>JAEEGF010521840.1_pt1 | contig 14468 bp, 9 predicted proteins | sample 9134171 | NCBI WGS metagenome assembly JAEEGF01 (sample SAMN16246542, study PRJNA631951) | gut metagenome | biome: gut microbiome; feature: rumen; material: AP-attached | host: Bos | place: Iran: Karaj | collected 2018-10
CAAAAGCCCTGTCTTTTCCCCGGGCATAAACGTCCATCCTGATGGCCTTTTTCCTGTAATCGATTGAAACTTCCTTTTCCTGATACATTTCAATTCTGTCAATTTTAATTTCAAGGAGAATTTCCAGAAGCTCTTTACAGATATCCGGATTTTCGTGCATGACCTTGTAGAAAATGTAATTGTTGGCGATTGTTGCCTGCTCCCATTTTTCTTCCGGGGTAAGATTTTTTACATCAGTATTTTCCATGTTTTTACTCCTAATATTCCGCAGTGCGGTTGTAGAGGAAGCTTAATGTCAGATTAGCCGACGGCAGATTCTGCATATGACAAAAGTGCACGAAGCATTTTCATCAGCCCCCTACTATATAATCAGCAGTGAAGTTACAAAAATGTAAAAAGAAGACCCAAATTTGAGGAAAAATTTAAATTTTTTTTTGTCTTTCTCCCATTCTTCCGCCTAGCCGGGACAGGAGCCAGGCCGGAGGCAGTGCGGCAGCACCGAAGTGGCGGATGGCCCGTCGAAGATATTCAGGAACGCTCCATAAAAAATCCTAAAAAATCCAAAAATATCCATACAAAATCCCCCCAAAAAAACAGAAATCAAAAAAAGTCAGAAATTTTTATAGACTGTTTCCTTTATTTCAGATTTTGAGTAGAATATTAGTCCGAATCTTTAAGGAGGAGATAGATGGCTGATTATTTTGTATTTGATAAGCCCCCGGAAGGAACCCCTAAATCGAATTTTGTGCATCTGCACGTTCACTCTGACTATTCTCTGCTTGATTCCTGTGCAAAACTGCCTAAGCTTGTGGAAAAGGCGGTTCAGCTTAATATGCCAGCCCTGGCGCTGACTGATCATGGTAATATGTTCGGTGCTTTGAACTTTGAGCACTGGTGTCATAAAAATGGTATTAATCCGGTTGTTGGTGAAGAATTTTATGTTGCTTACGGCAGCCACAATGAAAAAAACGATGTTCCTTACGGCAGGAACGGTAAGCATTCCCACTACTTTCACCTGATTCTTCTCTGCAAAAATGAAACCGGCTACAAAAATATGTCCTGGCTTTCCAGCAAGGCTTTCTGCGATGAAAATGCCCTTTATTATGGTAAGCCCCGCATTGATTTTGAAATGCTCCAGGCCTACCACGAAGGTCTTATTTGTCTCAGTGCCTGTATTCAGGGTGAAATTCCTCAGTTGCTTTTAAATGGTAAGGATGAAGAGGCTTACGCAACTGCTAAAAAATACAAGGAACTTTTCGGCAAGGACCACTACTATATTGAGTTGCAGGATCATGGTCTTTCTGATCAGAAACTGGTAAATCCAAAACTTATAAAACTGGCCCGGGACCTGGATATTCCGCTGGTTGTTACAAATGATATCCATTATATTGAAAGAGAAGATGCGGAAGCTCAGGATGCCCTCCGCTGTATTGGTTTTAAAAATCTTCTTGATAAACCTCACGCCACAATGGGAGAAGGCCGCAGTGAATGGTATTTTAAAACTGAAGAAGAAATGCGCATGCTTTTCCCGGAACTTCCTGAGGCTTACGACAATACTTTGAAAATTGCCCAGATGTGTGATTTGGAAATTCATCAGTATGGAACTCTGGAACTTAAGGCTTGTCTTCCCCGCTTTGATCTTCCAAAGGAATTTCAGACTCACGGGGATGAGTATACAAAGAATCAGGATGATTATGTACGCTATCTGGTAGAAAAAGGTCTCCGCATGCGTTACAAGGAAATCACTCCAAATATTCGTGCAAGGGCTGAATATGAACTTGCAATCATTTTCAGCATGGGTTTCTCCGGCTACTTTCTTATTGTATGGGAATTCATCAACTGGTCAAAGTCCCGCTACGACAATGTAAACAACAGACCTAAACCTTACATTCCAATTGGTCCTGGTCGTGGTTCCGGTGCCGGTAGTCTTGTTGCCTACTGTATGACAATTACGGATATTGATCCTTTCCGATTTGGCTTAATCTTTGAACGCTTCCTTAATCCTGAACGTGTTTCCATGCCGGATTTTGACGTGGACATGGATTTCGACTACCGCCAGGATATTATTCAGCATACCCGTGACCTTTACGGAGACCCTCAGGTTGGTCATATTGTAACTTTTGGTACTCTTAAACCTAAGCAGGTTATTGCAGATGTTGGTCGTGTTCTGGACATTCCTCTTTCTGAAGTAAACATGCTCAAGGGGCTTGTTCCTGACAGTCCAAAAGCTAAGCTGAAAGATGGTTTTAAGGCTTCTGAAAAATTCCCGGAAGGAACAGGAGGTCTTCTTGCTCCTTACCGCCACGATCCACGCTACGAGCGTCTTTTTGATATTGCAGAAAAACTGGAAGGCTGTAACAGAAACACTGGTCTTCATGCTTCGGGAATGGTTATTGGTCTCACCGCCCTTCCTGACTGGGCTCCTGTATTTAAGGATCCAAAAACCGGTGAAGTGGGCGTACAGTACACAATGGATATTATTGAACCTTGTGGTCTGGTAAAGTTTGACTACCTGGGACTTAAAACCCTTTCCCTGATCCGCTATGCAGAAGATATTATCAACAAACACAAAAAGCCTGGGGAAGAGGATTTTGTCTGCGCAAATGTTAGTGAAACTGATGAAAAAACCTTCGAACTTTTTAAGAGGGGTGACTCTGTTGCTGTATTCCAGTTTGAATCTCCGGGTATGCAGAAAATTCTCCGTCAGTTCCAGCCTGAAAAACTGGAAGACCTTGTTGCCTTGAATGCCCTCTACCGTCCAGGTCCAATGGATTACATTCCAAACTACATTGACGGTAAATGGAAGCCGGAAACAATTCACTATCCTGACCCATGTCTTGAAGGTATTTTGAAAGAGACTTACGGTGTAATGGTTTATCAGGAACAGGTTATGCAGGTTTCTCAAAGGATTGCAGGATTCTCTCTTGGTGCCGCAGATATGCTCCGCCGTGCCATGGGTAAGAAAAAGCCTGAAGTTCTTATTGGAAAAAAGAAGGAATTTGTTGAAGGTGCCCTTCAGCAGGGATTTACAAAAGAACATGCAGAAGAGATTTTCGAAATCATGCTGCCGTTTGCAGGCTACGGATTTAACAAATCTCACGCTGCTGCTTATTCGGTTCTGGCCTATAGAACAGGCTGGCTCAAGGCAAATCGTCCTGCTGAATTTATGGCAGCAAACCTTACAAACGAAATTACTTCAACTGATACACTGCCGGTATATATAGAAGAAGCCCGACGCATGAACATTCCGGTTGATCCGCCGGATGTAAATGTTTCTGATATTAACTTTGACGTAATTGACGGCCACATTATTTTTGGTCTCCGTGGAATCAAGGGGATGGGAACTGGTGCCGCAACCGCCATTGTTAAGGAAAGAACTGCAAATGGTCCTTACAAAAGTTTCATTGATTTTCTGGACAGAGTTCTTTTCCTTAAGGATGATATTGATACTGAAGAAGAAAAGGGGTCCAAAGCTCCTGCAAAACTTGCAGTAAATAAAAAAGCCATAGAAGTTCTCATTAAAACCGGTGCTTTCGACAAACTGGGCCAGACAAGAGCAACTCTTCTCTTAAACTACGAACAGGCAATCGACTACGAAAATAAGAAACACCTGGGTGCAGATTCCGGCCAGCAGTCACTCTTTGAAGATGCGGGCATTCAGGAATTTGCTGACTTTAAGTTTGAAGAAGTTCCGGAATATCCTCAGATGGAAAAGCTGAACATGGAGCAGGAATTAATCGGATGCTACGTTTCAGGCCACCCTCTGGATGAATGGAAGGAATTAATAAACAAATGTGCCTCTGTTAACAGTAAAACCCTTATGAGGGCAGCCAAAGATACTCAGGCAGAAAAAGAAGCCCTTAAAGCAAGTGGCACAAGAAATTTCGGTGTTATAAAAAATGCTGGTAAAACCCACGTTGCAATTGGTATGATTCAGGGACTTCGTTCAATCATGACCAAAAAAGGTACACAAATGGCCTTTGCAAAAATAATGGATTATGATGGAACCATGGATTTAACCTTTTTCCCGGCTGTCTGGGAGAAACTTAAGGATCATATTGAAGATGGGGGAATTTACGCATTCCAGGGCAAGGCTGAATTAAGAACAGACCAGGACCCTCCAAGTGCAAGTTTTATTGTTGACCAGATTGTAGATCCGGAAAAGCTCAAGGAAAAATCAATCTCTGAGTGCCACATTCTGTTAAATGACCAGTACACAGGCCCCAAAGATCTTGTTGAAATTAAAGAAATTTTATTTGGTTCCAGCGGCAATTGTTCAGTATATTTACATATAGATATTAACAAGACCCGCTACATCATTAAGGCAAATGCACAGCTTAGGGTTCCTTCTACAGGACCTCTTCCTGAAAAGATTAAGGATCTGGCAATTGTTGATGATGTCTGGTTCGAATAAAACTGAATAAATAAAACAGGAGCAGTTATGACAATTATTTTTTCACTTTTAGCATCACTGATTTCAATTTACACAATCGCCTGTATCATTAGAATTGTACTTACATGGATTCCTCAGGCCCGGTCTTCTAAATTTGAAGAAATTATGAGCAAAATTTGTGATCCCTATCTGAATATTTTCAGCAAGATAAAGTGGGCCAGAATCGGTACTTTTGATTTTTCCGCCGCAATCGGACTTTGTGTTCTGGCAGCCTTATCAAGTCTTTTTCAGACAATGGGAAAAGGCAACATTCTTAAGTTCAGTTCCTTCATAGGACTGCTGCTCACTTTAGTATGGTCAATTTTTTCTTCTATAATGATCTTTTTCATCCTACTGCTTATTGTAAGGCTGATAATTTTACTTGTGAGCAAGGGTTCTGTAAATTCAAATCCTGTTCTCGTATCAATTGACTACAGTATCCATCCTTTTCTTACAAAAATCACAAGGGCTTTTATAAAAAAGGATGACTATAGGGCCAGATTAATTGCAGGTATAATTATTGCCTCACTCTTTTACCTGGTGATGAGTATTGTTTTCCAAGCACTTATAAAAGGAATCAACCTTCTTCCATTCTAAAAAAAAACTGATATAATACTTTTCATATGAAGCTTTCTCAGATACAGAATACGATTGAAACTCTTCCGGGATTAGGGCCTGCAAAAGCAAAACTCTTTGCCAGGCTCAATATTTTTACAATCGGTGACCTGCTCAGTACTTATCCCAAAAGTTATGAAGACAGAACTAAAAAAATTCCTCTGTGTCAGTTTCAGCTTCATCCAAAAGTATACACAATCTGCAAAGTAACAGGACATGACTGGTTCGGTTACGGCCGGATGAAGACCTTAAAAATTCAGATTACAGACGGAACTGCAAACGCTTTTCTTATTGCCTTTAACAGAGCTTTTCTGCAAAAATCGCTGCCGGTAGGTTCCATTGTAAGAGTCAGCGGAAAATTTGAAGAACGCTACGGCCAGCTCCAGTCATCTGCTTTTGACACAGAAGTTCTTGCTCAGGAAGGCACGCTGGAAGATTTTTCTTCACCTTCACTGCTTTCAACAGGCATGGTTCCTGTTTACCCTCTGACAGAAGGTCTTACACAAAAAATTTATCACAAAGCTGTAAGTACAGCCTTAAAACTCTACGGAAAATCTATTGAAGATGAATTACCCCCTTCTGTAATTCAGGAGCGGAAGCTTCTTTCCAAAAGTGAAACTCTTTTTAAAATTCATCAGGGCTCTACTCCGGAAGATATTAAAAAAGCCAGGGAAAGCATAATCTACGAAGAACTTTTTCTTTTTGAATACAAACTTGCTAAGAGTGCCCTGGACCACAGAGGCAGACTGCCTGCACTGGACTTAATTGCTCCGGGAGAAAAAAATGGGGTCCAGGCTTTAACTGCACTGGGAGAAGATTCATCTCAGGAAGAAAATGAAGAACAGCTTGATGAAAAATTCCGTCTGAGTCTTTCTCCCCACCAGCAGGATCTTCTTTCCAGACTGCCCTTTTCCCTCACTCCTGACCAGAAAAGAGTAATTCTGGACTTAAACCGGGACGTTGACCGCAGTCAGGGGGAAGCAAATACGATGATTACTGCACCGGAAAAACTTTCCCATAATCCTTTCAGCATGCAAAGACTGCTCCAGGGGGATGTTGGAAGCGGTAAAACCCTTGTGGCTTTTTTTCTCTGTCTCAGGGTCATTGATTACGGAGGCCAGTGCGCAATTCTTGCACCAACTGAACTTCTGGCAAAACAGCATGCGGAAAATGCAGCAAGAATGCTGGAAGTGCTAGGCATAAAAGTTGCTTTTTTAACCGGCAATCTGAAAAGTAAAGGCCGGGATAATCTTTTAAATGCCCTTAAAGATGGTTTTATAAATATTGTGATTGGGACTCACGCTCTTTTCAGTCAGAATGTCTGCTATAAAAAACTTCAGCTGGCAGTAATTGATGAGCAGCACCGTTTTGGAGTTGCCCAGAGAGAATCCATTGTGCAAAAGGGTCGCATTTCCAGCGGCAGCCTGACTCACTCCCCTGACCTGCTTATGATGAGCGCCACCCCTATTCCTCAAACTCTTGCCCTTACAGTTTTCGGGGATCTGGATGTAAGCGTAATAAAAAGTATGCCGGAAGGAAGAAAACCAATTAAAACTTACCTGAGTGTTATGGGCCATGAAGCAAACGCCTACGAAGCAGTCAGAAAAGAACTTAAAGCTGGTCATCAGGCATATTTTGTTTACCCCCGCATAGGAGAGGATGAAGAAGAAGCGGAATCTGAAAATAGTTCTCATAACCAGGAAAAAGGGAGCTCTGATTTAAAGAGTGCAGAAGAAATGTTCGCCTTTCTTTCCGGACAGGTTTACCCGGAATACAAATGCGCCCTTATCCACAGTAAAGTTACGGAAGAAGAACAGTCTCAGATTCTTGAAGATTTCCGTACTGGAAAAATACAAATACTTGTAGCAACAACAGTAGTTGAAGTGGGTGTTGATGTGGCAAATGCAAACTGTATGGTTATTGAACACGCAGACCGCTTTGGACTTGCAGCCCTTCATCAGTTAAGGGGACGGGTTGGACGTTCCTCCCTCCAGTCCTACTGCTTTCTTATTTATTCCAAGTCTATTTCCCAGACCGGAAAAGATCGTCTAATGGCACTTCACGAAAGCACTGACGGTTTTAGAATTGCAGAAGAGGATTTAAAATTACGAGGCCCAGGAGAAGTAAGCGGAACCTTGCAGTCGGGCTACCTTTCACTAGGTCTTGCAGATTTAATTCGGGATAAAGAATGTCTTAAAATTGCCCGCTATGATGCTTTTAACTACATACGGGCAAAATATCAGCTGTAAACTTAAGCAACGTATGCTTCAAGACGAACTCTTCTTGAAGGCTGCTGCATTCTTACAATTGCATTCTTTTCAATCTGGCGAATTCTTTCCTTTGTAAGGTTGCAGACTTCACCAACTTCTTTAAGAGACATAGGCTTATCTCCATCCAGACCATAGCGCAGGCGGATTACCTTTGCCTCATTTGGTTTAAGGGTGCTGAGTACATGCTGAATTTCACTCTTCATAGAATCATTCATTGCTGCAACTTCAGGAGTCTGATATGAAGTATCTTCAATAAAGTCACCAACTGTAGCTTTAGAAGAATCTTTGCCCTGAACCTGAGCGTCAATACTTACCATTTCGTGAGAGATTTCCAGCATTTCACGAACGTGACTGGCTTCCATTCCAAGGAGCTGTCCAATTTCGTCAATCTGTTCTGCTTCTGATTTATTGTGATTTATAGATTTGCGGGCATTCTGAATCTTTACAAGTTCATTAACTCTGTTAAGAGGCAGGCGGATTGCCCGGCTCTTTTCGTAAACAGCTTTCATAATTGACTGACGGATCCACCATACAGCATATGAAATAAAGTGATAACCCTTTGAAACATCGAACTTATCGATTGCAATCAAAAGACCAATATTTCCTTCAGAGATAAGGTCTGCCAGATCCAGTCCCTGATTCTGATACTGTTTTGCAACGTTTACTACAAAACGAAGGTTTGCTTTAACAATGGCATCTTTTGCCTTTTTATCACCAGCCTGAGCTTTTTTTGCAAGTTCAGTTTCTTCTTCCTGTGACAAAAGAGGAATTTTATTAATATCCTTAAGGTAAGAACTTAAAATATCGTCATTAACTGCTTTCATGGTGTATCTCCTTCATTCTGTGTGATATACCATATATATTGCAAGTATTATGCCAACTCCAATAAATTCCTAAACATTTTGTAAATTTTTCAAAATTTAAACGCTAAATTTAAAAATTCCGCCCTTTTCCTGCATAATTCCCGCCCCAAAACAGGTTTTTCAGGACACTTTTTACTTTTTTAAAATAAAAGTGCGTCAAAATGACTCAGTCCTTTTTTTTAGGTCTAATACTGTATCATTTTGACGCACTTTAAAGACAATTAAGTCTTTTTGGGACAAAATTATTTATCGATTACAGCAACGATGTCTGACATCTTAAGAATAAGATAGTCTTCACCATCAATCTTAATTGAAGTTCCTGCATATTTATCGTAAAGAATTGTTTCACCAACTTTAACAGTAATTGGATCTTTTTCGGTACCTGTTCCTACAGCTGTAACAACTGCCTGAGTTGTTTTTTCCTGAGCTGTATCAGGAATAATGATGCCGCCAGCTGATTTTGTTTCAGCCTGTGCCTGTTTTACCAATACTCTGTCACCAAGTGGACGTACTGCCATAATATTCCTCCAATTTTGTTAAACAAAATTTAATTTTCTTTTGTAATAAAAAAGATACTAAAATTACCTTCAAAGGGCAAGTTTTTTTTAATAAACATTTGTCAGCTGCTTAAGTAAAAGTCTGGCCTTGTTGTGGTCCTCGTCCAGGGTTAAAGCATAACGGAGGGATTGAATAGCCTGAGGATCCTGCTTCTGCGTCATCTGAATTTTTGCCATGCGGTAAAGGGCTTCTGCCTTCAGTTTGCCGTCAACACATCTTCCCTGAGCTTCATTCAAACATTCCAGAGCCTTACCCTGCCGGTTTGTTCCTTCATATATAACTGCAAGATTTATCAGGGCATTTATAACTGCATCATTCTGACTCTGGTGCTGAGTTCTAGGATTTCTTTCGTTAAACCTCTTAATGATATATTCATAAATTTCCCTGGATTTGGAAATCTTTATGTCTTTCATAAACCACGCTGCAGCCTGATATTCCCAGGAAGCAAAACGATCCGGAAGAACAAATTCTCCAATATCCTTTAATGTTAATCCATAAGAAACATTAAGGTATTCGTCAAACATGGCCCGGGCATCTTCAGTCTGATTCAGTCCAATCAACTTAAAGACTCCGTGATGAACAATTTCCTCCGGATAAGTTGAAGTTCCGTTTTCATTTTTTTCCAGCAGTTTCCATAAACGAACCTGTTTCTGCCCCTGACTTTCGCTTTTGTGGGTCAAGCTGTAAACATTTTCTTTAAGGACTTCAAATTCAGCAGAAGGTTCAACTGCAATGGCAGAATCTACCCGACCAAGAGCTTCTTCCATACTGACTTCAGGAATTGCATCCCGCCGCTCCATTGCCTGGGTACGTAAACCTGCTTCCCTGAGTTTTTTAGAAAGAGCTTCTTCTTCCGGCCGGTTCAGGGAATCAATCGCCAGCTGACAGTAAGAGGCCAGTCCCGGTTCAAAAAGAGGGAACTGCTCTACAAGAAATTTAAGTCTGTCATATTCATGGCTCACATCATCATTTTCCCGGGCAAAAATTGCAGAGTTAAGGTAGATGACAGGAAGAATTTTGTTGTAAGCAAGAAGGGCCTTTTCATCCATATCCATTGTAAAAAGAACCGAACGGGCATCTTCTGCAGCCTGGTCTTCTCCAAGAATATAATAATCATCTGAAAGAAGGGCTATGGATTTTACGGAATATTCATCCTGTCCCCAGAGCCCCTTGTTTGTGTTAAGAGCCTGAACGCTTTCTCCGTAGTGGGAAGAATCAAAAAGCACACAGGCCCAGAAATAACTGTCCCTTACCAGAGGCATTTTTTCCGGCATAAGAAGAACAGCTTTTTCGTAGTCTCCGTCCCTCATATATAAACAGGCCGCATTTATCATCCACTGATTTACTTTTGACCCCTTGAAGGCATAAATGTAAAAAGGAATAAAGCGACGATCATAATAGAAGCCGTTATCTTCCGCCAGTTCACCATTTTCAATAGCCTTAAGCTTTTCTTTTCTAAGTTTTTTTTCTTTTCTGGATGGATTGAAGAGTTCTTCTGCAGAGAGATGATATTTCAGTGCATAGGAAAAAAGTGCTTCTGAATAAAGGGAGGCATATTGTGTTTTTTCAAGGCCTTTTGCTTCTTCGTAAGCCCGGTCAATTTCCTTATGGCGGAGAAGATAGTGAACGTGTACCGCAAGAATTTCCCCGTCCCCAGGATGTTTCTTCATTGCTTTTTCCAGAAGTTTAAGCCCTGCCTGATCTTCCCCAAGATAAATGTAGCGTTTGTAAATTCCAATAAAATCCAGAGGCTTGTAGGTATATTTTTCCGCTTCCTTCAGTTTGAGAACGGCTTCTTTAGTGTCCCCCACAGAAATCAGCAGGTCAATTTCATCCAGTCTGCTGATTATATTATAACTGTCAGAACGATGATTGCAGGAAACAAAAAGCGACACTGAAACCAGTGCCGCTGTGAATATCAAAAATATTTTATGAAAGAGTCTTGTATTAATCACAGTCATGCTAACATATTTTACAATGCAGGCAGAACCTGTGCAAGTTATTTAATTAAGACCGTGGAACATCCTTTGAAATGCTGTCCAGTATGGCATTAATGAACTTATAGGCATCATCAGCCCCGTAATCTTTTGCAATACGGATTGCTTCATCAATGACTATTGTTGCAGCCAGATCTTTCTGATAAAGCAGTTCAAATACAGACAGACGAAGGATGGCAAGAGTTACCTTGTTCAATCTGCCAATCTCCCATTTTGCAGAGAGATGCTTTTTGATTGCTTCGTCAACTGCATCCAGGTGATTAATTGTACCTGCAATCAGAAGACGGGCATAATCCTTAGTTTCTGTATCTGATTCAGACTTTGATTCATCTTCAGATTCACTTTCCAGCGCAGCATCTGCAAGGGAACCAGCAAGGCCTGTTTCCATTTCGCTTTTATCTTTCTGGTCCCATTCCAGTTCGAGAAGGCTGTCCAAAGTAAGGCCGCCAACGTCGTATGAATAAAGAGCCTGGAATGCCAGAACTCTACCTTTTCTACGTGACACCTTGAACCTACCAGCTTAAAAGATTTGTAAGATCAGCACCAGTCTTTTTGCGTTCAACATTAGCTGGTGTATCCAGAGAATCTGCAACTTCCTGGGCTGCCTGTGCAAAGTACTGCTGCTGCTTCTGAGCTGTAAGGTTCTGCTTGATGTAATCGTAAACAGTAACTGTTGTTTCAGGCTGAACAATGTCGCTCAGAGAAAGCATCTTTCCATCATACTTCTTCTGAACTGCATAGAACTGGAAGTCTGTAGCAGTTTCATTTACTTCAGAAACAGTACCAGTTGATTTGCCGAAAAGTTCAACGATTTTGTTCATATCCCAGCCAAGCTGAGCAGCCTGAGCTGAAGTTTTCTGTACGATAATGGTTCCTGCCTGGAAATTCTTACCGTTTCTTGCATCCTTGGAAATAGTGTCCCCTGCTGTAGAAGGAGCTGCGTTGTACTGAGTGCGGAGCTGTGTACAAAGTGCTCTTGCTGCAGTAGCGTCATTTCCCTTTGGAACAATTACCAGGTAAAGCTTAAGCATGTCATTCCAGATAAAGCTGGACTTGTTAAGATCATAGAAATCACGGATTTCCTTATCTGTTGCAGAAACTTTTGCAATTTCCTGCTGCTTTTTTGTGTAAACATACTGCTGAACAATGAGCTGATTCTTAAGGTAAGCCTTGTAATCTGCTACGCCCATACCTGTATTCTGAAGCAGGTATTCATTAAGACTCATTTTTGTCTGCTGCTGAATCAGGCTTTCAAGTTCAGATTCTGTAACATTGCGTCCCAGCTGCTGGCTGAAAGTTGAAAGGAAGGCCTGTGTTACCTGGCTGTCTGTAATTGCAAGATTTTCCTTTGCAGCGGCCTGAACAATAAGCTTTTCATCAATGAGGGATTCAAGGATTTCACCTCTTTCCTTTGCAGTAAGTGTAACACCATAAGCATCATACTGCTTCTGGATGAAATTTACTCTTGTTTTGAGAGTTTTTAATGTAATTGTTTCAGATTTATTGAGCTTGACAATTACCAGAGGCTGCAGATCATTCTGAGCAAATGCTGCTGCAGCTGTGAGTAAAGCTACTAAACCAAATACTAAGCGACGTTTCATAAAAATCCTCGTTTACAATGAATTTTTGTTATGGATAAACTCTGGTAGTTCATGCAAAACTGCACAAAACTTGCACTATTATACACCATAAACTGATTATACAAAATAAACACCTGCACTTTTTTTTTGTTACAAAGCACAGGTGAAAAAAAATTATTTTACAGGATCAAGAGGAAGTCCACCTGAAATTACAGCCTTAATTCTGCGAACTCCTGCTGAAGAAGACTGTTCCTTAACAATCTTGAAATCTCCAATCTGAAGTGTATGCTGTACGTGAGGTCCACCACAAACTTCCTTTGAGAACCAGTCGTTTTTAGGATCCTTACCGATTGTGTAAACCTTAACCTGTTCTCCGTACTTGTTTACGAAGAGGGCACGGGCACCTTCAGCCTTTGCCTGATCAAGGGTCATAACTTCCATTGTTACAGGAAGGTCTTCCTTAATCTTCTGGTTAACAATATCTTCAACCTTCTGAATTTCATCCTTTGTCATAGGACGTTCAAAAGTAAAGTCAAATCTCATTCTTTCAGAGTTGATGTTTGATCCCTTCTGTGCAACCTGATCACCCAGAACTTCTACAAGGGCCTGCTGCAGCAGGTGAGTTGCAGTATGGTACTTTGTAGCAACATCAGACTGTTCTGCAATACCACCCTTTGCCTTTCCTGCTTCTGCAGTTTTAGAAGCTTCCTGGTGCTTGCGTTCAGCTTCCTTAAATCCTTCTACATCAACTGTAAATCCATTTTCCTTACCAAGTTCCTGGGTAAGTTCAAGAGGATAACCGTATGTTTCGTAAAGATTATAGGCAACCTTACCTGAAATAACCTTTTTAGGATTCTTGTTAAGGTTAGGCAGCATCTTCTGAAATTCGGCTTCACCCTTCTTAAGTGTAAGACGGAATTTTGCCTCTTCCTTTGTAAGTTCAGAGCATACCTTATCTTTATTCTGTTCAAGTTCAGGATAAGCATTCTTAAAGTTGTCGATTACAACCATGGCAATTTCAGCCATAAAATCTTTTTCAATACCCAGCTTCATTCCGTGGCGTACTGCACGGCGGATCAGGCGGCGGAGAACATAACCTGCACCTACACGATCCGGAGTAACCCCCTTCTGGTCGCCGAGAATGAATGTTGAAGAACGGGCATGATCTGCAATAATGCGTACAGACTGATCCTTAAGATCATCTGTTCCGTACTTGTAGCCTGAAAGTTCTTCAATCTTATTAATGATAGGCTGGAAAACTTCTGTAAGGTAAACTGAAGTCTTGCCCTGGAGGATACAGTTGGTTCTTTCAAGTCCCATACCTGTATCAACATTCTTCTTTGGAAGAGGTTCAAGAGTCTTTTCATCAACTCTGTTAAACTGCATGAAAACGTTGTTCCAGATTTCCATCCAGTTTGCACTGTCAGTACCCTTGTTTGAGCCCTCTGGAGGAAGACCTTCTCCAACCCAGTAGAAAATTTCTGTATCAGGACCACATGGACCTGTTGGACCTGCTGCCCACCAGTTATCACTTGCAGGAAGATATGCAATTTTATCCTCCGGCATACCAACTGACTTCCATACAGAAGCAGCTTCTTCATCACGAGGAGCATTTTCATCTCCCGCAAAAACTGTTACTGAAATCTTTCTTGGATCCAGTCCCAGCCATTCTTTACTGGTAAGGAATTCGTAAGAGAAAGAAATAGATTCCTTTTTGAAATAATCTCCAAGAGACCAGTTTCCCAGCATTTCAAACATTGTTAAGTGACTTGGGTCACCTACTTCATCAATATCCCCAGTGCGCACACACTTCTGATAATCTGTAAGGCGAGTTCCGGCAGGATGAGGTTCTCCAAGGAGATATGGAACTAATGGGTGCATACCTGCTGTTGTAAAGAGAACTGAAGGGTCATTTTCAGGGATTAAAGACTGGCCTGAAATTTCAACGTGATTCTTTGATTTAAAAAATTCAATGTACTTAGAACGTAACTCGTTAGCGGTCATAATGCTAAATATCTTATTGATTTAAGCCCTTTCAGTCAATTAAAAAGGCCTTATACTTACTATATAGCCCGAATGTCGAGTTTTGAAAAGTTGCTAACATTACAAAAAAAACGGCGCGAAGGAGTGAAAACAACTTACGAAAACACTTA
>JAEEGF011078146.1_pt1 | contig 14468 bp, 10 predicted proteins | sample 9134171 | NCBI WGS metagenome assembly JAEEGF01 (sample SAMN16246542, study PRJNA631951) | gut metagenome | biome: gut microbiome; feature: rumen; material: AP-attached | host: Bos | place: Iran: Karaj | collected 2018-10
CGGTGATGTCGCCCTGGGCGTTGCGATCGAAGCCCTTGAAGCCGCTGTTGTAGTAAACGGCGGGCGTCAGGACGAACTTGCCTTCTTCGTTCTTTTCCTTCACGACGACATCGGTCTGCTCGCCGTCGACCGTCATGCGGACCATCACGCCTTCCGTGTCATGCTCGCAGGGCAGCGCGATCGTCGGATACCACGGCGTGCCGCTCAGCACGATCTTGAAGGAATACTCATCTGAAACGGCGCCGGCGTCGTCTTTGATGGTGAACTTCAGCGTGCCTTCCGCGCCGATTTCGGCGTCTTCGGAAACCGTGAACGTGAAGTTCATCGTCTTGGCTTCGACGTCAACGTAAACCACGAAACCGTCCAACAGCGCCTTGCCGTCTTCAGGAGCGATGTATTCGCTGCTTTCAAGCGTGATCTGCTGCGCGGATTCGTCTTCCGGACCAGCCGACACGGCGAACGCGACCGAAACTTCCTTTCCGACCTGCTCAGGCTGGATGTAGACGTCGGCGACTGTCGCCGTCGGCGCGTCGTTCACAGCCGCGACTTCAATTTCGACGTCGACGGCTTCCGTCGTGGCTTCGCCGTCGGTGACCGTCACGCTGAAGGTCGGAAGGGCCTCAAGGCCTTCTGTATTGTAGTCGGGAGCGGGCGTGAAGCTCACGTTGCCGGCTTCGGCGTCATAGGTCAGCGTGCCGACTTCTTCACCGAAGTTGGGCGTCACCGTGAAAGCCAACGAATCAACGCCGTCCGCGGCATCGGGATCCGCCGCCGTCACGAAACCGTCCAGAGCATATTCCACGGCCGCCTGGTCTTCAGTGGCTTCCAATTTCGCGCCATCGACTTTCACCAGCGTCGGGGCCGTGTTGCCGATGACAACGCTGACAGCTTCTTCCATCATGTCGTTTTCAACTTCATCCGCACCATACGGCTTCGTCAGCGCGGCGGCCTTGACGGCGACCGTGTCGCCCTTCTTGAAGTTGTCGGCGGCAAGGACATTGCCTTCAGCGGCGACTTCAGCATCATTGACCGTCCAGACATACTTGTAACCGGTGATGGCGTCGCCATCGGGATCTTCGGCGGCACCGGCGATGGAGGCCGTCAAATCATCCTGCGTCTTCGCTTCGGCGGGATTCAATGCGGCGGTGAAGGTCGCGGGAACCGTGCGGTCCACGTCGTTCACGGTGACCGTGAAGATCTGCGTCGTGGTGGCGCCGAGGGCGTCCGTCACGATGGCCTTGACGGTGAATTCGTTGTTGGCGGGGCGGTCCGCGCCGTCCAGCGTCGCATAGCCGTTCGTCTTGATGACGACGGAGCTCGTCGCGGCGGCCGTGTCGATGCCGTCCGTCGTGACGGAATCAACGGTCAGACCTTCATCGGCGATCCATTCGATCTTCGCAATGCCGTTCGGCAGCACTTCGTCGGAATCCGTCGCGGTAATCGCGAGGTCGAAGCTGACGGCGTCGCCCTTATCGTCGACTTCGTCAATCGCCGCTTCGGGAGCATCCGTCGTGACGACGATTTCCGCCGGAGGATTCGCGCGGTAGGTGACCGTCAGCGTCGCTTCGGCGCTGTCATCCGTTCCGTCGTTGACGACGAACGTGACGACGTCCGCGTCGTCATCGAAGAATTCGGTCGTCGTGTCCGTCACCGTATATTTAATGGCGTTGCCTTCGACAACCGCCGTACCCTTCGTGCCCTGCGTCTTGATGACGATCGCCAGATCGTCGCCATCGACGTCGGCCATCGTGATGTCAGCCGTGGCGGCGGCTTCCGCGCCGTCGGTCTTGCGGATGAACAGGGAGGCGTCCGCCGTCGTCGGGGCGGTGTTGCCGATCACGATTTCGTCGCTCGCGAATTCCTGCTGGGCGGCGACTTCGTCACCATACGGCTTCACGGTCGCGACAGCCTTGATCTGCCAGGTCTCGCCTTTCTTGACGGCCGCGTTCAACGCCAAGGCCGTTTCGCCGGCGACGGCCGCGCCGTCGCGATACCACTGGTAGGCGATTTCCGCCACGTCGCCGTCGGCGTCCGTGATCGCGTTCGTGAATTCAGCCGTCAGCTTGCTGCCGTAAACAGCCGGATCGGGCGTCGCGGCGGCCGCGATGGCGGACGCGCCGAAATCAGTCGCCTGGTCAACGTCGTTGATCGTGACATCCGCGTTGGCGGTGCCGGTGGCGCCTTCGTCGCCGGTATTGTCGTCGATCGTGACAACGACAGCGGCCGTCGCCGTCTTCGCGGGATGCGCGACCGTGTCAAAGCTCACAGGCTCGGTGGCCGTGAACGTATAGACGGTGGCCGTCTCAGCCTTTCCGGCCGTCCATTCGCCGGCGATGACCGCGCCGTCCAGCGTGACCGTCTTCGCGAAGGCGTCCCATTCCGTATCAACATCTTCGAAGGTCACGTCGAACGTCAGCGTTTCGCCTTCATTGACAGTCAAAGGATCCGTCACGATTTCGATCGCCGGACCGTCGTTGACGGCGTTGACCGTCACATCGATCGAGCCATCCACATTGGCATCCGCAACGCCCGTGAATGTCGCCGTATAATTGATGGTGAACTCGCCATTGTAATTTTCAGCCGGCGTATAGACGATCTTGCCGCCTTCGAGGGCGACCGTGCCGGCCGCCGCGTCACTCGCGGTGGCAGCCGTGAATTCAACAGCGTCCGTATCAACCAGAGCCTCTTTCTCAACATCCCAGACCTGGGCGGCGAAGAGATCCTTGTCCGTCGCGGCGATCGCCACAGGAGCGGCGTCTTCATCCAACACGACATTCGCGCCGTCTTTCGTCGCGAAGCTGTACGTGTCGCGGAGCAGGTTGAAGCTCAGAACCAAATTGTCGGCATTGAAAGGAATATCCTTCTTGGATGCCTCGCAGTCACTGACCAAGCTCGGAATGGCGACGGAGTCGCCCTCGATGGCATCGATATCGACTTCGAACGTCACATCGCACAACTTGGCGCGGACGCCGCTCGTCAGCTTCAGGATCCGCGAAACCGTCGCCTTGGCGCCGATGCTCAAGCTGATGGTCAGCGTGCCGCTGGAAACGGATCTCTTGACGATGGTCTCGATCGGATCGATTTCACCGTCCGCGTCCAGTTCGAACAGATCCTTGTTCCACTGCACCGCATAGGTCGTGCCGCTCGTCGCTTCGTCGCCCATCTTCACGCCTTCGGGAAGCGTGATCTTCAAAATCAGTTTCGTGATGTCTTCGCCTTCGGAGGTCACATAGACCGCCGTCTGCTGCGACATCGTCCGTTCATATCCCTTCACAACCGTTCCGCTTTGCGGATCCCATTCCACCGTCAACGCCGCAAACGCGCTCGTGGCGCACAGGGTGATGACGGCAACCATCAAACTCAACACTTTTTTCATTGTCCTGCTCCTTTGCATTTTATATTTATAATATGGTAATGTTATTTGCTCGCGTACTTCTTGAAGTTCTCCAAGGCCTTCTCCGCATCGACCTGCGTTTCGTCGATGCCCTGGATGATATCTTCGACGAACATGGATTCAGGATCGTCGATGCCGCCGAGGGCGATGAAGTTGTACATCATGATCGCGTCGTCTTCCGTGATGGCGCCGTTTTCATCATAATCCAAGAAAGCTGCCAGCGACTTCAACGTCGCCAACGCGGCTTCCGCGTCGACCTGCGACTCGTCGATGCCCTGGATGATGTCTTCCACGAACATGGATTCGGGATCGTCGATACCGCCGAGGGCGATGAAGTTGTACATCATGATCGCGTCGTCTTCCGTGATGACGCCGTTGCCGTCGATATCCATCGTGCCGCCGCTCAGAACCGTCATGTAGACGGATTCCATTTCAATTTCCTCGCCATCGGCGGGGGTGATGGACGGCGTCACGTCGCCGGCTTCGCACTTGCTCGTCAACGTCGCCTTTACCTTTAAGTATATAGTGGCGGCGGTGGCCGTGTAAACGGCGCCGTCTTCGGGGAGGTCGCTATAATCGCCGTCGCCGTCAGCACTGTCGGTAAAGCAATATTGAACGGCGTATGCATCCGCATCCGGCGTGAACTTCGGCGTTCTGACCTTCAGCGTCAAGGCCTTGCCGACCGTCGCGTTGTCCAGTTCAATCTTGTACGTAAGAACCGTGCCCGCGTATCCTTCGTCTTCCGGATCGACCGCGACGACCGAGCCAGTGTATACTTTGCCGGTGGCGGCGTCCGCCTTCTTCACAAGAGACGTCATCAGGCTGTCCGTGACATCCACGAAGACGATCGCCTTGTCCGACGTGCGCGTCCCGTCCGTGAACCAATAGTTGAAACGGATCTGGTCGACATTCGTCATTTTCGTCATGGTCAGCTTCTTCGTACTGGCGTTGAAGGTGCCGTAACTGCCGTCCAGCACGTTGTAGATCGCCGTTCCCTCTTCAACAGTACGGGAGAAGGCGAGCACATTGGAATCGCCCTTGAGGGAACAACCTTCGGGAATGTCGAAATCAATCACAAGCGACGTCGTGCCGCGGCGCATCTGGACCTGCTTGACAGGCGGTGTCGCGAGGGCCATCGGCGTCGAAGCGGTCTTGCGATAGTCGATCATGTAGGTGGTATCCGCCTTCGCATCGAGCACCATGCCGTCCGTCCAGTCGACGGCTTTGTCTTCGGCTCCTTCGGGATAGACCTTCAGGACGGCGCCGGCGGGAACAGAACCGGCGGCCAGCACGAACGAGATTTTCATATCGTCGCGCACATACAGCTGCCACAACGCGGCATCCGCATCCGCCTTGATGTATTCACCAAGCTTGCTGAAGAAATCGGCCTCGTTGCTGGTCGTGCTGACGGTGATGTCGCCAGGGCCTTCCAGCCAGGCGAAATTCGACACAAAGCCAATAGGCGGCAACGGGACCAGATCGCTCGACGTGTTCATGCCGAATCTCAACTGGTATTCCTGCAGATTCCATTGGGCAGGCGCGGTTCCGGTAAAATACAAATTCATCGAGAACTGAGCGGCGTTCACCATCGCCGCAAACCCGATCAGCAACAGAGCCACAAGCGTCAATTTCTGTCTGTTCATCTTGTTTTCCTTTTGATTATGAATTATTTAATAACTTGTTTTTTTTCTTTTTGGCCTCCATGTGCACATGGAGAGCGTATTCTATGAAACACCTACAATAAACCTACATTACAAGAAAGCATAATAAATATACGACAAACTTCTTCAACTTGCAACCACAAACGGAAGATTTTCTTTTTGACACGCGATTTTTGCAAAATATCCCTCCCATGCAACCTTTTTTTCTTGATTTTTCGCCCACGACACATTATTATCCATTCCATGACATTTTTTCCTTCAAGGAACCATCCATATGAAGCCAAACAACCAGACGCCGGATCCGCGAAAACTAGAAAAACATTGGCAGGAGGGCAGGCTGCCCTGCCCCGAATGCGGCCATGACATTCCGCTGGGCTCGCTCGGACTCATGAAGTTCAACGAATGCCCCAAATGCCATGCCAGTTTCTTCGCACCGCAGAAAATAAAGGACTACTATCTCTTCGAACCGGCCGGCGGCGGCGGCATGGGATCCGTCTACAAGGCCGTCTCGCCCAAATATCCAGGGCGCCTTCTCGCCGTGAAAATCCTCTCGCGTGACGAACGGTCGAATCCGTCCAATATTCTGGCGTTGCTCAACGAAGCACGCATCTCCGCGCATTTCAAGGATTCCGAATTCGTCGCCGCATGCCTCGACTCCGGCTATGACAACGACGAATATTTCACCGTCATGGAGTTCATCTCCGGCGAACGGCTGGACAAACGGATCGCACGCTTCGGCAAGCTCGGCGAACAGGAGACCATCGTCATCGCGCTGCATGTCCTTTCAGCGGAACAGCATATCTATAAATGCGGTTATCTTTTCCGCGACCTCAAGCCTGAAAACATCATCATCAATGAAAAAGGCTATGCCATCATGATCGATTTCGGGCTCTGCATGACGCGCGAACATGCCTTGAATCCGGATGAAGAATACGTCTCCGGATCACCTTACTACATTCCGCCTGAACGTCTTACAGGATCCGGCGAAGATGCCCGCTCCGAAATCTACTCGCTCGGCATGATCATGTATCAGGCCCTTACAGGAAAGACCTTCTTCGACGCGGCGGAAATCGACTCGCTCGCCAAACGGCATCTGTCAAAAGTACGGCTCTCCGTCGAGTCGAAACTGGACGGAATCAATCCCGCTCTCGCCAAAATTCTGGCGAAGATGATCGCACAGCATCCCGAAGACCGTCCGTCGTCATTCACGGAGGTCTTCGAAATGCTGCAGCCGTTGCTGAAACAAAGCTAAATGATTAAATCTAAGCTTCTTGCAGAGAGGCCTTGATGATTTCCAGACCTTCGTCCAGATGAGCCGCCGTGATATTCAGCGGCGGCATCAGACGGAGGACCGTCTCGCCCGCCGTGAGAACCAGAAGCCCCTTCGTCTTGCAGGCGGCCGTCACTTTCGACAGGCGTTCCTTCGTGTCGAGTTCGACGCCGACCATCAGGCCATAACCGCGCACGTCGCGCACGAAATCATGCTGTTTCTTCAAGCCGTTCAGTTCGTTGAAGAAGCCCCATGACTGAGTCCGCACGTTTTCGATGATATTCTCGTCACGCATGATGTCGAACACTTCGCATGCGACCGCCGAAATCAACGGATTGCCGCCGAACGTCGTTCCATGGTTGCCGGGCTGCAACACGTCGCCATACTCCTGACGGACTTCGAAAACGCCCATCGGCAGGCCGTTGGCGATCGCCTTCGCGATGGTCATCGCGTCCGGCTTCACGCCGAAACGCTCATAGGCGAAATACGTTCCCGTCCGGCCCATGCCGCACTGGACTTCGTCCAAAAGCAACAGCAAGTTATTTTCATCACACAACTTACGGAGGCCGACGATGAAATCGCGCGTCACTGGAAGGACGCCGCCTTCGCCTTGTACGGGCTCCAGCATCACGGCGACCGTCTTGTCCGTGATCAGTTTCTTCACGGAATCCAGATCATTCAGATTGGCGAATGAAAAGCCCTGCACGTCCGGCCCGAAGCCTTCGCGGTATTTCGTCCGCCCTGTCGCCGCCAACGTCCCCAACGTACGGCCGTGGAAGGAGTTGTCCATGCAGATGATTTCATTCCGTCCGCCGTTCAGCCAGCCCCATTTGCGGGCGAATTTGATCATGCCTTCATTCGCCTCCGCGCCGGAATTGCCGAAAAAGCAACGTCCGCCAAAGGAATGCTCGGCGATCTTCTGGGCGAGAACAGGCGTGTATTCGTTGATGTAGTAGTTTGAGCAATGGACGAGCTTCGCCGCCTGATCGGCGATGACTTTCGTCAATCTCGGATGGCAATGCCCTAGATTGCAGACAGATATGCCGGACGTGAAGTCAAGATACTTCTTCCCGTCGCCGTCCCAGATATACGGTCCTTCGCCGCGCGTCACGACCATGTTCCGATTATAGGTGTGGAGAACATGCGTTTTTTCCAAATTCAAAAGATTTTCTGTCATTTTCTTTCCTTATTTATATATCTGATGGTGTTTTTCACTTTTTTATTTTCCGCCGCCGGACGCTACCGTCCGCACGATGTCTCGGTCGAAATAATTGACGGACATGCCCGCGTCAACCACGATGGTCTGCGCATCGATGCCGCCGGAACGCGGCGACAGCAGAAACGCCGCCACGTTCGCGGGTTCCTCCGTCGCCAACGCCCTCTTCCGCGGAATCGCCTTCTCCGCATAGAGATACGCGTCGATATAGCCCGGTATGCCCGCCGACGACGATGTTTTCAACAGCCCCGGCCCGACGGCATTCACGCGGACGCATCGTCGTTTCTCCGATATCAGCGACTTCGCCAGAAACGCCACCGTGGAATCCAACGCCGCCTTGACGGGCCCCATGTAGCCATAGTTCTCCGACGCCATCTTCGTTGCGGAAATACTTATTGTCACGATGGATGCGTCTTCACTCAGCAGATCTTTCAGCTGGTTCGACGTCTCCACCAGCGAAAAGCATGAGATCTCGACGGCCTGCAGAAAATCCTTCCGCAGCGTTTCGTGAAACGGTTTCACGCCCTCCGAATAATTCGCGAACGCGATCGAATGGACATACCCATGGACGACAGGAAACACGTCCTTTACGCGTTCGCCGAACGACCGGATGTCCGCCTCGTCCTCCACATTGCAGACAATCGCCTTCGCATCCGCCCCGACCAGGCCGCGATTCTTCTCTAGAAGTGCCTCATCCTTAAATACATAAAGGATGTTCGCGCCGTTTTCTAGCAATACTTGCGCGATGGCCCACGCCACGCTGCGGCGGTTCGCCACCCCCATCAATACGATGTTCCTGTTTTCCAATTGCAAAAATGACATCAATGCCCCGTCTTCGACCCGCTTCTCAACAGGCCATTGTACAATACAGCCAATTTATCCGCCTGGTTCGACAAGCGGAAATCCGTCTTCATGAACTCCACGCCGAACGCGGCGCGCTCCCTCGCCCATTCCGGCTCCTCCGCCGTTTTCTCCAACGCGCCGGCCAACGTGTCGATATCACCTACTTCAAACGTCTGCAGGCAGTTGCGCAAATCAGGCCGCGGCACGTTCGCCAGAATGTTGCTGACAACCAGCGGGATTCCCGCCGTCAGGCATTCCAGCAAGACGTACGACAAGCCTTCGTACAACGACGGCAGCACCGCCATGTCAAAGGCCAGCAGCAACGACGACAAATCTGGGACAAAACCTTCGAACCGCACACGATCGGCCACGCCAAGACGGGCCGCCAGCGCTTCCAGTTCCGCCTTCAACGGACCGTCGCCGCAGAACATCACCTGAAGCCGCCCGCCCTTGTCGCCATGACAACGCTCCAATGCGGCAAGTACTTGCTGCAGACCTTTTTGCCGTGTCAAGCGGCATGGCACGACGGCCCATGTCTCATCGGCGGCCAGCCCAAGCCGCGCCCGAGCCTCGTCACGCCCCAGAAGCGTCTGCCCATAGTCGTCCGGCAGGCCGTTTTCGATCAAATGGAATTTCTCCGGCGGAAGGCAAAGCAAATTCGCGTCGCTGATCTCCGAACGTCCGACAAACACATACGCGTTCGTCCGATGCGCCCCCCACTGCTCGATCATGCGGATCGAAATCCGCACCCAAAGCGGAAGGCTCGGATGGACGGCGAAAGCGTGCGGAGAATAGACGACCTTCACGCCCGGCAGCGACTTGCTGGCCAGACGGCCGACAAATCCCGCGACACTTGAATGAAGATGCATCGCCTGCGGACGAGCCTCACGCAGGATTCCGCGCAGCTGACGGACGGAACGCCAGAGCGACATCACGCCGCCATTGTTTGGGAACGACCAGACCTTGCATCCGTCAACCTGTTCGAAATGAGCAAGATCTGATGTAAAGTCGCGGTCATACCGAGCACCGAACGCAAACACGCCGCAACGGATTCCGCGCCGCGTCAGTTCTGGCATGATCAGCTTCAGATGACGCCGAACGCCGCCGCCGCATGCTTCAACGACATGCAAAATGTCCAATTCATCATTCATAACATATTATTCATAATCCGCCGACATGGAACCGCCGGCTTATTTCTTCAACCGCTTCTTCGGCTTCATCCGTTGGTTGGACGGAGCCTTGATGCGAAGCTTGTCTTCCCGCTTGTCCGTGAACACGCCGCTGACATCATGATGCCTGCCGGTGGAAACGGCGTCATTGACCAGCAAATCCGTCACAAGAACACTTGGATGGACATCGACCATTTCCCGAAGATCCTTGATTTCACGATTCACCTTCTCGGCCTCATCCTTCGGAATCTCTCCGCCATAATTCTCCTTCACGATCTGGTGGAGCCGCAAAAGACTAAGCATCTGGGTGGTCTGCCCGTTCAGGTCGAAACCGAAATCCTCCAGATGGTCTCGGAAGAAACCAATATAATATTTTGGTCTCGCCAAGGCGCTTGCCGTCGGGAAATCCATTTGGCCCTGCATTTGGAAGACCAAATACGGCAGAGCCGAATGAAGCATCGCCTTCGCGCGGTCCGCCTCACCGCGGCGCGCGAAACGCTCCGCGAGAGCGGAAAGCACCCATGAATATTCAGCGGCCGCCGTCATGCTCGGCCAATCCTTCACGACGCCGTAAGAGTCGGCCAGAATCGGCCGCGCATCCCGCGCGGCATCCGCGACCACGGCCAGACGGGTCATTTCCGCCATATAGTCGCCGCCGTTCCGGTAATGGCAGATCAACGCCTCCGCCAGCCATGGAGAAATCGGATACTGCTGGATGTCCGCACGCTTCAGCTCGCCGACCAGATAATCCAGACTGGAATCCGCCAGTTCCATCCATGCCATCTCCTTGTAGCGCTGGGCGCCGCGATAGACCGCGAGCGTCGCCAGCGCCTCCGCCTCCAGCCGTGACGTCGGATCCGCCAGACTGGCCAATTTCACTTCCTCCGAAGGAATGATGCGTTGCTGCAGGAAACCGCCAAGCGGCTGCGCCTGCAGGACGATATGCGCCGTCAGCAACCGCAAGTCGTTCAGAAACACCTTGTCGGCGGCATCCCCCATGGCATTGGCCATCTCATCCATCGCCAGCGCCGCCAAAGCGTTCGTCCGCAAATGGCTGATCTTGCGTGGGACCGCGAATGAGCCTTCCGGCAGTTCCTCATCCTCGACAATCGTCAGATTCTGGCGAGCGGTTCCGTAACGAACCGCCCCTGCGACGATTGGCTTGAACGCCAGTTTCGCGGCGTCAAGCCACTTCTTGTCGCCGCTCTCCGCCGCCAATCGGCAATAGGCCAGAACCAGCTCGGCCTGGCTGCCCAAATCTTCACGGCCTTTCTCATCATCCGCAAACCAGTCAGGGAAAGGAACTTTCAATATGCCATCCTTGGCATCCAGACAAGCCAGAACAGCCTTCCCGCATTCCATGGCCGCCTTCAGGCAGCCGTCAGCCGTCGTCATCGACGGATAGGGATGGCCGCGGTACAGCGGCGTAACCGTCTCTCCGTCAGTGAAATAGCTGTCCAGCTCAAAAAGCGACACCGTCTGCGGCTTTTTCATGGAGCACAGTTCCATCCAGTTCTTCAGCAGAAGAAGATTCAGCGTATCGGCGAGAAAGTCGCCGACCTGCCGCGCGGACAGGCTGCGCTCCTCCGTCAAAAGGCAACGCCCCGTCAACTGCGACGGCGTGAAGGCGAAGCCGGCCCGCACGTCGAACGCCAGACCGACCACGCTTCCCAGCGCCATCCGTGTCTCCTCCATCTGGAATCCCTCCGCCTGCCGAGCATACTGGACGATTTCCAGCTTCAGCCAGTTCCACGCCCCGGGATCCTTGTCACGCTCAATCCAATCTTGACTGACGGTCATGCCCTCAGTCTTCATGTCGTTCTGGTTCTTGTCTTTCACGACAACGCGCCAATTCTTTCCGACGGCGGTCTCGCCACCCTCCGTTCGAGACTGTTCGAGCATCGATTTCAATTGGTTGTGCAAATCCTCCACACGCGATTTCTCCGCGCGGTAAAGATAATCCGCCGCCTTTTCCAGCGCATCCCGCAATGAATAGCCCGAGCCGATGTACGTCCTGCAAGGCCATTTGTCTTCGCCGATCGTCAGAAAGACGATGCGGGGCGTCCCGTCCTCAGGAGCCAGCTCGGCCAAGGCCTTCGGCTTCATGCCGCGTTTCAGCCCTTTGTGCAGCTCCTTGGCAAGGCGCGCGCAGTCCTCACGGGATACGGAGCACGGCCCCTTGATCTGCTCAAACCACACGGGGGCCAGCCCCTGCCCGGAAACAAATCCGGCCAAGACGAATATCACCAGAAGCCAAAGCGTCTTTTTCATTCTCATGCATTCCATTTTCGTGTTTTCGACTTCCCCGCCACATTAATATACTATACCATATATATAAAGAATCACAAATCACCAGCCCCCCACTTTCGTCAATTCCCGCACGGGAGCCAAGCCGCCGCCATGCCTCCCGCAAATACAGGACATGGCATGCAAAAAGTTGACAACTTCTCAATTTGATTTATATTATTTATTTCCTTAAAAATCCCGTTATCATGGACAACCATGCACTATCTTCACCATAGGAGGCTTTGAATGAACGAGGAATATCTTGCCAGGGCACGCGAAAAAGTCGACGACGTCCGTCTCTTCATCAATGGCGTTTCCGCTCGCGCGGCGCAATTGGCGAAAGGCGCGAAGCGTCTCGTCCCCCTCCCCCCGAACGACGAGCAGTCCAACCTCGACATCGCCCTGCTTGAAGTCGCCGAAGGGAAGGTCATCATCTCCCGCGGGAGCGAAACGGAAAAAAGCAAAAAGTAACCCACGCCGGTAAAACGGCACCGCCTCAACAATCAACCATAATATATAAAAATAACATCAAAAGGCATAACCATGGCTGACATCTATGTTTTCATCGGCCCGCCGGGAGCCGGCAAAGGCACCGTAGGCGAAATGTTCTGCGAAAAAACCAAGGCCGTCCATGTGTCGACGGGCGACATCCTCCGCCAGGAAATGGCCGCCGGAACCGACCTCGGCAACAAAGTCAAGGGAATCATCGCGGCTGGCGGTCTCGTCTCGGACGACATCGTCGCGGAAATGGTCGAAAACAGGCTGAAAAAAGACGACATCGTCGCCAACGGCTGCCTTCTGGACGGATTCCCCCGCACCGTTCCGCAGGCGGAGGCCCTCAAAGGCATCCTGCAGCGCACGAACCACCGCATGGCCGCCGTCGTCCTCATCGAGGCCGACAACGAAATGCTCATCACCCGCCTGACCTCCCGCCGCATGTGCAGCAACAAGGCCTGCGGCGCCATCTTCAACATCGTCGCCATGCCGCCCAAGAAGGAAGGCATCTGCGACCGCTGCGGCGCCAAGCTCTACCAGCGTTCGGACGACACCCGCGAAGCCGCCCTCAACCGCCTCGACGTCTATGCAAAGCAGACCGCCCCGCTCATCGACTTCTATGAAGCCGAAGGCAATCTGGTCCGCACGACATCCACCAACGACACCCCCGAAGTCAATTTCGCCCGTCTGCTGGATGCCTTGAAAAAATAACAAGGAAAACCAAAGGCGTCTTACGGCAAGGGCATGAAAATCAACATCTACAAAGGATCTGACCTAGAGGGCGTGCGCGTCGCCGCGCAAGCCTCGGCATATGTACTGCAGCGTCTTTGCGACGCCGTCACCCCCGGCATGTCAACGCTGGATCTGGACAGGCTGGCCGCCGAATTCATCAAGGAGACAGGCGGTAAAAGCGCCTTCCTGAACTACCACGGCTACCCCGCCCAGATCTGCTGCTCGGTCAACGAAGTCGTCGTCCACGGCATCGGCCGCGCGGACAAAGTCATCAATCCGGGAGACATCGTCTCTTTGGACGTCGGCGTCACCGTCGGCGGCTTCACGGGGGACAACGCGCGTTCCGTCATCGCAGGCGGCGTCTCCACGCCGTTGAAAGACAAGCTTCTCGAGGCGACACGCAGCTCGCTGGAGGCGGGCATCGCCGCCGCCGTGCCGGGCAACCGCGTGTGCGACATCGGAGCAGCCGTCGAAAAGGTCGTCAAGGCCGCCGGTTTCTCCGTCGTGCGGGACATGGTCGGACATGGCTGCGGCAGGAAGATGCACGAGGATCCCCAAGTCCCGAACTACAAGCTGCCGGGCTTCTCGCCCGAGCTCAAGCCGGGCATGATCCTCGCCATCGAACCGATGGTCAACGTCGGGACATGGCGAATCACCATAGACAAGGAGGACGGCTGGACTGTCCGGACGGCGGACGGCTCCCTGTCGGCCCATTTTGAACATCAGATATTGATAACCCAGAAAGAGCCGGAGGTGCTAACATGCCTAAATCATCAGATTGCATAAAAGTGGAGGGCGTCGTCAAAGAACTGCTCCCCAACACGCAGTTCGTCGTCACATTGGAGAACGGCCATGAGGTCATCGCGCATATCTCAGGGAAAATGCGCATGCACTTCATCCGCATCCTCCCCGGGGACCAGGTCTCCGTGGAGCTCTCCCCCTATGATCTGACCAAAGGACGCATTTCCTACCGGAAACGCTAGTCCGGCCCTTGCGGAAGCAAGGCGCCCCTCACGCAAAAAATCATCTGGACGGCACGCCGTCCGGCGATTTTTTGCGGCCCGCAGTTGGATTTTTCCAAATGTGAGGTTATATTTTTATTTTGCATATAAATCATTAATATAAAAAACGCATTCCCCCGCACCCCATGGCAACATGGGGAAACCAATCAGAGAAGGATCACGTCATGAAGGTAAGGGCATCCGTAAAGCGCATTTGCAACAACTGCCGAATCATTCGGCGCGCAGGCGTCGTTCGTGTCATCTGCACAAACCCCAAGCACAAGCAGAGACAAGGCTAACCACAGCGAAACTAACATCAACCATACATAACACAGGACACGGACATGCCACGTATTCTAGGTATTGACATCCCCAACAACAAGCACATCAACATCTCCCTG
>JAEEGF010568988.1_pt1 | contig 14465 bp, 8 predicted proteins | sample 9134171 | NCBI WGS metagenome assembly JAEEGF01 (sample SAMN16246542, study PRJNA631951) | gut metagenome | biome: gut microbiome; feature: rumen; material: AP-attached | host: Bos | place: Iran: Karaj | collected 2018-10
ACAGCTACGACAGCATCCAGGTTCACGGCGGTTCGGGCTACATGCTCGAATACGCTTGCCAGCGCCTGTACCGCGACGCCCGTATCACTTCGATTTACGAAGGTACGACGCAGTTGCAGACGGTTGCAGCTCTCCCGCACGTGACCACCGGCACCTACAGCCAGATGCTCGAAGAATTCGAAGCCCAGGATGTGCGCCCGGAATACGAAGCACTCAAGGCCCGCGCAAAGGCCATGGACGCCAAGTACAACGAAGCTGTGGAATTCGTGAAGGCCGCGAACAATAACGAATTCACTGACCTCTGCAGCCGCCACCTGTACGAAATGGCCGCCAACTGCGTGATGAGCCAGCTGCTCCTCCGCGATGCAACCAAGTCGCCTGAACTGTTCGACAAGAGCGTGAAGGTGTACCTGAACCTCGCCGAAGCCGAAGTCGCGAAGCACTACAACTTCGTGAAGAGCCTGAGCGTGGAATCGCTCGACAGCTACAAGCAGGCATAAGCCTCGCTAACGCGAAAGCGCAAAACTTAAAGGACCTCGGTGATGAACCGAGGTCTTTGTTGTATTCGTGGACTAATCTACGATTTTTTCGACATAGCCCAAAATAAAGTACCGCTCATTTTCTGTAAGGGGACCATTATTCATCGTCACTTCGTATTGTACTGATTTCTTAAATGTATTTGTAAATTCGCTTAGCAAGCGCTCTTTCGTTTTCTTTTTTCTCTCATCTTTATGAGGAATCCATATATCAGCAATAATAATCGCATATTTGGAATAAGCTTTCATTTCTTTATCAATATTGATATTTTTCCATTTTTTCTTCATTCGATCAAAATCAGTTTCCGTGGCTTTAACCTTGCCTCTATAGCCTAATCTTTTCGCTTCAATTAAATAGATTGCTTTTTGTTTTCTACTAATAATGAGAGAATCAAAGTGTTCCTTTTTACTATCGTCATTATTTTTCAAAGGAACTTCCTGCCATATTATCAAGTCATCATCATTTGCCATGCTATAGAATGTGCTACAAAAATTAAATGTCAAGTTTCGTTCCGTAAATCCCACGGAGTCAAAAGATGGATAGTAGTTTCGCAATATTTTTTCATAGCGTTTTGCTGTTTGGCTTATTACTTCTTCGATATTCATTATTACTCCTTGAAAAAATTTTAAAAGGACCTAGTCCTTGATACAACGGACCGAAAAGCCCTTCACCTTATAATCAGACACTTGGTTGCTTTTAACATTAACAACATTTAAACTCATATGATACGTTTTTTCTTCATTTTCCTCTGTTGAACTCCAGAAATAAGCATAATTTCCCACTTGATAGTAATCATTATAGCGAGTATTATTGTAAATTGCCAAATCTCTATAGCCAGCCGGATATGCCGAAAAAGAATATGCGTCTGTACCATTGCCACTTTTATTATTAACACTATTCCAACCGCTCGTTGATTTTAAAACTAACTGTATATCATACCGGCTAGCTAGTAAAGTATCAAATTCCGCCTTCGTCGGAAGATGCCAACCTTCAGGGCATACGCCACGCACAGGATAAATTGGGGAACAATTCCTACCAAGTCCGCAAGCTACGCCATTTGTGGAAAAAATTCCTGCAGAATCCATTGCTGCCGCCCATGAATACAGTCGACCAAACGAATTGCAATTTGCAGGATCGTCATCATAACAAAAACTCACAGAGTCAATTTCGCTTTCAAATCGTTTATACCGATAATTCAAATTTTGCGCCATCCAAGTTTGCGAACCAATAACAACCGTTTTGTAGGTTTTCTTATCTCTCTCATCAAATAAAGTTCCATAGATTGTTTCCTGAGAAACGCCAATCCACGATCCCTTTACGCATGTATATATTGAATCAACACTTGGCGTAATTTCTTTTTTTACCCCTTCGCCTTCTGTATAGCTAACACAACCTTTACCAAGAGTAGCTTCCATTACATTTGCATACCTAAAAGAATCTCCATCACAAACATATGCTACAGGATCATAAACAACAGTTCCATCAGTTAAACACTCTTTACCAAGTGTGTAATATTCAAGGGCTGTCATCCTACGCCATTCTCCATTTTCACACATAAAATACCATCCGGAATCACTTTGTACAACTTTACCATTTTTTTCATTCGAACAAACACCCAACTTTTCCCAAAATGATTCATCACAACGATAATCACATACTCGCCACATTCCACTTTCATATATATAATGGTTCGCAGAATTTACTGAACCTGGTCGCACTTCACCATCCACTCCATCATTCCATCCATAAGTATCGTATTCTAGGTCAGTTGCTGCACGCCAATTTCCGTTATCACAAATATGATAAGAGACTCCATATTCCTCATATAGTCCAACCTCGCCTTCGTTGGCGGATGAACATAGTCCCAAAGCAGTCTCCTTTTGCGCAATGTTCCATTTACCATTTTGGAAGATATAATACGTGTTCGTCGCATTACCCTTCTTAATTTCGTTTTCTTCGCCTTTTCCCCATTTATATGTATCAATCTCAATTTTACTTGATATTTCCCATCCCTTAGTTTTGCAAATATGATACGAAGAATCCCCACTAACAACAATCGCGCATTGACCGACGTTCGTTGAATTACATTTGCCACCAAGATGGCCTCTTTCCTTGACTTCCAAACAGAACGAATTACTTGATGAACTAGAAACCAAGTTGCTACTGGAGGTCATGATTGAAGACGAACTACTTGAATTTTTTTCACTAGAACTACTGAGTTTTGAAGCTTCTGTGGCAAAACTTGACGACGAGGCAATTAGTTTCATCTCTGAGCTACTCAAGGCAACTGTATTCGAAGAAGAAATAAACAAATCCATCCCTGAACTACTAAAGTCCGAAGAAGACTGAATTGTCATAAGATCAATCCAGTTATTATTTGTACATAAGTAATCCGTATTCAACTCAATAATGAAAACCGTATCGCCTTCAAAATCGGCAGTACAAATTCCGAGTTCATATAAGGAGGATACCTCTCGTGAAAGCAAGTCGGGCGAAACAGATTTATTACCAGCATCATCTCCGCCACAAGCCGCGAAGATGAGCGCAAGAAATAACGCAGCGAGATTGCCAATTCTATTCCAAGCCATAACAGCCTCCATCGTTTACACCTATGGAGTCCAGCCCCGTAAAACCACAATGAACTGAGCCAATTTTGTATGAAAACAAAAAGGCGTAGATCGTTGCAATTTACCTAAGCGAGGCTCTGCAATGCCTGTATTCGATAAACGCAAACGACCCACGCCCCAAAAGGGCTGTTGCCCTTTGGCTATACAGCCAAAGACCGACTAAAAAGTCGGTACAGCAAACCGAGATACACCGCAAAACGGCATACCTGCGTGAGTGTTCGCCTTGTCCTCGAATACTTGAAATTTGCAGATTTCGCTTAGAGAACAAGAGCTAAACTCTCTAATATGTCCAATTCAAAAATAACTTAAATACAGCCCAAACGCACAGAGAATTTACAAAGCAGCCTGTTTTTGTGCGAAAAATCGCCAAAAACGCCCTATCTGAAACTGCCAGACGATTATTCCAATTTGGAAGAAACTCGACATGTTGACTTTTCTAATAAAAATTGGTATATTATAACCGGGCTGGTCGAAAGACCCAGGTCCATCTTTGGCGAGGAAGTTCCTCGCCTTTTTTGTGGAGAGAGTCTTGAAGGAACTAAGTGTTTTCATCGATGAGTCGGGGGATTTTGGCGAATATAGCCCACATTCTCCGTATTACATAATAACAATGGTGTTCCATGACCAAGAAGTCGACATTCAAGAAAACGTTATTCGTCTTGATACCGAGCTGTCCTATCTTGGACTTGAGAATCTTTGCATCCACACCGGCCCAATTATCCGCAAGGAAGAAATTTATAAAGACATGGGAATAGCTGAGCGGAGGCGCATTTTCAACAAAATGATGGCGTTTATCCGTTCAGTAGGTATCCAGTACAAATGTTTTTCCATCGAAAAAAAGCACATCAAAGATTCTGTAGAAGCAACAGGCAAACTTTCGAAGCAAATATCCTCGTTCATTAGAAATCATTATGATGATTTTCTTGCTTTCAACGATGTCAAAATTTACTACGACAATGGACAAGTCGAAGTAAGCAAGCTTTTGTCGTCTGTATTCAACGCACTGCTGCCAAACCCAATTTTCCGAAAAGTGATGCCTACTGATTATAAATTGTTCCAGGTCGCAGACTTTATTTGCACGATGGAACTTTTGAACCTGAAACTTGAAAACAATCTTTTCTCAAAATCCGAAATGATTTTCTTCGGCAACAAGCGCGACTTGAAACAGAACTATTTAAAGGCTCTGAGAAAGAAAGAATGGAATTAATAGCCCGGGCGTTGCGGGTGCGGCGCCTGAGCACCCGCAGTGAGCCTAAAACGGCTCATCTTAATGAGCCGTGTAGGCAAGAGTGAGGCGTAAGAGCCGAACGGTCTCATAAGGCAGCCAACTGCGTGATGAGCCAGTTGCTCCTCCGCGACGCCACCAAGGCACCTGAACTGTTCGAAAAGAGCATGAAGGTGTACCTGAACCTCGCCAAAAGAACCTGTAGGAGCCTGCCGAAGCAATCCATAAAACTTAAAAGACTTCGACGAAAATAACGGAGTCTTTGTTTATGGGCGCTCCCCTACGAGGTCACCATCCCTGACGCGAACTTCACCCCAAACGAAGGGCTCGAAAGAGAACACAAACTAATCAGCACTAATGGTATAAACTTCTGTCGCATTAGCCTTGACGTCCGTTTCACCGACCGCAATTTCCATGAGCCAGAGAGTATTCGCGCCAAATGTCATCTTGATTTCGGAACCTTCCAAGACAATCCTAGGAATCCTATCGACACGGGTTTTGAATAAAATAACATTCGCAGAATGCAATTTGATGACATTGCCTTCGATATGCCAACTACCATAAATAGGGAAATCCTGCGAACTCAAGAATGGGCTTGCATCCAAACTAACCGTAGGAAGATCGAACTGAAACTTGCCATCGCCCGTAAATATCAGTTTACCTGGACCAGCAGCATAGTTAAAGTCCGGATATATTTCGCCCAGGTTAGCATTGGCAATGCCAATCAAGCTCCAAGTACCCACCAAGCATTCTGCTGTAACAACACCACCAATACTTGAAGCACATTCTTCAGCCTTAGATGGCATACGATTGCAGGAAGATGAATCATCGCAAGTTGTAAGACCTGACGAATATTCAATTTCCTTAGCCCACTCTATTCCATCGCAATAATAAAAAACATTCTCTTTTGTAACATAAATCGAATCATTCGCATTTGTTTTGTTACACGCTCCTAATTCATAGATGGAAGAAACTTCCCGCTTGGAAAATTTTTGCGAAGATACATTATTGCCACAATCATCACTGCAAGCGGTAAAAAGAAGAATAAATAGAAGAACGGTAATAGATTGTATCCCCTCCCCTATGGGGTTCGCAATCACATTTATGCTAGATGCGGACGTGTTTGCATTTTTGTTCCAAGCCATAACAGCCTCCATTATTTTACACCTATAGAGTCCACCCCTGTTAAACAGCAATAAACTAAGCAGAATTTGCTGAGTTCATGCAGAAAACAAGAGCTAAGCACTCCAATATATTCAATCTAAAAATATTCCAAACATAGCCCAAAAGCACCAAGAAATTTACACAAGAGTCTGTTTTTGTAGCGGAAAAGGCGTTTTTGAGTCAATTTATAAAGAAAAAAGGAATATTCCAACTTGGAAGAAAACTGACAATTTAAGAACGACAAAGGCCTCAACATAATTGTCGATGTCTTAAAGCCAACCGTTACTTCTTCTTACTCGTCCCGATGCTGTCGTTTTGCACTTTCAGGATGATATCGCCGGTTTCCGGGTCCATCATCATGTCAAAGCTCGAACGAATGGTAAAAATATAGCCCGCGACGTCATAGCTGATGTCCAGCGAATGGACCATGCATTTATTCATGTAATCCAGGATCAGTTTATCGCGGGTGTAATCCAACGCGTTCATGACATTAGTTTCGTTTTGCTGCATCACGGAACTCAGGTACCTGTGATGGATTTCGTAGGTGTACTTGTCTTCGAGTTCCTTGGGAATGTACGAGATTCCGCCCATGCGGAGCACCGGTGAATTCTTGGTCAGATTCCAGAACAGGAATCCGCGATAACCCGGGTCGTAAGATTTCGTATTCGTCGACACGCCCGATGCCATGAATTTTGCGAAAGATTCTTTACGGGCAAAGTACTTTTTCATTGCCATGTCGTCTTCTGACATGAACGCCGAAAAGATGGTGCCATATGGCGTCTTGCCAAAGACCTTACCTACATGATAGACTCGCTTGACATTTCCATTGGCAGTCTTTACACGGAAGGTCAATTGCTTTGCCGCGGTGCTTCTGCTCTTTACCTGTTCCGAGATATCCGCATTCACCTTTCCGAAATCTTCGGGAACAATTGCATTCTTGAAGAATCTCCCGACATAATTCCGGAAGTCATCGATATTATTGCACTCGAACATGTCGATGACGCGAGCATTTGCGTAAAGGATTTCGCCAGTCTTTACACTGAACAGAATTACCCCGCCAGGAACAAACTCCATGTAGTTCAACGCCAGTTGCTGCAGCACTTCGGCATTCCTGATAGAACCATCAATCTTCGCCTTGAGCATGTCCCTATCTTTAATGGGCGTCAAGAGGAACTGAGTCGCCCCCATGCGGATGCTTTCTTTGGCCAGGTCCTTGTTGTCTGTCATGACAATAAACGGAATCTGGAGATTGCGCCGTTCGGCCTGGAAATTCTGGATGAGCTTGAAACCGTCCATTTTCGGAAGGTTTGCGTTAATCAAGGCAAGAGCCACATGACGTCCGTATTCAAGCAGCAAGTTGAGCGCCTGTTCGCCATTTTCGGCAAGCAGCACGTGGTAATCCGATCTCAAAATACTTTCAAGGAATGCCCTCTCTTGCGGATTGGCTTCGGCAATCAAGACAGTCTTCGTATTCGCCGGAAGCGTAGCCTCCTTGTCGCGAGAAGAACTATCGTAAGCGCTCACATGCGTATTGCGGAAAGACAAGTCGTAAATATGACATCCGTTATTGTCGGCAACCAGGCGCCCCCTCATAATGACGTACATGCCATGCGTCACATAGGTCACTTCACAGGGAGCCTCGTAGGCGGCCCTTTCTGCCTCGTGGAGTGTGTAGTACACCGGGTTTTCAGGATTGTTCGAAGCATTCTCGACTTCCTGGACATCCTTAAAACCGAGACTCAGGAGCTGTTCTTCGTACTGTTTGTTCACAAACAGGAACTTGAAAATTCCGTTTTCGAAGGACATGATCGCCCTGGGAGTATTTTCCTGATAGTCGAGACGCCCGATTTTTGAATACACGGCACGCGTGTTGCTATCTTCGATGACTATTCCCGAAGTCTCCATGTGCTCCATGGTAGCCTTCAACGGTTGCGGCTTTCCATAGTAGTAGCCCTGGACTTTTTCGCAACCGATGCTCTTCAGGAATTCCATCTGTTCCTTGGTTTCTACACCTTCGGCCAAGGTCTTTAACCCAAGGCTTTTCGCCATGCGGACCATCGAGCTGATAATGGTGCGAGACACATCGTTAAAGTTCGAAAGGAAGGCCATGTCGATTTTAAGTTCGTCGAACTTATAGTCCTTGAGCGTGTTTAGCGAAGAATAACCGCTGCCGAAATCGTCCATCCAGACTTCGTAACCGACCTCGCGGAACTTTTCGATTTCATGCTGGATATACAGATCCGAAGCCATGATGCTCTCGGTAATTTCTACGCGGATGTAGTCACGTTCAATCTTGTATCTTTCAAGAATACCTTCGACTACCTCAAAAATATCGCAGCCGGTAAAGTCCAATCGCGAAAGGTTGAACGACACCGGAACCACAGGGAGGCCCTGGTCCAATTGCTCGCGCATTTCCTTGCAGACGAGCTCTATCACGTGGCTGTCAAGCTTATGAATTTGCTTGGATTCTTCTAATGCGCCGATAAATTCACCCGGGTTCAAAAAACCCTGTTCAGGATCGATCCAACGGGCTAGCGCCTCCATGCCGCAGAACGTTTCCGTAATCGTACGCACCACCGGCTGGTAGTAAACCTTGATATAGCCGTTCGCAATGGCATCGTCAATGTGGTTTACCACGTAATTGTGCAACATGAGAGTCCTGTGCAGGTCTTCGTCATATTGCCGGATAAATTTGTCGCCTTTTTTCTTTTGAATGTTGCAGGCGAGTTTCGCCTTTTCTATCGCGTCGAGAATATCGCTATCTGCATCGGCCTCACAAATGCCCGCGTAAAGATCCATTGAAATTTTTGAGACCGTACCCTTAACGTATTTTCGAATCTTCTTCAAATTCTCTTCTAGATCGGATGTCCCTGTAACGACAACAAAATGATCGTTCGTGCCACGGCATACCAAGTTCTTTGCGAACTGCTTTTTAAGCATGGCCGCAAAATGAATCAGGAACTCATTTCCGCAGCTAAAGCCGTTGGCATTGTTATAAAGTTTCATCCCGATAATGTCGAAGAAAACCACTACAGGGGTCATACCCGCATTTATAAGTTCTTCTACGTAGTTTTCTCCGCGAATGCGGCAATACCCCAAATTCGGAAGCCCCGTCAAGGAGTCAAAAAAGCGGTCAGAATGATCGTTTACACGCATGAATATGGAGCGTTTACCATTCCAGGAAATTCGAGATGCATCGACAACCAAGTCTTTTCCTGAATACGGGCAGCTAATAATCGATACCCCTTTTTCAAGGAGCTCTTCTATAAATAAAGCATTCTTTTCGTCGGAAGTAAAGAAATATTCCTCAAACTTGATACCCGGCTCATAGGGTCTTTTCGGTTTCCAAAAATGCGAAATAGAAGGATTCACCATATAGATTTCGTGCGTTTTCGCATCGAAAATCACAAACGGGTCCACCTTGGCCGTATTCAAAAGATCCACGACTACCGACGCGGGAATGTCGGATTTCTCACGCAAAGTCATTGCTCCCACCTTAATTCATATCTTCTCTCTTGCATTAAATTAATTGATTATTCACAAAAAAGCAATTCTTTTTATACAAATATGTCGAAAAAAGAACAAAAACCACCCTTTTACGCATAAAAAAGCCCTGTTTTTGGAGTTCATATTCTTTCTATATTAGCATCATGATCTTGAATAAGGCTATACTCCCCAGTTTTATTTGTTCAATGGCATTTGCGCTAACGGCCTGCGTCGGCAATGCTCCCTCTCCCGAAACCAATCCCCAATCCGAACCAGCAAATGCAGCAGACATTTCTCAGCCCCAAGCAGAAACTAGTTCTGAAACAGACCAAATGGGCGACACCCAAGAAGTCTTCTCCAACTCCCAGACGTTGGACAACCACCGCCTGAACACGCCCGAAAATATTCCGACAGCGACCCCTGCCAACACATCCAATACGGACTCCATTACACAGGCAGCGATTGCAGACCCCTACACCGCTATTCCGGCCATTGTCCAAAATATTTTCGACTACGCCAACACCTTGCACAAAGCGGGCTACACTGATTCTGCAACAGCATACCTGGAACGCTTCCGCGTCATCAAGCCTTTATGGGCACAGTGGGAATCCAAGGCCGATTCCATGCTGAATGAATTCGGGAAAATCCGTGCCGAAAAGGCCAAGGCTTACGAGCCCATGGTATTCCAGATCCAGAACATGAACCGAGCCAATTCCGACTACGGTCTCGTGGCCGAAACCGCCGACAGCCTGATAGCCCTTGCCCCAGGCGATTCCCTTACCCAGTGGGCAAAAGTTCAGAAAGATATCGCCTACAAGAATACCCTCGCCAAGGCCAAAAAAGAATACGCCGCAGTGAAGGACCTTGCCGACAACCAGGCACAATTTGCCGAAGCCGAAAAGCAGGCTGTCACCTTGCAGATGCGTTATCGCGACTTCGAAGATGTCCTCCACCTGCAGGAACTTATCGACCACATTCGCGAATTGATGCAGACCACAAATGCCGAAGCCGCCAAGTACTGGGAATCCCACGATCCGGCACAGGCGCTAGCCCAAGCAGACACACTCCTGCAAAAAGAAAAATTCGGTGAGGCCAAGGAGCTCTTGAACAAGCTCAAGGCCAGCAAGTTGCGCAAAGAAGCCAACGAGCTATACCAAAAACTGGCGGATACTTACTGCACCAAGCAGCGCAAGACAACAAGCCAAGTTTTTGCCAAGGCGCAAAAGCAGAAGGATCCGGCCAAAAAGAAGAAGCTGTTGCAAGATGCCATCGCTCCGCTGGACAAGTGTCTCACGGAATACCCAGACAATCCGCAGAAGCAGAAGGTCATCGAAAACAAGCAGTTCCTAGAAAAAGAAGCAATCCGCTAACTTTAACCTTTAAAAATAAATTCTTTACTTGTATTCGTCGCCGCGCAGCGGTTTTCGTAATAACTTGTATTTTGCCTTGATAGCAGTGCGGAGTAGCGGCCAGCCGACTTTGTAGAACGCCTTTTGCCAAATTTTATCGATAGCTTGCGTCGTAGAGCTTCCAACATGTTTCGGGAGCCATTCTTTTTTAAAGTCGGGAGCAAGACCAGCGTCTACAACCATTTTATGATAATTGGCATTTAAAGCCTTGTAGGCACCGTGGCGAATAAAGTGAACTTTTTCTTTAAAGTTGAATCGGCACTGCAACAGTTTGCGCTTGATGAAACCGCCCCCCTGTGCAATCAGCTCAGGATAAGCGAACATGGCAGGTAAATGAGTGCTGTAAAGCGAAGCTGTCTTGATTTCGGCTTCGTCGAAAACATTTGCCAGGCCAATTTCCAAACGGTGCACTACATCGTAGAAAGTTTCTTGTTCAGGCGTTTCCAACAGGTGCAGGTAAAAGGCGCCCAGGGCTTCTTGTTTTAGATACAAGAAGAACGATTGCAAATGCGGACGAATTTCGTCGTTTTGCGTAAGCGATACTACGTCGGCTGTACTAGATTCAGCGCGACGGATAAAGTCGGCAAAATTGTTCTGGAAGTAAACGATGGAATCGTTCGTGAGCAGCAGACGAGTGATGCTGTCGAATTCCACAAGGTCGTTGCGCCCGTTAGCGAGGTCTTTCAGGAACCTGCGCCACATGCCAAAATCAAACCCGTGATTTTCGGTCAGGTAAAGCTTAATTCCGTTATCTTCCAGGAACGACATCGTCTCTGCGGAAAGCGGGCGCTTGTTGGTGAGCAGTACGACGGTAAAGTCGGTCTCGGCGAGGTGCTTTAGCGCAAAGCGCACATACCCGGGAAGGTTTTCCCCGGTCTGGTAGCTTGCGTAAAGAATGACCTTGCCGTTACTAGACATAAATTACCTTCTGCCGCCGCGTCCGCGGCTTTGGCTGCGGCGCTCCCCCTTGCGGGAGCCGCCCTTACGCGGCTTGCTTGCCACATGGAATCCTTCGCGGTCGTCGCGGGATGCGCCACGGGAATTTCCGCCCTTGCCGCGAGAATTACGACCGGAACGTTCGAAGCTCGGAGCGTCAGAATCGAACCTGCCGCCGCGTGATTTTCCGCGACCGCCACGGTTCATGTGGCTGTGAGCCGAAACGAATTCCGGAACGCCGTCATCGAAATTATCGTCGAAATCTTCGTCGGGCTGGCTTACGTAACCGAGGGCTTCCGCCGCGGCAGCGCGGTCAGCGCGTTCGCGAACGTCGCGGTTGCGGTAGTCATTGTCTTCACCCTGACGGCGGCGCTTCTTCGGTTCGCTAGAGAGTTTTTCGATAATGCTGAAGTCCGCCTGACCGCGCAGAGGGTCCACCCTCAAAAGGCGCACCAGCACCTTGTCGCCGCGGCGGAACGTACGCCCGCTCTTCTTGCCAAAAGCGAGTCCCTGATCCGGGTTGAATACGTAGAAGTCATCGCCGGCGATATCGCGGAATCGCACCAGGCCTTCGGCAATCGGGTCTGCGATAGAAACGTAGATACCCCATTCCTCGATGCCCGAGACAGTTGCCTCGAAGTCGTCGCCGATGTGGCTCTTCAAAATCCAGCAGCTGCACACCTTGATGGCAATGCGTTCGGTCTTCTGGTTCTTGACTTCGTTTGCCGAAATCAGGTCGCAGACTTCAATCACGCTGTTCTTGCGTTCGGCGGTAATTTCGGCACCCTTGCGCGCGAGTTCACGGTGACACCACAAATCGGCGTAACGGCGAATCGGGCTGGTAAAGTGTGCGTAGTCCTGCCAGTTCAAGGCGAAGTGACCGAAGCTGTTGCTGTCGTAATGCGCCTTCTGCATGCTGCGGAGAATTCGGTTGGTCAAAGTCTCGTCGCCCTGGGCGCGCTTCACCAAATGTTCGTAAAGCTTGAATGCCGTCGGGTTCAGGTTCGTGTCGCCGCTGCGGGGCTTGCCCAGGTCGCGCAACATCACCGGAGAATCCTTGAACAGGTCCGGGTACATGTAGTACAGTTCCATGATGTCCTTGGTATCCGGAGCCTCGTGGATACGGTAAATGCCCTGGAGCTTGCGTTTCTTGAGTTCCTTCGCGCAGCAGTTGTTCGCGATGAGCATGCATTCTTCCACCCACGAATTCGATTCGTCGGTTACGCGCGGGTAAATCTTTTCCGGTTCGCCTTTCTCGTTGAACTTGCAGCCGAATTCGGTGCTCTGGAATTCCAGGAGGCCGTCCTTGGTGCGGTTTTGTTTCAAAAGCGCCGTCACCTCGGCGAGCGCCTTGATGTCGTCGTCGCCGTTCTTCATCATTTCCATCGCCTGCTCGTAGGTGATGGACTTGGTAATCTTCACGATACTGCGGTGGAAATCCCAACTGAGCACGTTCGCGTGTTTGTCGAGTTCCATCATGCAGGTGAATGCGCAGCGGTCTACGCCCTGGTGCAAACTACATACATTGCTCGAAAGTTTTTCCGGGAGCATCGGCACGGCGGTCCACGGCAGGTACTGCGTGTAGCTCCTTTCCAGAGCCTCTTCGTCGAGTTCGCTCCCTTCGGGTACGTAGTAGCTCACGTCGGCAATGTGCACGCCTAGCCTGTAGCCGCCCTTGGGGGTGCGTTCCACGCTAATGGCGTCGTCATGGTCCATAGCGCCATCGGGGTCGATACAGAGAATCGTGAGCTGCCTGTAATCCACGCGACCCTTGAAGTCCTTGCCGCACGGTTCCTTGACGCCGTCCACATACTTCTTGATAGCGGGACTGAAGTCCTTCGGCAAGTTCGCGTCTTCCATGAACTTGGTCTTGACTTCGTCCCAGCTGATGTTCATGGCTTCGGCGGTGCGGTCTACCTTTGCGAGGTAGCTGTGCTTGAGTTTCGGGTGCGGGTACAGCGTAAAGCTGATGGTTTCGCCTTCTTTGCCCGGGGCCTGCCTGCGGTGGCACATCTCGTACACCTTGCCGGTTTCGAGTTCGTGCACTTCCCATTCTTCTTCGCCCGTCTGGTGCAGAATGCCGCGCTTCACGCGGGTCTCGTTTTCCTTGCCCGTCTGGCGGCGGCTACGTGCGCCCAGGCGGCGGTTGTCTTCGGGGTACTGTTCCGCAATCTTCTTCACGCGCTTTTCGCGTTTTTCTTCGACAGTTTCGCCATCGCCCAGCTGGTATTCCTTGTGGCTGGTACGCTTCAAAAGCCCGCGGTCCACCATGTCGGCGAGCATCTGCTTAAAGGCCATTTTCTGCTTTTTGGGGAGACCGAGTGCGCTACGCAGGCGGCTACCGACCATGGGTTCGTCACGTAAAATGGCAATAATCTGTTCTTCACTAGGTAAATGCTGGGCCATACTAAGCCTCCTGTTGGCTGTTCTGCCTGTAAGGCAGCGCCGATGAAATCATGTTGTGCATCTCGTCGCGCAACTGGGCGACGGATTTGTCTCTAAAGCTTTCGGGCGTCTGCAGCGGGTGTACCACGATCTTGACCACACCCGGAGTCTGCGCCCACTTGGTCTTGGAAAGTCGCTTGCCGCTATCGACAATCGTCACCGGCAAGAGCGGAAATTCGTTTTCTTTCGCCATGCGGAAAATGCCGTTCTGGAACGGGAGCATGTGTCCGTCGTTGCTGCGGTGGCCTTCGGGGAACACCGAAATCGTCACGTTGTCTTCGAGGCGCTTTTTCACGGTGGCACCCATGCCCAAATTCTTGCGCGGGTTCCTGTGCACCGGAATGCAGCCGATTTTAGTCAAGACCCAACCGAACACGGGAATTTTCCAGAGTTCCGCCTTCGCAATGAACGAGGTCATGGTAATCGAGGGCCAAATCACGTTGATGTCCAAAAAACTCTGGTGGTTGGCAATGAGCACGAACTTCTTATGGTCCGGAATATTTTCCTTGCCTTCGATTTCGACCTTGATTCCCGACAACCTGAATAAAACCTGGAAAAATGGGATACATATGCGGGTGCTGTCTGCCCAGCGCCTGCAAAGCAAGCCCTTGTAAAACATGAACGGAAGACCGACAA
>JAEEGF010939377.1_pt1 | contig 14465 bp, 14 predicted proteins | sample 9134171 | NCBI WGS metagenome assembly JAEEGF01 (sample SAMN16246542, study PRJNA631951) | gut metagenome | biome: gut microbiome; feature: rumen; material: AP-attached | host: Bos | place: Iran: Karaj | collected 2018-10
TATAACTACTTGTTTAGTTGAAAATTGAAATGATAGGAAAGGTATGTATGCTGTTGGACGTTAATTCTTGGCTTTCAGTAATTAGTGACAAATTATATGGCAATTCGTGTTAGTTCCAAAATAAAAAGCATTTTTTTTCGTTTTTTCCGTGTCTTTTAGATGTGTATTTAACTGATGAAACGCGAAGAAGAGATTTACAAGGTTACTTTGGTGGGCAGTGCGGGGAATCTGGCGCTGCTGGTTTTTAAGTTTGTGGCTGCCGTTGTGGGACACAGCGCCGCAATGATGGCCGACGCGGTACATTCGTTGTCGGATTTCGTCACGGACATCATCGTCATTGCCTTTGTGCATGTCAGCGCCAAGCCGCAGGACGAGTCGCACGACTACGGTCACGGCAAGTACGAGACACTGGCCTCGCTGTTTGTGGGGCTGGCGTTGGTGGCGGCCGCCCTCGGCATTATTGTGACGGGCGCGGTGAAATTCGCCTCGTGGCTCGGCGGAGAGCAGCTGCCTGCCCCGGGTAAGCTGGCACTATGGGCGGCACTAATCTCCATAGTGGTGAAAGAAATCCTGTACCAATACACGGCACGTGCGGGCAAACGTCTGGATTCGCAGGCAGTGGTGGCCAACGCATGGCATCACCGCAGCGACGCCCTAAGTTCCATAGCCGCTACGATAGGCATTGGCGGTGCCATACTCCTCGGCGACCGCTGGACGGTGCTCGACCCGCTGGCTTCCATAGTGGTGGGGGCGATGCTGGTGAAAGTGGCCGTAGGCATACTGCACGGCAGCATGAACGAACTGACAGAGAGCTCGTTGCCACCCGAGACGGAGAAAGAGATTGAAGACATTATCCACACCTGTCCCGACGTTTGTGAGCCCCACAACCTGCGCACCCGCCGTATCGGCAACCGCATTGCCATAGAGGCGCACATACGTATGGACGGCAACGTGTCGCTGCACGAAGCCCACGAATGTGCCTCGCTAATAGAACGGCGGCTGAAAGAGCGTTTCGGACCGCAGACACACGTAACACTGCACATGGAACCGAAGAAAAGTTGAAAGTTGAAAATTGAATATTGAAAGTTGAAATTATTGGATTATGTTATTAATTTGAAAGTTGAGAGTTGAAAATTGAAATGTTGGCGGGGCTTCGACAAGCTCAGCCACCGCTGGATTACTTGGAGATTAGTTGAAAATTGAAAATAGAAAAGTTATGGCGGAGAAAGGAATTAAAAAGACCAATGCGGCACGGCTGCTGGACCAGCTGAAGATTGAGTATCAGCTGATTCCCTACGAGGTTGACGAGAATGACCTCGGTGCCACGCATATCGCCGAGCAGCTGGGACAGCCCATAGAGAGGCTTTTCAAGACGTTGGTGCTGCGCGGCGACCGCACGGGGCTGTTTGTGTGCGTGATACCCGGCGCCGAGGAGGTGGACCTGAAGAAAGCCGCCAAGGTTACGGGCAACAAAAAAGCGGAGATGATACACGTGAAAGAGCTGCTCCCCCTCACGGGATACATACGTGGTGGCTGTTCGCCCATAGGCATGAAAAAGCCTTTGCCCACCTATTTTCACCAGAGTGTGACGGATTACGACACAGTGTATTGCAGCGCCGGACAGCGCGGACTGCAGTTCTGCATAGCACCCGCCGACCTTGTTAAAGCGGCGCACGGCACAATTTGCGATTTGATTGTATGACGACGAAAGTACATAAATACAAATAGAAGTAATGATAAAAAATAATGATGTTATGAAACGTCTTTTCTTTGTTTTGATATTCGTTTTTGCCGGATTGTCTGTTAAAGCAACTGGACAAATGGCGGATTATGTGTTTGTTGACGGTGAGGAGTGGTATCTTCTTGGCAGACCAATCGGGGCGGACACGATGCTGTACTTTGGTGTGCGGGCAAGTTTTCAAGGGGCATATTGTGAGTCCACTGGTAACTGGGATGGTTTTGTCGCTTATTGGAGCATTATGGATGGGTTGATTATTTTGGATAGCATTAAGTTTTTAAACGCAAACAAAAACTGTGAATTTGACAAACTGCCCGATTCTGTTTTGCAAAAGGTGTTTAAGAAGTATTATGTGAAAGGGCGTATTGTGGCTGGTTGGGTTAATGGCACTTTGCGTTTGGCAAAAGGAAATATGATATATTATTTTAATGGTGGATTTTTACGGAATTATGAGACTGAAATGCATATAACTGTTGAAAGAGGACGTGTGGTGGAGACTAAACTGTTTAACAATCGTGTGGCGGAGGATGGATTTGCTTTTGAGGACTTGCAACAAGAATATTGGGATAGTCTTTCATTCTCATTTAGGCATTTTGCAAACAGTTACAGAGAACTGGATAGCGTGAATAGAATTTATGTCGAAATTGATGATATTGATATAGACAGTACTGGGCATTTGAATGATGTACCCAAAGTAAAAGTCCATTTGGTACAAGGCAATCGCGAACGTGTTCCAGAGACGGTGATTGAACAGTTGGAGCAGGAGTTCAAGAAGATGTTGATGGCAATTCCCAAGTGGAAGGTGTATTGTATAAACGGGAAGTATAGAACGCTTTATCATGGATGGACTATGCCGATACGGTTGAAAATAAATAATGAATGATGTGAATGCTGGCGTTTTTTTATTTTATTATCTTGTCGCCGTCAATGTCGTGACGTTCGTAGTTTACGGTCTCGACAAATGGAAAGCGCGTCGAGGGCGGTGGCGCATACCGGAGGCGGCACTGCTGTGGCTTGCCGTGCTCGGGGGCAGCGTGGCGGCACTGTTGGCGATGTGGCTGTTCCGACACAAGACAAAGCATAATAAGTTCCGCTATGGAGTGCCTATGATTTTGGCCGTGCAGGTGGGAGTGACGATATTGCTGATGGCGAAAGGAGGCATTTAGTGCGAGGTCCCTTGTTGGAAGATTTTTTTCGAAATTGATAAATAGTATTTTGTGTAAATGGTAGAAATTTTTGTGTAAAAAGTTAGTCGTGAGAAAAAATTATTGTCATATTGAAAAAAACGTATTTTTGCAAATCGAAACAATTACACTTTTTATGATGAGAAGTATTGGGTATAATTTGTTTATCATTCCGTTCCTTGTTATTACAATGCAAGGTTGTACAGAAAAGGAGAGCGTAGGAAGTGCCCTATCAGAGCCTCGTGTGTATGATGGTGTGTTGGAGATTGTTTCCGAGCCATGTGTGGTAGAGCCTTGTATGCCAGGTGTGGTTTTTTCGTTGGCTATTAGCGAAGATTCGAGTCTTGTCGTTGTACGTGACGGTATTTTTGTCCGTTGGCATTCTAATAGCACCGCCATGGAAAAGTTTGGCGTTGAAATAGGAGATTCTCTATCGTTGAATGGTATTTGTGAAGAAAAAAAGGATTTGAACAATAAGAAGTATTTGACATTAACAGTTAAGTAAGCATGAAAAATCTACCAAGCAACAAAATAACGGGGTCGAATTCAACCCCGTTTTTATAGCAGACTGGTATAATACACTGGCAGGCAGGTTGTCGGCCCGTCTTGTTGGTAGTCTTTTGTGTAGAGCAAGATGCGGTCGCCTATGCGAGAGGGGAACTTCTCACAGAACACATCCAACGATTTATGGGTTTTGTAGCCGGATGACTTCACCTCTATTGGTACTATTTTTTTGCCACGTGACAACAAAAAATCTATCTCGTAGTTGTGCTTTTCATCTTTCGGAAAAGTGTAATAGAAAAGTTGGTTCCCTGACGAGGCAAGCATTTGTGCCACAAGGTTTTCATATACATATCCCAAGTTTGCCTCCAGTTTGTCGCTCAACAACTGTTTATAGATAATGTTTTCTGTATAAGTTTTGTCCCAGAAACACAATGTTACGAAAAGGCCGGTGTCTGCCAAAAATATCTTATAGCGCGACAAATCTTTTGTGAGCGACATCCCGACATTGGGGTCGGAACAATGATGGCAGAAAAGCGTGGTTTTGCTTTCGGACAATGCCTGTAGAAGTTCCGTCTGCTTGTCTTCCGAAACACTTCCTATTGTGTTGAACGGGACAAAGCGTCCAGCCGAACGATTCAGCTGGGATGGTATGGAAGTGAACAACTGTCCTAAATTTCCCGTAGGGTCAATTTTTATAAAATCCTCTTCATATAGACGGAGGATGTTTCGTTTCATATCGTCAACCCTTTTAAAATTTTTGGTTTCCAGATATGTATTGACAGCCTGAGGCATTCCACCGACAAGCATATACAATCTGATTTCTCGCATTTTTTGGCGATGTGCAGCCCCAAGAGGAATTTTTTTCTTTAACGCCATTCGAAGAAGTTGTACTGAAGTATTGTCGCCCAGTGCCCAACGGAATTCTTCGTGGTCCATAGGATACATGGTTACCCGTTCTTCTTCGCTTGGTATGGTGATGTTCTGCGTGTTTTTCCGGATACTTATCAATGATCCAGTCTCGATATAGTCGTATCTGCCATCTGCTACCAGATATTTAATTGCCTGACGCGCTTGAGGACACTTTTGAACCTCGTCGAATACGATTAACGATTTGCGTTCGAAAAGTTGGACATTATAAGTGTTTTGCAAGGAAACAAAAAGATAATCCAAATTCGACAAATCGTCAAACAATGCAATGGTGGCTTTGGATGCTTTGTTAAAGTCAATTAATATGAATGACTTATATTCGCTCTTGGCAAAATTTTCCACCAAAGTGGATTTGCCGACACGACGCGCACCCTCAATCAATATGGCGGTCTGTCCATTTTGCTCGTTTTTCCATTCGAGCAGTCTGTCGTATAGTTTCCTTTTGAATATCATTGCTTTCGTGTTCTGAAAATTTGTGCAAAAATACGATTTTTTTTTAATCCCCCGAAATTTTTTTTACGAAAATCCACAATCCCCCGAAATTTTTTTTGCAAAAATACGGAATCCCCCGAAATTTGCAACACGTTTCTGTCAATAAAAAGTTCTGAATTCGAGCTGCTTTTTCAGATATAGGGGGAGTGTTTTTAGGTAGGAGAAAGAGGAAGTCTAAAAAAAACACACTTATTGATAGTCGGTTTGTTTGGCTGTATGAAGTGAGAGCGAAACGCGAATAAATCTTTATGAAAAATAATTTTTCCAAAACCTTTGGGAATGACAATTTTTTTATGTAAATTTGCAAGTTTAAAAACAATTACAACGAAGTAATAATACTTTAAAACACAAATATTTAGTAATATGGCAGAAAAAAAACAATTCATGACATGCGACGGTAACTGCGCTGCTGCGCACGTGGCCTACATGTTTAGCGAAGTGGCCGCCATCTATCCTATCACCCCGTCCTCGCCGATGGCCGAATACATCGACGAATGGAGTGCTGGTGGCAGAAAGAACATTTTCGGTGAGACCGTGAAAGTGGTCGAGATGCAATCCGAGGCCGGTGCCGCCGGTGCCGTACACGGCTCGCTGCAGGCTGGCGCCCTCACCACCACCTACACCGCATCGCAGGGACTCCTGCTGATGATCCCCAATATGTACAAAATCGCAGGCGAGCTGTTGCCGGGCGTGTTCCACGTTAGTGCCCGTGCTCTGGCAGCCCAGGCCCTCTCCATCTTCGGCGACCACGCCGACGTGATGAGCGCCCGTCAGACCGGTTTCGCCATGCTGGCCACCGGCTCCGTGCAGGAGATTATGGACCTCGCACCTGTGGCTCACCTTGCAGCTATCGAAGGCCGCGTGCCTTTCCTCCACTTCTTCGACGGTTTCCGCACATCGCACGAAATCCAGAAAGTGGAAGCCACCGACCAGGCCAAGGTCGAGAAACTCGTCAACTGGAAAGCTCTGAAGGAATACCGCGACCGTGCCCTGAATCCGGAACATCCCGTAACCCGCGGCACAGCCCAGAACCCCGACATCTATTTCCAGACCCGCGAGCTGCAGAACAAATATTACGACGCTCTGCCCGACATCGTGGCCAAATATATGGCTAAGATGAGCAAAATCACCGGCCGCGAGTACGCTCCCTTCACCTACTACGGTGCCAAGGACGCTACCGACGTCATCGTTGCCATGGGCTCCATCACCGACGTTATCAAAACCGTTATCGACAAGGAAAACAAAGCCGGCAAGAAACTCGGTCTGGTGAGCGTTCACCTGTATCGTCCGTTCAGCGTGAAATACCTGATGGCCGTTATGCCCAAGAGCGTGAAGAGAATCTGCGTTCTCGACCGTACCAAAGAACCTGGTGCCAACGGCGATCCTCTGTATCTCGACGTTGTTGAGGCTTTCAAGGATGTGAAGAAACAACCGATGATTATCGGCGGCCGTTTCGGTCTCTCCTCGAAAGACACCACCCCCGCACAGGTTCTGGCTATTTACAAGAACCTTGCAGCCGAGAAACCCATGAACCAGTTCACCGTGGGTATCAAAGACGATGTAACCCACCGTTCTTTGAAGGTTGGCAAAGAAATTTCCATCCTGCCCAAGGGCACTTTCGAAGCCAAATTCTACGGCCTCGGTGCCGACGGTACTGTGGGTGCCAACAAAAACTCCATCAAGATTATCGGTGACAACACCAACAAATACAGCCAGGCTTATTTCGACTACGACTCGAAGAAATCGGGCGGCTACACCTGCTCGCACTTGCGTTTCGGCGACCAGCCCATTCTGGCTCCCTACCTCGTTGGTACTCCCGACTTTGTGGCCGTTCACGTTCCTTCGTACCTGAAGAAATACGACTGCCTGCGCGGTCTGAAAAAGAACGGTACCTTCCTCTACAACTCGCCGTGGAGCGTGGCCGACACCAAGAAACATCTTCCCGATTTCGTGAAGAAATATCTGGCCATGAACAACATCAACATGTACATCATCGACGCCACCAAGATTGCTGCCGAGATTGGTCTGGGCAACCGCACCAACACCATCCTGCAGAGCGCTTTCTTCAAAATCTCCGGCGTTATTCCTTACGACCTTGCTGTTGAGCAGATGAAGAAATTCATCGTGAAATCGTACGGCAAGAAAGGTGAGGATGTGGTGAACATGAACTATGCAGCCGTTGACCGCGGTGGCGAGATTACTAAAGTGGAAATCCCCGCCGAATGGGCTAAACTGGACTGCAGCACCGATTTTGTGTTCGAACACAACGACAACGATCCAGAATTCATCAACAAAGTGATGCGCCCGATGGTGGCACAGTGCGGCAACGACCTGCCCGTGAGCGCTTTCAAGGAAATTGTTGACGGTACTTTCCCCGCCGGCACCACCGCCTACGAGAAACGTGGCGTGGCTACCGTGGTTCCCGAATGGAACTCCAAAAACTGTATCCAGTGCAACCAGTGCTCGCTGGTATGTCCTCACGCTGCCATCCGTCCCGTGGTTATGACCGACGCCGAGCTTAAGAAAGCTCCCAAAGGCATGGCTACTGTGGATATGAAGATGCCGAAGGAAATGGCCGGAATGCATTTCCGTATGCAGGTTTCCGTTATGGACTGCACAGGCTGCGGCAACTGCGCCGACGTATGTCCCGCCAAGGAGAAAGCTCTGGTGATGAAACCTTTCGAAAGCCAGCTCGACGAAGCCAAGAACTGGGAATACAGCCAGAAGAAAGTTACCTACAAGGACGAACTTATCGACAAATACGCCAACGTAAAGAACAGCCAGTTTGCACAGCCTCTGTTCGAGTTCAGCGGTGCTTGCGCCGGATGTGGTGAGACTCCTTATATCAAGACCATCACCCAGCTGTTTGGCGAACGCATGATTGTGGCCAATGCTACCGGATGCTCCTCCATCTACGGCGGCTCGGCTCCCGCAACTCCTTACTGCAAGAACTACCGCAGCGGCAAGGGCGTGGCTTGGGCCAACAGCTTGTTCGAGGACAACGCTGAGTTCGGTCTGGGTATGGCAACAGCTACCCGCCAGATGCGCGACCGCGTGGAACGTATCATGCGCGAGGCTATAGCCAACTGCAAGAAATGCGACAAGAAACTGAAAGACCTGTTCCAGGAATGGATCGACAACCGCGAATGCGGCGTTAAGACCGCCGAACTGGCCGACAAAATCATCGCCGGCTGCACAAAATGCGGTTGCGACTACTGCAAACAGATCATCGACCTGAAAGACCACCTTGTGAAGAAATCGCAGTGGATCTTCGGCGGCGACGGCTGGGCTTACGATATCGGATTCGGCGGTCTGGACCACGTGCTGGCCAGCGGCGAAGATGTGAACGTGCTGGTTCTCGACACCGAGGTGTACTCCAACACCGGCGGACAGAGCTCCAAAGCTACCCCGGCAGGTGCTGTGGCCAAATTTGCCGCTTCCGGTAAGAAAGTGCGCAAGAAAGACCTCGGCATGATTGCCAAGAGCTACGGCTATGTGTATGTGGCACAGGTGGCCATGGGCGCAAGCCAGGCTCAATACTTCAAGGCTATCAAAGAGGCCGAAGCTTACCACGGACCTTCGCTGGTGATATGCTACGCTCCTTGTATCAACCACGGTATCAAGGTTGGCATGGGCCGTTCGCAGCACGAAGAGGCCAAAGCTGTGGAATGCGGCTACTGGCACCTGTGGCGTTTCAACCCCGCCGAAGAAGAGGCCGGACAGAACGGCTTCCACCTCGACAGCAAGGAACCCGACTGGAGCAAGTTCCAAGACTTCATCATGGGCGAAGTACGCTACAACAGCTTGCTGAAGACCTTCCCCGCCGAGGCTAAGGAACTCTTCGCCAAGACCGAACAGTTTGCTAAACTCCGCTACGAAGGCTACAAAAAGCTGAGCGAAGAGAAGTAAATCGCTGATCTGAATTTCTGAGAATTCAATTAAACTGGGCAGCCCGAGAGGACTGCCCAGTTTCTAAAATAAGAGAAATGGAAATAATATCTTTTGAAAATAACATATTAGAGCGGATACACGATATTTCCAATCTTGAAATAAAATGGAAGAAGGAAAATCTTTCTTATGTTAAAAAGAATGATTCTTTAGCCGATATAACCTATGATTTTAAGGTGGAAAGAAATAAGTTGTTTTCACAGATTTTGGGAAAAACGAGAACAAAGCATTCCACTATTGTTTCTCAATATGAAGGCTATTTGCTTTTAGATGAGAAGTGTGGTGAGGATATGCGTATTTGCTGTACAAATGGTTATAATACTACAATAATAAAAGATCCTCGGAAAAATAATGTCTTTCTTAAAAGAGTCGCGATGGTTTTCCCGAGTATAGAAGATTTATTTTCATACTATTATTACACTGGTAATTCCACTATTGAGTTGGACCCATATACGAATGAGCGTAGAATTGAATGGGAGAAACATTTAGATGTTCAAATAGGAGATGGGGAAAGTTTCTCATTGGAATTTGTCAACGGTGAAGCATCTTTTTGTTTTGATACTTTTGATAAATTATCTAAAGGTGATAGTGTGTCTTTCTTGTTTAAAAATGGAGACGTTGTAGATTATGTAATAAAAAGTACTTCAAAAAATAAATGTCGTGCATTATTCACATTATATCAAGAGGATTTAGATGCTTTTGTTGGTTCTGAACTAATTTCATATCGAATAACATACAATAAAGCCAATGAATCTGAAACACGTTTAGTAGCAAATGATGTTTTGGGCCATCCATATAAAAACGAAGCCATTTCAATGTATGTGAAAGACTACCTTGAAACATTGCATAAATTGTTGCCTAATTATCAAATACCTCAACGAACTGTCATTAAATCACATCGCAATTATGTTTTCGAGGGTTGTTACGTTTATCTTATGCACGACATATCAAATGGCTACTATAAAATAGGAATATCCAATAAGCCAGAGTACCGTGAAAAGACATTGCAAAGTGAGAAACCCACGATAGAATTGCTCACATGTAAGAAATATCCTACCCGTAAAATAGCCGAAGCTATTGAATCCGCATTGCACTCTGCATACAGCCAACAACGGATACGTGGAGAATGGTTTAATTTGGACGATGTGGATGTGGCTACAATAATTGAAACATTGAAATAATCCTTGAGCAACCACACTTCTAACATACGAAAAATAGAATAAGAACGTTATAAAACAAGAAAGTATTACTGCATTATGAACCATTTAAGGATATTTATCAGCAGCGTACAGAATGAATTTGCAAAAGAACGCAGAAATATGTAGAGACGCACGGCCGTGCGTCTCTGGGGAAAAAAACAAAAAACAGGTTGTGTGTGTCGGATGGATGAAAAAAACAAAATTAGATTGTGCTATTGTTTGAATTCGGAAACAATAATGAGACGCATGACGTTGTAGAGACGCACGGCCGTGCGTCTCTACGTGCGACGAACAAACAAGGCAACGAAATCCTATAACAACGATTGAAATATTGAAATCATGTCGGATTTGTTCAGGAACAAATATCGGATACCGTCCAATCGGTTGCGGGGATGGAATTATGCGGCCAACGGGCATTATTTCATTACAATGGTTACCGCGGGCCGAAATATGCTGTTCGGCAATTTGAAAAATGGCGAAATGGTTTTGAACGACATCGGACGTATTGTGTATGACGAATTTTTCAGATCGTTTGAAATGCGTGCCGAATTGTTTTTGGGCGAATTTGTGTTGATGCCTAACCATTTGCATGCAATTGTTATATTGGACAAAACACAATGTCTGTCAATGAATTCCGATGCTGACAATTGTGGAAACGCACGACCCGTAGAGACGCACGGCCGTGCGTCTCTACAACGCCAACCCAAATCGATTTCATCCTTTGTGGCGGGGTTCAAATCGGCGACGACCAACAGTATCGACGATTGGATTGATTCAAACAACATTCCGATACCCAAATTCAACAGAAACAACCCGTTATGGCAATCGAACTACAACGACCGCATAATTCGTGATTACCCCGAATACCAAAGAATCTCCGACTATATCGTCAACAACCCAATGAAATGGGAGGATGACGAATATATATAACCGCCACCTGAAGATATGACAAATGCCTTTGCCGTGCATTTCATGAGGCTGGGGCCAACGCACGCCCTTTGTCGAAAAACACTTTTTTTATGCATCCCGAATCAAAAGGGGAGAAAAATGCATTGTTTTAAATGTTAATAATTTTTGTGTAACTTATTGTTTTATAGCAGGGTAGTGTTTGTTAGTGCGTGATTGTTGAAAACTATGTTTGCGATTTTAACATTTTTTCTCGATAAAAAGTGTAACTTTGCAAATGGATTTGGAAATTGAAAATGGGTTCCGGCGATTTCCCTATCCGATCAAAAAAAAGTAGTTGTTTTACGGACCCCGCAAAAGTTGCGCCCGACACGTATCAGGGATTAAGAAATGGAAGAAAATACTAATGTTCCCGTACAAGAAGCTCCGAAAAAAGGTGGCGGACTTGTAATTGCCGGTTTTATTATGGCAATTCTGTCAATGCTCATTTGCTGGTTTTGGTGGTCTGTATTCGTGCTTTGGATACCAACAACTTTAGCATTGATATTCTGCATTATAGGCCTTGTTAAAAAGCAGAAAAAGGTTTTGGCTATCTTAGGCATAGTTCTTTCCGTGGTGAGCTGGATAATCTATTACTGCATTATATACTCGGCTGCATCTAATGTTGCTTCTCTCTATTAAAATAATAGATTACATAACGAAAAAGTGCAATTCCCAAAAGGGATTGCACTTTTTTTTGTTTTTCAAGCGGCTGCAAATCAGTATCTTTGTGCAATAACACCGCTATGTCGCAAAAAAATCGTATCTTTGCACCACGAACCATTACAAAACATTTATGGAAATAGCTTTGCTTGGCTACGGCAAAATGGGAAAAGAGATAGCTGCCGTGGCCGAAGAACGCGGACACGAAATCTCCGTAACCATCGACAGCGAGGCCGACTGGATGGAAAAAATCGACGACCTGCGCCACTGCGACGTGGCCATCGACTTCTCCACTCCCGACACCGCCGTGGACAACATCATGAAATGCTTCAACATCGGCATGCCTATCGTTGTGGGCACCACCGGATGGTACGACCAGCTGGAGAGCGTGGTCCACGACTGCCGCCAGCGCGACAACGCCGCCCTTTTCGTGGCCTCCAATTTCAGCATCGGGGTGAATATCCTCTTCCACCTCAACCGCCGTCTGGCCGAGGTGATGAACAGCCATCCCGAATACAACGTGCGTATCGACGAAACTCACCACATCCACAAGCTCGACGCCCCCAGCGGCACTGCCATCACCCTCGCCGAAGGCATCATCGACAACCTCGACGCCAAAGAGGGCTGGGAACTCGAAAGCGACAACCCCGATGAGGTGAACATCGTGGCTCACCGCGAAGGCGAAGTACCTGGCATACATCAGGTTACCTACGAGAGCGACATCGACCTGCTCTCCATACGCCACGAGGCCAAGTCGCGCAAAGGCTTCGCCCTCGGTGCCGTGGTGGCCGCCGAATTCCTCGAAGGCAAGAAAGGCTACTTCACCATGGAGGACTTGCTTAACTTATAGATTTTTAAACCGTTACCCGACGTGAAAACCAATAACCCGCTGCGCCGTCGTGGCATTGTGTTGCCGGTGTCGGCCATAGTGATGCTGGCACTGATGTTCGTGGTGTCGCTGGTGGGTATTGTGGGTTTTTCGCCCGCCGAGGCACTGGATTATCTCTGGCAGGGTGTCAGCGGTGGCGATACTAACGTGATATACTGGAACTTGCGTCTGCCACGCATAGTGCTGTGCGTGCTTATCGGCGCGGTGCTCTCGGTGTCGGGAGCCACCTATCAGGCGGTGTTCCGCAACCCCCTCACCGACCCCTACGTGCTGGGAATCTCGTCGGGAGCCTCGCTGGGAGCGGCGGTGGCTATTTTGCTCGGACTCGAGAGCTCCTTTTTCGGTGTCGGCCTGATGGCCCTCGGCACCGCCCTCATCACCGTCCTCCTGATTTACAAAATCGCCTCCATCGGCAACCGCATGCACACCGCAACGCTCTTGCTTACAGGCGTTTGCTTCACCTTTCTGGCCACAGCCGTGGTGTCGTTCCTTATGGTGATAAATCAGGACAAGATGGACAGGATAATTTTCTGGACCATGGGCAGTTTCTCCACCGTGGCGTGGAGCGACGTGCTGATATTGCTCCCCGTGGCAGTGCTGGGCATCGCCGTGGTGCTTTTCCACAGCCGCGACCTCAACTTGCTGCTGGTGGGCAGCGAAACGGCCAAAAGTCTGGGCGTGGAGGTGGAACGGGTGAAAAAGATACTCCTTTTCTGCACCACGCTGATGGTGGCTTTCGCGGTGTCGGCCTGCGGCGTTATCGGCTTTGTGGGACTTGTGGTGCCGCATTGCGTGCGTCTGGTGGTCGGCTCCGACAACCGTCTGATAATACCTTATTCCGTCGTCGCCGGCGGCATTTTCCTGCTTTTGTGCGACACTTTGGCACGCACAGTGCTCATGCCCTCCGAAATCCCCGTGGGAAGCGTAACGGCACTTGTCGGCGCACCGATGTTCATATACCTGCTTTACAAATCAAAAAAACGTTTCTGATATGCTGAAAGTGAAGAATTTATCCTATGCCTTCGGGCCGAAGCAGGTGCTCAGCGATATCAGTCTCGACATTGCCGAAGGCAGTTTCTACGCCGTGATGGGTGCCAACGGCTGCGGCAAGACCACCCTGCTGCGCTGTATGGACAACCTGTTGGAGATCCCCGCCGACACGGTGTTCCTTGGCGGGAAGGACATCACCGCCTACACCAGCCGGCAACGCGCCATGCAGGTGGCTTACGTGGCGCAACGTCCCATCTCCGACGTGGATTTCTCGGCTTTTGAGATAGTGCTGATGGGACGCAACCCGTATCAGAAACACCTGCAGAACGAGTCGCAGCACGATTGGGACATCGTGGAGCAGTGCATGCGGATGACCAACACATGGCACCTGCGTTTCTCCACCCTTGCGCAGATGAGTGGGGGAGAGGTGCAGCGGGTGATGATAGCCCGTGCGCTGGCGCAACAGACGCCCGTGCTCCTTCTCGACGAGCCCCTCGCCAACCTCGACATCTCGCACCAGCTCGAAATTCTAGGAATACTAACCAAGATAAACCGCGAGCAGGGCAAAACCATAGTGCTTATCATCCACGACCTGAATATGGCCATGCATTACTGTCCAAAACTGATTTTGCTCCACGACCGCCACGTGGCCTTTTGCGGCGACACCGCCGAAGGACTTTCCGAAGAGAATATCCGGCGTGTGTTCGGGGTTAATCCCAAAATAGAGACGATAGAGGGGAGGAAATACGTTTTAGTTGAAAATTGAAAATTGAAAGTTGAAAATTGAAATTAATAATTGACAATTAACAATGAACAATGTGATTAAGTTTGCAGTTTGGAGTTTTGAGTTTGCAGTTAAACGAAGCGTGGGTTCGACAAGCTCACCCACCGCTTGGTGCCTGAGCCTGTCGAAGGCACATCACAACTCACAGTTCACTGATCACAGTTCACTAACTAATCACGAATCACTAATCACAAATCACTAA
>JAEEGF012185524.1_pt1 | contig 14465 bp, 9 predicted proteins | sample 9134171 | NCBI WGS metagenome assembly JAEEGF01 (sample SAMN16246542, study PRJNA631951) | gut metagenome | biome: gut microbiome; feature: rumen; material: AP-attached | host: Bos | place: Iran: Karaj | collected 2018-10
TTCCCGTCGGCGTCCAGGAGGAAATAATTCGGCTGGGAGTTCACGCCGAAGCGCTCGGTCGCGATATGGGAATTCACGCGGCCGATGTCTTTCAGGACCTTCCCGCTCGGAGTCGTAACCCACTCGGATTCGGGAAGCTTCGTCTTGTCATCCACATACAGGGAGGCGATCACGTAGTCCTCGCGCAGGAGGCGGAGCACCTCCGGGTCGCTCCAGACCCGGGCTTCCATCTCGCGGCAGTTCACGCAGCCGTAGCCCGTGAAGTCCACGAAAACCTTCTTGCCCTGCGCCTTCGCGGCGGCGAGCGCATCCTCGAGCCGCTCGTAGCCCTGCAGGCCGTGCGGCAGGGCACGGACGCCCGCGGACGCGGGCAACTGCGCCGCCGGCGCAGCCTGGGTCCGCGTCAGGACGAAGTCCTGCGTCTCCAGCGGCGGCATATAGCCGCTCAGCGCCTTCAGCGGCGCACCCCACATGCCGGGAAGCAAGTAGACGACAAAGGCGAAGTCGATGATGACGAGGGCAAGACGACCGACGGAGAGGTATTCCAGCGGCTCGTCGTGCTTGAAGCGGATCTTGCCGAGCAGGTACAGCCCCAGCAGCGCGAAGCAGACGATCCAGATGGCGAGGTAGACCTCCCGGTCAAGGAGGTGCCAGTGGTAGGTCTGGTCCGCCGTGCTGAGGAATTTCAGGCCGAGGGCGATTTCGATGAAGCCCAGGACCACCTTCACGCTGTTCAGCCAGCCCCCGCTCTTCGGCAGCTTCTTCAGCACCGAGGGGAAGAACGCGAGCAGCGTGAACGGGAGGGCGAAGGCGACGCTGAAGGCGAGCATCGCGAGCATCGGGGTCCAGAATTCACCCCGGGTGCTCTTGATCAGCACGGTGCCGACGATCGGGCCGGTGCAGCTGAAGCTCACGAGCACCAGCGTCAGCGCGAGGAAAAAGACCCCCGCCAGGCCGGCGCGGTCGCTGTTCCTATCCGCAGAATTCGTCCAGCGCGCCGGCAGCACGATCTCGAAAGCGCCGAAGAACGACGCCGCGAACGCCATGAAGACCAGGAAGAAGAGGATGTTCGGCAGCCAGTGGGTCGACAGCCAGTTGAAGATGTCCGCCGTCACGGCGCTGCCGCCCAGCACCCAGGTCAGGCCGATGATGATGCTGATCGGCACGGTATAGAGCAGCACGATGAAAAGCCCGTACATCAGCGCCTTGAAGCGCCCGGCCGCCGCACTCCCCGACCCCTTCAGGAAGAAGGACACGGTCATCGGCACCATCGGGAACACGCACGGCGTCAGCAGCATCAGGAAGCCCCAGAGAATTGCCTCCAGGAGCAGCGCCCACAGGCTTTCCGCCCCGGCGTTTTCCTCCGCCGCACCGCCGCTCCCGGCCCCGACGGGGCACTGGAACGCCAGGTACTCCGGCTGGCGGCACGCATCTCCCTCGCAGGCGCTCCAGCCGACCTCCCCCTGCAGGGTCAGCGGCCGGGAGCCCGTATAATTGAATTTCTGCCGCAGGATATACGTTCCCGTGGCAACGGTTTCACCCTTGTAGTCAGTCGGCGTAAACTCCTCCTCCGGCTCCCCCACCAGCAGCAGCCCTGCGGCAGGCTCGATCTCCAGGGTCACGCCGATGGCCTTGTTCTCCATCGTGTGGACGTAGAACCCGCCGGCAATCTTTCCTTCGAGGACGAGCGTCCAGTCCGCTCCGTCCGCCGGCTCCACCGACTGCTTCCACTCCATCGTGGGGCCGTTTCCCAGGCCCAACGCGATCTGCAGCAGTCCGATCAGCAATACTTTCAGCATAAATCCGTTCTTGAATAAGGATTCAAAGATAGCAAGAATTCGTTTTTTTCTTGTAATTTTGAAGGTTTAAGTGTAATGGTTGGAACTGCTATGAAGGTCTTGAAATTCGGAGGCACCTCCGTCGGCACCGCCGAAAGCATCCTTTCCGTCAAATCCATCGTCGCCGCGGCCGAAAAGCCGGTCGTGGTCGTCGTCTCCGCGCTCGGCGGCGTCACGGACGCCCTCCTGGAGGCGGCCGCCCGCGCCGAAGCGGGCGAGCCGGACTACCGCGCGCGCCTCGACGCCCTCCGGACCCGGCACCTCGGCCTGGTCGACCGCCTCGTCGCGGACAAAGCGGAAAAGGACTCCCTGAAGGACCGCATCGAGGCCCTGCTGGGCCGGCTCTGCGACCTCTGCCGCGGCGTCTTCCTGCTCCGCGACCTCTCCGAGCGGGTCCGCGACGAAATCGCGAGCTTCGGCGAACGCCTCTCCGCGACCATCCTCGCCTCCGTCCTGGACGACGCCGTCCTGCTCGACCCGCTGCGTTTCATCAAGACGGTCCAGCACGGCGGACGGACGGAACTCGACTCCGAGCTGACGGCCACCCTGATCCAGGGCACCTTCCAGGCCTACGCCGCTCCCGGCACGGTCGCCCTCGTCCCGGGCTTCATCGCGACCGACACGGAGTCCGGCCGCATCACGACCCTCGGCCGCGGCGGCTCCGACTATACCGCCAGCCTCATCGCGGCGGCCCTCGACGCCGAGCTGCTCGAGATCTGGACCGACGTGGACGGCTTCATGACCGCCGACCCCCGCATCATCCAGACCTCCTACCCCATCGACGAACTCAGCTACGCGGAGGCGATGGAGCTCTGCAACTTCGGCGCGAAAGTCATCTACCCGCCGAGCCTCTACCCCGTCTTCCGCAAGGACATCCCGATCCGGATCCTCAACACCTTCAACCCCGGGGCCCCCGGGACCCTGATCCAGCGCGAAGCCCGCCACGGCAGCGCCCCGATCGCCGGCATCGCCTCGATCGGCGACACCTGCCTGCTGACCGTCTCCGCCCCCTCGATGGTCGACATCATCGGCGTGGACAGCCGCATCTTCTCCGCCCTCGCCGCCGCCGGCATCAGCATCTTCTTCGTCTGCCAGTCCTCCTCCGAGACCGGGATCTCGCTCGGCGTCCGCAGCGCCGACGCCGAGCGCGCCCTGGAGCTCCTGAGCGCGACCTTCGCGCGGGAAATCGCCGAAGGATCGATGCACCCGGTCGCCCTCGAACGCGGCCTGTCGACCGTCGCCGTCGTCGGCGAGAACATGCGCCACAAGACCGGCGTCGCCGGCAAGCTCTTCAGCACCCTCGGACGCAACGGCATCAGCATCGTCGCCCTCGCCCAGTGCGCCGCGGAGACCAACATCTCCTTCGTCGTCGACGCCCGTTTCCTCCGCAAGTCGCTGAACGTCATCCACGACAGCTTCTTCCTCTCCGAATACCAGGAGCTCAACCTCTTCGTCTGCGGCGTCGGGACCGTCGGCGCCCAGCTCCTCGACCAGATCGCCCGCCAGCGCCGCAAGCTGATGGACGAGCGCCACCTCAAGATCAACATCGTCGGCATCGCCCGCAGCAAGGCAGGCGTCTTCGACCGCGACGGCATCGACCCCGCGGCTTGGCAGGAGCGCCTCGCCGCCGGCGTCCCCCTCGATACGGCGCGCCTGCGGGAGGAAGTCCTCTCGATGAACATCTTCAACGCCGTCTTCGTCGACTGCACCGCCAGCGCGGACGTGGCGGCCCTCTACGAGGATTTCTTCCGCCACGGCATCTCCGTCGTGGCCGCCAACAAGATCGCCGCCTCCGCGCCCTACGCGACCTACCGCCGCCTCAAGGACACGGCCCTGGACCACGGCGTGAAATTCCTCTACGAGACCAACGTCGGCGCCGGCCTCCCCCTGATCGGGACCATCAGCGACCTGCGCGGCAGCGGCGACAAGGTCGAGAAGATCGAGGCCGTCCTGAGCGGCACCCTGAATTTCATCTTCAACACGATCTCCGCGGACGTCCCGCTGAGCCGCGCCGTGCGCCTGGCGCAGGAAGGCGGCTACTCCGAGCCCGACCCGCGCGTCGACCTCTCCGGCAAGGACGTGATCCGCAAGCTTGTCATCCTCGCGCGCGAGGCCGGCTACGAAGTGGACCAGGAAGACGTGGAAGCCCGCCTCTTCATCCCGCAGGAATTCTTCGACTGCCCGATGGAGGAATTCTGGGAGAAACTCCCGTCGCTGGACGCCGCCTTCGAGGCGCAGCGCCGGGAACTGGAAGCGCGCGGCGAGCGCTGGCGCTTCGTCGCCCGGATGGAAGACGGCCGCTACAGCGTCTCGCTCTGCGCGGTCGACGCCCGCAGCCCCTTCTGGGGCCTGGACGGTTCGAACAACATCGTCCTGCTGACCACCGAGCGCTACCACGCCCACCCGATGCTGATCCAGGGCTACGGCGCCGGGGCCGGCGTGACCGCCGCCGGCGTTTTCGCCGACATCATGAGCATCGCCAACGTATAAACTATTGGCAAATCGGGAAGAAATTACGAACTTTACCTGTTGCAATACAGAGTATAGAATGAAAGTCGCGATTGTAGGCGCCAGCGGCGCCGTGGGGCAGGAACTGCTGCATGTCCTCGAGGAAAGGGATTTCCCCGCAGACGAACTGCTCCTCTTCGGTTCCGCGCGCAGCGCCGGGACCCGCTACCCCTTCCGCGGGAAGGATATTGAAGTGCGGCTGCTGCAGCACAATGATGATTTCAAGGGCGTGGATTTCGCGTTCGTGTCCGCCGGCTCCGGGATTTCCGAGGAGTTCGCGGAGACGATCACGCGCCACGGCGCCCTGATGATCGATAATTCCAAGGCGTTCCGGATGGCCCCCGACGTGCCGCTCGTGGTCCCGGAGTGCAACGCGGAGGACGCGCTGGACGCGCCGCGCCGCATCATCGCCAACCCCAACTGCACGACGATCATGATGGTCGTCGTCCTGAAGCCCCTCGAGGCCCTCTCCCACATCACCCGCATCCACGTGGCGAGCTACCAGTCCGCCTCGGGCGCCGGCGCGCAGGCGATGGCTGAGCTCCAGCAGCAGTATGCCGACCTCGTCGCGGGAAAGCCCGCTAAGGTGGAGAAATTCGCCTACCAGCTGGCCTACAACGTCATTCCGCAGATCGACGTCTTCACGGACAACGGCTATACCAAGGAAGAGATGAAGATGTTCAACGAGACGCGCAAGATTCTCCATTCGGACGTGCGCTGCTCCGCGATGTGCGTGCGCATCTCCTCCCTCCGCTCGCATTCGGAGGCCGTGTGGATCGAGACGGAACGCCCCCTGGACGTGAAGGAGGTGCAGGCGGCCCTCGCAGCGGCCCCCGGCGTCACGCTGGAGGACGATCCGGCGACGCAGACCTATCCGATGCCCCTTTTCACCGGTGGCAAGGACAATGTCTCCGTGGGCCGCATCCGCAAGGACCTCGCCTGCGACAACGGCCTCACGCTTTGGCTCTCCGGCGATCAGATCAAGAAGGGCGCCGCCCTCAATGCCGTCCAGATCGCGGAATACCTCGTCGCCCGGGGCGACCTCCAAGCCTGATACTTCCCTTGTAAACTATGATACGGATCTATTGCAAGAACACCGGCACCGCGCAGAACTTCCCGGAAGGGATCTCCCTGCTGGAGGTGCTCTCCGCCTTCGAGTTCGAGAAACCTTATCCCATCGTTTCCGCCAAGGTCAACAACGTCTCCCAGGGCCTGAAATTCAAGGTCTACAACAACAAGGACATCGAGTTCCTGGACTTGCGGGACTCCAGCGGCATGCGCGTGTACTGCCGTTCGCTCTTCTTCCTGCTCTGCAAGGCGGCCCGCGACGTGTTCCCGGAGGGCAGGATCTACCTGGAGCATCCGATCAGCAACGGCTATTATTGCAACTTCAACAAGGTGGACGGATCGGAGACCACCCTCGAGGACGTGGCCCGCATCCGCGCCCGCATGCAGGAGATCGTGGATGAGGACCTGGCCTTCCACCGCTATGAGGTCCATACCGACGAGGCCGTCCGCATCTTCCGGGAGCGGGGCTACGCCGACAAGGTCAAGCTCTTCGAGACCAGCGGCACGGTCTATACCGACTATTATACCCTCGGCGACACGCCCGATTATTACTACGGCCGCCTGGTCCCGTCCGCGGGCTACATCAAGGTCTGGGGCCTGGAACCCTACCACGGCGGCATGCTGCTGCGCGTCCCGGATCCGCACGAGCCGACCGCCCTGCGTCCCTTCGTCGAGCAGCCCAAGACCTTCGAGATGTTCAACGAGAACCTGCGCTGGAACATTATCACCCACCTCAATACCGTCGGCGACGTCAACCACGCCTGCCTTCGCGGGAACGCCAGCGAGCTGATCCAGGTCTCCGAGGCCCTCCAGGAGAAGAAGATCGTCCAGATCGCCGAGGAGATCGACCGCCGTTTCCGTCGCGAGCAGGATCCGGTGCGCCTCGTGCTGATCACCGGCCCGAGCAGCAGCGGAAAGACAACGGTCTGCAAGCGTCTCAGCGTCCAGCTCAAGGCTTGCGGCCTGCGTCCCGTCTCCTTCTCGACCGACGACTATTTCGTCAACCGCGTCGATACGCCCAAGCTGCCGGACGGCAGTTACGACTTCGACAACTTCGACACCGTCGACCACGCCTCCCTGCAGCGGGACCTCCAGGCCTTGCTGGCGGGCGAGCAGATCGAGGTGCCGGAATACAACTTCGTCACCGGCGAGCGCGAGTACAATGGCAAGCGCCTCAAGCTGGGCGCCAGCACCGTGGTGCTCGTCGAAGGCATCCACGCCCTCAATCCGCGCCTGACGGACCTGATTCCGGAGAGCACGAAGTACCGCATCTTCATCTCGACCCTCACCGGCATTCCGCTGGACCACCACAACTGCATCCCGACCAGCGACAACCGCCTCCTGCGCCGCATCGTGCGCGATTACAAGAAGGGCGCTTTCACGGCCCGCGAGTCCATCGCCCAGTGGGCGAACGTCTGTGCCGCGGAGGAGCAGTGGATCGCCCCTTTCCAGGAGAATGCGGACGTGATGTTCAACTCGGCCTACCTGGTCGAATTCGCGGTCCTGCGCAACCACGCCGAGCCCATCCTGGCCAGCGTGCCGAAGAACTGCCCCGAATACGCCGAGGCGCACCGCCTGCTCAAGTTCATCCATTATTTCGTGCCCGTCCCGGACAACGAGATCCCGCCGACTTCGCTGCTGCGTGAGTTCCTCGGCGGCTCGTCCTTCAAATATTGATGCCCTATGGATTACAACGAATTGAAAGAAGGCTGCATCGCCTGGGTGCGCGCGTGGTTTGACAAGAACGGTCCGACCTGCACCGCCGTGCTCGGCATGAGCGGCGGCAAGGACAGCACCATCGCCGCGGCCGTCTGCGCCGAGGCGCTCGGCCCGGAGCGGGTCATCGGCGTCGCGATGCCGCAGAACGGCCAGAGTATCAACGACGCGGACAAGATCTGCAAGCGCCTGGGAATCAACTATCTGTGCCTGCCGATCGGCGCCGTGACGGATGCCTGCGAGGCCCTGGAGACCTGCATTCCCGCCGGAAAATGGTCTGTCCAGACCGTGCAGAACATCCCGCCCCGCATCCGGATGACGATGCTCTACGCCGTGGCGCAGTCGAGCAACGGCATGGTGGCCAACACCTGCAATCTCAGCGAGGACTACATCGGCTATGCGACGCTCTTCGGCGACGCCGCCGGCTCTTTCGCCCCCTTCGGGCGCCTGGTGGTGCGCGAGGTGAAGGGCATCGGGCACGCCCTGGGCGTCCCGGCGAAATGGGTCGAAAAGATCCCGGACGACGGCCTGCCGCATTCCAGCCCGGATGAAGAGAAATTCGGCTTCAGCTATGCCACGCTGGACCGTTACATCCGTGAGGGCGTGTGCGAGGACGAGGAGGTCCGCGCCAAGATCGAGCGCATGCACCGGCGCAACCTCTTCAAGACCGAAATCCTGCACATACCGGCCTACGATCCCGGTCTCCCCATCCATTAGTCAATGAATAAACGAACTTGATATGTTGAGTAGAAAAGTCGCGGAACAGTTGAGAAACCACCGCACCCCCTTTTATCTGTATGACATCGATCTCCTGCGCCAGACGCTCCAGAGCGCTGTTTCGGTCGCGGAACGCTACAACTATGTCATCCATTATGCCATCAAGGCCAATTACGACCCGCGCATCCTCCAGGTGATCCGCGAGTACGGCCTGGGCATCGACTGCGCGAGCGGCAACGAGGTCCGCTGCGCCATCGAGGCCGGTTTCGATCCCAAGACCATCGTCTATGCCGGCGTGGGGAAGCGGGACCACGAGATTCGCTATGCCATTGAGCAGGGCATCTTCGCCATCAACTGCGAGTCCCTCGAGGAACTGGAGGTGATCGACGCCTTCGCCGCCGAGGCGGGGAAGGTCGTGACGGTCGCCCTGCGCATCAATCCGGACATCGATCCCAAGACCAACCACTGCATCGACACGGGCCAGGCGGACAGCAAGTTCGGCATCTCCTACGAGGAAGTGCTCTCTTCCGCGGCCAGGATCCAGGCCCTGAAGAACGTGCGCATCCGCGGCATGCACCTGCACATCGGCTCCCAGATCCGGGAATTGCACGTGTTCGAGTACCTCTGCAACAAGGTCAACGTCATCGTCGAAAACCTGGTGAAACTGGGCTTCGAACTGGATTTCGTGGACGTGGGCGGCGGCCTGGGCATCAATTACGACGTGCCGGAGAATGAGCCGGTGCCCAATTTCGCCTCGGTCTTCTCCATCATCAACAGCCATCTGCGCGTGGGGGACCGCCAGGTGCATTTCGAGTTCGGACGCGCCATCGTGGCGCAGTGCGGCGAACTGATCACGGGCGTTCTCTTCAACAAGACGACGGCGACCGGCCGCAAGCTGGTCATCGTGGACGCGAGCATGACGGAACTGATCCGCCCGGCGCTCTACGGCGCCTACCACAACATCGAGAACATCACTTCGACTTCCGACCGACATGAGCGCTACACGATCGTGGGCACGGCCTGCGAGTCGACGGACGTCTTCGATGAAAACATCAACCTGCCCGAAACCCGCCGCGGCGACTTGCTGACGATCAAGTCCGCCGGCGCCTACGGAGCGTCGATGGCTTCCCGCTACAACCAGCACGACCTCCCGCCGTCGGTCTACAGCGACGAACTGTAAGATTATTGGCAAGAAAAGGATACAACGACACAAATAATCACTACATTTGTGAAAATCAGTGAAATAAACATCTTTTAACTCATAAGTGTATAAAACCATGAAAATCTATCGTGCTGTTTTGGCTGCCGGCGTCATGATGCTGGTTGCCGCTGGCTGTTGCCAGAAATGCCCGAAGGTCGCGGCGCTCGTGGCCGGTGAGGAAGCCACGCCTGTGGCTGTCGTCGTTGAATACGCGCAGGCCATTGCGGCCGATGCCGTCACGCCGGAAACCTTCGCGGTGCCGGGTGCCGAGGTCGCTTTCGCCATCGTCTCCGACAAGAATCCCGCCTGCCCCAAGGAGTGCAAGGAGGGTGAAGAGAAGCCTGAGTGCTGCAAGGAAGGCAAACCCGAATGCTGCAAGGGTGACAAGCCCGAGTGCTGCAAGGAGGGTGAAGAGAAGCCCGAATGCTGCGCCGAGGAGAAGCCCGAGTGCTGTCAGGGTGAAAAGCCCGAGTGCTGCAAGGAAGGTGAAGAGAAGCCCGAATGCTGCGCCGAAGGCAAGCCTGAGTGCTGCAAGAAGGCCAAACCCGCATGCTGTCCCAAGGAAGGCCAGTTCGTCGTCATTTTCCTGAAGGGTGAGAAACCCGCCGAGCTGACTGTCCAGCAGGTCCAGGATGTGGCCTATGCCGCCGGTGGCGCCGCGAAGGCCTGGAAGAAGGCCGTCCCGGTGAAGAACACCGTCGCGATCGCCCCTCCCTGCCACGGCCATCATCATCCCTGCCCGGCCGGCGAGCCCGCTCCGGAAGAGCCCAAGGCGGAATAATAACCAGCAGGAACGCTGAAAAAGGCGGCCGGATCATTCCGGTCGCCTTTTTTCGTAGGAGTACTCCTTGTCAGTAGGGGAGGCGGTCCAGGTGGCGGCGGACGGTCTGCAGGGGATCAGGCTTCGTTTTTCCGGGCCCGCCAGAGGGCGGTCATCGCTTCGAGGGTCTTGCCCTTGGTCTCGGGGACCAGCTTCCAGACGAAGACGGCCGCGATCAGGCAGATGATGCCGTAGAGGGCATAGGCGAAGAAGTGGCCGAAACTGTCACCCATCGCACCCAACTTCATGTTGTACATCGGCACGAAGGTGGACGACACGATGAAGTTGAAGATCCACTGGAAGGCGACGGCGACGGCCGTGGCCTGGCTGCGGATGGTGTTGGGGAAGAGTTCGGAGATGTAGACCCAGCAGATCGGTCCCCAACTGAACATGAAGCAGGCGCTGTAGACCATGATGGACAGCACCGGGACGATGGCCGGCAGGGTCACCACGTTGGATAGGGCGACGCCCAGGGCGCCCAGCGCCATGCCCAGCGAGCCGGTGATCAGCAGGGGCTTGCGGCCCAGTTTCTCCACGGTGAAGACGGCCACCAGCGTGAAGCTGATGTTGATCACGCCCATGATGACGGTGAAGAGCATGTTGTTGCTGACGCCCATCGATTCGAAGATGCGCGGCGCGAAATAGAGCACCGCGTTGATGCCGATGATCTGCTGGAACACGCTCAGCATGCAGCCGATGAAGATGACCATCCAGCCGTAGGAGAAGAGCTTCTCGGTCTTCTCGACGACGGTGTTCTTGATTTCCAGGAGGATTTCCTGCGCCTTCTCCGCGCCGTTGATGCGGGTCAGGACGTCCAGGGCCTTGGCCGGCTCGCCGTTGAGGACGAGGTAGCGCGGGGTCTCGGGCACGAGCAGGATCAGCAGGGCGAAGAGCCCGGCCGGCACGCACTCGGACACGAACATCAGACGCCAGCCGATGCTGTTGGTCCATTCGACGACCGCGGGATCGTTGGCGTGGGAGCGGACGATCAGGAAGTTGACGAAATAGACCACCAACTGGCCGAAAATGATGGCGAACTGGTTCCAGGACACGAGCTTGCCGCGCTTGTTCGCGGGCGAAACCTCGGCGATGTACATCGGGCAGAGGGCCGACGCCAGGCCGACGCCGATGCCGCCCAGGATGCGGTAGAGGTTGAACGCGACCAGCAGGCCCCGGGTCGGCACGCCCTTCTCGAAGAAGAGGAATTCGGGCGCATAGGAGCCCAGCGCGGACAGGAAAAACAGGATGCCGGCCACGAAGAGGGACTTCTTGCGGCCGAGGCGGGAAGCCATCCAGCCGGAGAGGAAGGCTCCGATGATGCAGCCGATCAGGGCGCTGGAGGTGGTGAAGCCGTGCCAGCCGTCGGTGTAGTTGAAATCCGCGGCGCCCTTGAAGAACGCCTGCAGGCCCCGTTCCGCACCGGAGATGACGGCGGTGTCGTATCCGAAGAGGAGGCCGCCGATAACGGCGACGAGCACGATCGAGAACAAATAGGCCTTGCTGCCTTTATCCTGTGTTGCCATGGTGGTAAGTGTTTGTGTTTCTTTTTATTGGGTCAGCCAGGCCGTGTTGGCGGCAATCTGGCTTCCGGTGAAGGCGCCGAAGGCGGCCATGGACGCCGTGCTCTCGGACGACAGCACGCGGCAGGTGCCGGACGGCTTGCTGATCTGCACGGCGGTGCCTTGCAGCAGGTTGCCCGTGACGGTGGCGACGGTCTTGTTCTTGATGTCCGCCGCGCTGCCGTTGAAGGCGTAGGTCGTATTGGCGCTGCCCTTGACGAGGACGCCGGTGTTGGCGGGGATGACCTGTCCGGCCGGGATGGCTGTCAGTTCGGCATATCCACCCGCGACCTTCTTGATATAGTAGGCCGTGACTCCGCTCGGAACCGGTGTCGCATAATTGAGGTACAGCGTCGCCCAGCCGTTGGCGTCGGTCTTGAGATTATACAGGTTGTATATCATCTCGATGTCGTCGATGTACAACTTGTCGGCTTTGTTTCCTCCCGTTGCATTTTTCTCGGCATTGCCTCCGCCGGGATAGGCATTCGTTGCAATATTGATTAAAATGAAGCTGGGGGTCGTGCTGTAGTCGTAGACAAAAGGAATGGACAAGCGCAGCCAGTTATTGTTGGTGCCGGTAATGGTTTGGTTCTGTGCTTCGGCGATATGATGCGTCCCACCCGTATTGTCTGACGAGTTGTATCCGGCCTTGTAGTCCACCTGGTCATGAAGGATGGCCTGCACCTTAGCGTATGGATGGTTGGCGTCTGTTCCGTAAGGAACGAATTTGATCCAGACGGACAGGGAGTCAGGCCTTCCGGTAAAGCTCATATAAAAAGGATTTTGGACTTTGTTCAGTGTCACGTAACCGTCCTGATCCGTATAATTATAGTTGCCGGTACCCGTTGCTGACGTATTGCTTGCATAGATTCGCCCGGTCGTCAGGTTGCCTTGGGCGACAGCGTCGACCATGCCAAATAGCATGTAGATTCTTCGGGCCCAAATCATGCAGGAATAACTGCCGCTGCTCCCCGGACGCTTATCAGTGGACTGTTTAACTTGGGAGTTGCTGCTATCGTAAGCGCTTCCGGCCAGGCTTCCATCTGCAGTCTGGAAGGAATTCCAGTGGAAGGGAAGGGTAGACTTCGACCCGAAGGGCCAACTCTCAAAGTTCCCGTTCTCAATCTGCCAGCCGGTGGCATTGGTATTCGGCTGGGTCGTCGTGGCGTACTGCTGCGTCGCGGTGCCGGCGCCGATCTTGGCGACGTCGCTGAAGACGAGACTCGAAGGGACGGTCGCTTTCTTGAGATGGCCGGCCACGCAGGCGGTCTCGAGGGTCTTGCTGACGATGGCCATCTTGCCGTCGCTGCGGGTCAGCAGCAGGTCGATCTGCTTGCTGGACGAGGGCAGGGCGCTGAGGTAGACGACTCCGGTCAGACCGGAACTCTTTTCGACGCTGACGCTCCGGTCCGCATCGGCGGGGGAGGAGGCCGGAGTCACGGCCAGGGTGCTGCCGTTGACGGTGAAACTGCCGGACACGCGGTCGCTGCGCCGCAGCTCGATCCGCTTGAGATTCATCCCGGAGGGGATGGTGACCTTGACGAGCGTCAGCAGGTTGGAGAAGACCATCGCGCCCTCGCCGGCGGGAACCGTCGCGGCCATCATGGCGCTGCCGAGGGTGCCGTCCTGCGTTGCGGGCAGGGTCAGCGTGTAATTGCTTCCGCTCTTGGTGATGGAAGTGCTGTAGGGGAAGATGGCGAATCCCAGCGTCGAGCCGTCCGGCTTGGTGCCGGAGAAGGTCGTGGTGGCGCTGCCGCCCTGGTCGGCCGTGAAGGCCGGACAAAGGGTGCCGTCCGTCGTGAAGACGGCCAGCTGGTCTCCCGCGGTCCATTCCGGCGTCGTGCCGTCCAGGGATACGCGGGTCTCGGGGATGGAGCCCGTCAGGGTAACGGGGACCATCAGGGTTTCGTCTGGGGTGAAGTCTGTTTCGACGACTCTCTTTTCGCAGGATACGAGGACCATCAAGGCCGCCAGGCATCCTGAAAGGATCATCCGTTTGTTCATCAGTCGTCGAAGATGTCGTCTTCGTCCTCGTCATAGTCCGAGGTGGAACCCTGCCGGCCGCTGGTTGCACAAAGCGTCGCCTCAGGCAGGAAGTCGAAGACTTGGGTTTGAGGTTTAAGATAATGTTTGATCATGATAATTTGGTTCAGGGAGGGGGATTACAGATTCACATCCTCTAGTTCCTCCTCGCTGCGGAGATTTTCTCGAATGAAATTTTGCCGGTCGATGGTGTTGTCGCCCATATAGAACTCCATGATGCTGGAGATGGACTCCTCGTCGGCCAGTTTGACGAGGTCGAGGCGCATGTTCTTGCCTATGAAATCCACGAACTCGGTCGAGGAGATCTCGCCGAGGCCCTTGAACCGGGTGATTTCCACGCCGGTCTTGAGATCGCCGACGGCCTTCTCCTTCTCGTCGATGGAGTAGCAGTAGCGCGTGTTTTTCTTGTTGCGGACGCGGAAGAGGGGCGTCTGCAGGATATGGACGTGTCCACGACGGATCAGGTCGGGATAGTATTTCATGAAGAAGGTCAGGACCAGCATGCGGATGTGCATGCCGTCGTCATCGGCATCGGTCGCCACGATGATGTTGTTGTAGCGCAGGTTCTCCAGGTCGTCCTCGACACCGAGGGCCGACACCAGGAGGTTGAGCTCTTCGTTCTCCGCCACCTTCTTGCGGCTCTCCTTGTAGCAGTTGATGGGCTTGCCGCGCAGGGAGAAGACCGCCTGGTTGTTGGCGTTGCGAACCTGGGTGATGGTGCCGCTCGCGGAGTCGCCCTCCGTGATGAAGATGCTGGAGGCCTCGACGTCGTCCTGGTTCTTCTCCGTGACCTTGTCATTGTAGTGGAACTTGCAGTCGCGGAGCTTCTTGTTGTAGACGTTGGCCTTCTTGTTCTTCTCGCGGGTCTTCTTCTGGATGCCCTGGATCTCCTCGCGCTCCTTCTGGGAGTTCTTGATCTTCTCCTCGATGACGGGGACGATGTCCAGATGCATCCGGAGGTAGTTGTCCAGGTTCTTGGCGATGAAGTCGTTAAC
>JAEEGF010949287.1_pt1 | contig 14464 bp, 12 predicted proteins | sample 9134171 | NCBI WGS metagenome assembly JAEEGF01 (sample SAMN16246542, study PRJNA631951) | gut metagenome | biome: gut microbiome; feature: rumen; material: AP-attached | host: Bos | place: Iran: Karaj | collected 2018-10
AAGCCATGTGCAAGCCATCATGTCCTTGCAGGCCTCACTGCCACAGGTGTGGTTCACGAAAGGGAATGGGTGGCTTCGCAGCGACTGCTCGCCTCACCGGTGGCTCGCCCACTCATCGAGGCACTGGACTATGCGCAGCGGACAAACACAATCGGCAGTCTGAGGCAGACCGATGTGAGCCGCACGATTACTGCTCCCGCAGTACTGGCGCAGTCCCAAGCCCCGACAGTCATTGTCCAAGAGAACAAAGCCCTGCGTGAGACCCTCGCTCGCTTGAATGAAAGGCTCAACGAACCTTTCGTCACCGTGAACACCGTGACCGGTGATCTCGGCATCAAGCAAGCCCAAGACGATTACCAAAGACTGATGAACAACAAAAGTCCGAAAAACAAGCGAAAATGAGGAAAATCGCGACAAAACTTAATTTTTAAGTTAATTTATTTGGTACTTTGAATTCTTTGGTTTACCTTTGCGGCGAGATAACTTAAAAGTTAAGAATGAGACAGCATTATTACATAGATTTGGTTGAAGAATATTCCAATGTGAATTTCTACAGCATTCATCTAGAAGGTGAGGAACTCTCTGAATTAGAGCGATTTTTCGAGAAATTTCCGATTGGTAGTGAATATGACGAGGATATCGATGTCGTCATATCTTGGCTTGACAATATAGCCGAGCGAGGTGCGTTGGAACGCTATTTCCGTCCCGAAGGTCGCTATGGCGACGGCGTGGGCGTGATACCGATTGACATTGGTAACAAAGTGCGGCTATATTGCCTGCGATTGTCAGATAAAATTTTGGTCTTTGGCAACGGTGGAGTAAAAGATGCGCCTACATGGGAAGAAAGTGAGCAACTTGCACCATACGTCAAACTATTGATTGATACAAGCCGCTTTATCTCATCAAGGATTAAAGACGGCACATTAGTTTTGGTTGATAAAGAAATTGTAGGAAACTTAAACTTTAGCAGAGATGAAACGGAGTAAGATAATAGAAGAACGTCGCCGTCACGTAAATCCCGAAGTGAGGGAACGCGTAAGCCTTTCATTTCAGATTGTTGACCGCATTCATCAGATTCTTGTGGAGCGTAACCTGCGGCAAAAAGATCTCGCGCTCATGCTTGGCAAGAGCGAGGCAGAGATAAGTAAATGGATGCGTGGGACTCACAATTTCACGATTGACACGGTTGTTGCTATCGAAGAAGCATTGCAAGCTCCTGTGCTTCAAGTGTACCACGAAATTGCAACTGCGTGAAACGATCTCCACGTCTTTTAAGTGCCAAAGCAGTTGAGTTACCTTTGGCAATATTGACAAAAGTATAATAAGTGAACATTTGTCATCGAGACTAGTAATCTCGGCATCAAGCAAGTGCAGGATGATTACCAGCGACTGATGAACAACAATTTACCGAAAAAAAGAGAAAGCAGAAATAAAACACTATCTTTGCAGCATCAATTTAAACTACTATGAAAAGAGTATTATCATATGTTATTGCTTTAATTTCTTGCTTATCGATGCATTCGCAAGAAGCAATTGATTATCTTAATGTGGGTAAGACAATCAAGTTTGAAAAGCAGAGATTCCAATTAGCATGGAGTGCCCATCCTGCAGACTATTATTATATTCAAGAATGGTTGCCAAATGATGAAACATTTGAGAATTACAATCGGATGTTTACAGTAACTATTCATTTCTCGGAAGAATTGACTCCTTTTATTGCTGTGCAGAATAAAGCAGCAGAGCTTGATGAAAGGAAAAAAAATGATAAAGTTTGCAACTATAATGTTTTTGAGAATGGCAATGAATATGTTATTGATTTCATTGTTGGTGATGCAAGCGACGGACTGCTAAACTTAGTAGAACATGATGTTCATCACTATAAACAAGTAGTAATTAATGGTAAAAAAGCATTGCAGCTTAATTTCATAAGTGAAAGAAGTTATGGCGATGACATCATACCATTTCTTCAAGCGTTGAAAGATAGACGTGAAAGCATAATAGGCAGTTTAACAAAGATGAAGGTTAAATGTAAAATCAAGTAATACCGTATTCTTTATAGCCACAAGCGGTTGATATACCTTTGCGTATCTCAACCGCTTAACTTATGGCTATATCACTACAAATCGACGGCAAGGAAGCCGCATTGAAGAAAGGCTCGTCAATAGAGTATGTCTCCGAGAATCGGGCGTTCACCGACGCTGATGATTACTCGCTCGAGATTGAATGAGCCGTTTGTCACCATCAACACGGTCACTGGTGACATGGGCATCAAGCAAGCGCAGGATGACTACCAAAGGCTGATGAATAACAAATCTCCAAAAAATAAACGAAAGTAGCGAAAAATATATTACTTTTGCAGGGTTCTAGTTTTTATTCACCTTTTTAAAAATTTAATTATGTTAAAACATCTACTACTTTTCGTGGCTATCATTGCCACAGCAGCAACATCGATGACTGCTGCTCCCAGCCGTGTCATCACTGAGCAGCCCGAGGGCGAGGCTGTGCTATACTCTCGTACGGGCCAGGCTTTGTTCAGCCTGTCAGAAACTTACATTGGCGAACAGAACGACTTGGTCAAGATTGTCTATGATGCCGATGGCGAGACTGTCTACTTCCAGAACATCCTCTATCGTATAGATCAGTACTTTGAGGAGTCGTGGGCTGTGGGCAAGTTGAGTGCCGATGGTACCAAGATTACTGTCGATCTAGATCAGTCTGTGGGCTATGATGACTACAGCGAGCAGAACGTTGTACTGACTTTTGCTTCGACTAGCCTCGATGAAAACCAGCAAGTCAGGTTCACCAGCGATGCAACGGTGACTCAGGCCACTTTCACAGTCAATCCCGCTACAGGTGTCATTACCATTGATGGCACTCAGGGCGACATGTATCAGGGCACTGGCTACGAGGGCTGGGTGGCAACTGGTCTGGCATGCATCTTCACTGACGGAGAGTGGGCTGGATTCATGAGTTGGGGCACCACGCTCACCCCGATGACCGAGGCAGTTCCTGCAGTTCCTGCTGCTCCCTACGAGTTGACATGGGAGAACGGCAGTGAGTGGGAGAATGCAAGTTTCCACTTCCATGTCAATCCCTATGATGTCAATGGCAACCGTCTCTACGAGGAGAATTTCAGTTACAGCATCTACTTGGACGACGACCAGTTGTTCACATTCACTACTGCTGAGTATGGCACTGAAGACATCTTTGCCGATGGCGACCTGACCGAGATTCCGTTAGATTATAGCGACTATATCCACTTCATCAGTTGGGATGGCACGCGTGTGTACTTTGCCAAGGGAAACTTGGGCGACGACCGTCTGTTTAACCGTCGCATTGGTGTGCAGACCATCTATACCGTTGATGGCGTGAGCAATAAGTCGGAAATCGTCTATGTGTCGGTGCTTGCAGTGAATGGTGTCGTGGTTGATATGTCTGGCAAGCCTCTTCCTGATGTGACTGTCTGCATCGCCTCTAAGCCTTCGCAGAATCCTGCAGGACAGCGCGAGGCCACTGTCATGCCCATCTACCTGACCACCAACGAGAATGGTGAGTTTGCAACCGAGATTAATGCCAATCTGGACTATAAGGTTGATTATATGGTCAATTGGGAAACATTGCGTACCGACGACTTGACCGTGGGCGAGGATGATGTTGACATGGGCGTGATTGTGCTGCCCATCGGCTCGTCGGCCATCAATGATGTCAAAGATGGCGTTCAGGATAATAATATCTACTACGACCTCATGGGTCGCAAGTATGATGGCGCTAATCTGCCTGCCGGCATCTATATCCACAACGGCAAGAAGGTGCTGAAGTAAAGTAATCTAATCTATCGCTCCAACCGAGCGCAATGATAAGTTGGGACATAGACCCTCGAGGGTTTATGTCCTTTTGTTTCTGCGGTATTGAGGCATATAACTACCAAATGTTGAGATTTGTGGGCAGAATTGGTGTTAAAAATCGTGTGAAACTTTTTGATGACTTAATAAACGAAATAAGAGATCTGTTAGGTGTTGAGGAATCTGACTATGAAACTAACCATATAAGAAAGTAAAACATTTTCGTCTTTTCACAGCATGCGCGGTTGAGTTACCTTTGCGTATCTCAACCGCTTAACTTATGGCTGTATCACTACAAATCGACGGCAAGCAAGCAGCCTTGAAGAAAGGCTCGTCAATTGAGTATGTCTCCGAGAACCGTGCCTTTACCGACGCGTATTGTTTTAGACAACGTTTTATCATGAGGAAGTGCTGTCACGGTATTCTTTTGCGGTCATGCCCGTGGCTCGTTTGAAGTAGCGGTAGAACGATGTGGGTTCAGAGAAGCCTAGCAGATAGGAGATTTCCTGCAGCGTCTGTGTGGCATGTGTCTCAATCAGACGCTTGGCCTGCGCTGCTACATATTGCTCTATCCACTTGGCTGGCGAGAGACCATCGGTAGTGGTAAGGATGACTTTGCTGAGATACTTAGGCGTGAGATTCAGCAAGTTGGCATAGAATTTCACCTCTCGCGACTCCCGATAGTTGTTTACCACCAGGTCACAAAACCGATTGAAGATCTCTACATGGCGCTTGGCAGTCCAGTGCTTGTCTTGTTCGCGCCGGTAAAAATTGAGAAACTCATAGCCCACAGCCAACTGCGCCAGCAGGGTCTGATAGCGGTGTGGCATCTCCTCGTCGGTGTGGTTGGCGATGATGATCAGCTGGTCTACAATGGCCAGCAGGTGCGCTGCTTGCTCATCGGTGAGCGAGCAATGTGGGGCATGGTTGAATTTCTCGTAGTCATGGCTGAACGTGTGGAAACGCAGGTCATCGAACATCTTCGGTGAGATGAAAAACACGGCGTAGGAGAAGTCGTCGGAACAATCGATGGGGTGCATAATATGGCCAGGCATGATGAAGGCCAAGTCGTTTTTGTGATGTGCAATCACTCGCATGTCGTACATAGCACGTGCGCTGCCACTTAGACACAGTGTAATAGTGATATGTGGGAAGACGAAGTCTTCGTCGATGTTGAAGAAGCGGAATGCCTTGCGCACAAACAGGATGCCGTTTTGCTCGACGTCTTTGATCAACTGCTCTTTAGAGTTTGCTATAAGATAGGGTGTAGACATGTGTAGGAGTACTTTTGACTGCAAAATTAGCATTATTTTGCTGGATACCCAAGGAAAAAGGCGACTTTTTGCCATAAAAAAAGTCCGAATTGTCAGTGACTGGTTGTTAAAAAAGCCGTTATTTTGCATTTTAATTTCATTTTTGATTAAAAGTACTCAAACAATCTTAACAAAATCACAAAATGATGAAAATCAAATTACTCTTTTGCATCATGCTCCTCCTGGCAGGAGTGAGTTTGAATGCCCAGTCTGTAGCTTCAGAGCAAATGGACGAGCGGTTCAACGACGGGACCACGATGCCATTCGGCTGGTTTGGCGAAGGCTGGAAAGTTGACGATGGCGTGGCAAAGTCTGAAGCCATCAAAGAATCCAACAATGGTATGCCAGGCATGGGTGGAAGCCAAGGAACTGGAACCGGCACGGGCGGAAACCAAGGATACGGCATGAACATGTTTGGAGGCGACCACATCAGGACCTATTTGCTTACCCCTCCTGTGGAGGTGCAGAATGGCGAGAAACTGGTGTTCAAAGCCCGAAAACCAGCCAAGGAAGGTGGATTTAGTTTTGACCTGAAGGCCATCATGGGATTCTCTGACACATCATTCGTCGTGGACCGCTCGGTATATGGCACTGACCAGTGGGTGCGCGTGGGCGATGTCACGACAGCGCTGACCGGAGACTTCCAGGAGTTCACTATCTCGGGCACACCAGTGGGTAAATACCGCTTCCGCTTGGTGTCGTATGTTGATGCCGAGGTCGACAGCGTGGCAGGCTTCCACATCGACAGCGAGGCTCCCGACCTGCTCGTGACGGTTGACAGCCTGCACACCCAATTTGTGGACTACAGCGTATGTGCCGAGGATAGCACCAAGGAGTTTATCGTCATCAATACCGGCACGGGCACGTTGGATGTCAACATCACATCCGACGCTCCAGATCTTTTCAGCGTCGACATGAGCCAAGTCAGCGTTGCAGCGGGCGACTCAGCCACGGTGAACGTCACCTTCCACCATGACGCAGGCACGATTGGCAAGAACGAGGGTCTCATCCGTTTCAGGTCTGAAAGTGATTCTCATCCACTGTTGTCCACAACCATCCGAGCAGCGGCCATCATCACCGATCCCGAGGCTTGGTTGGTTGACTTCAACGACGACCAGTTGCCCTTGGGCTGCTATGGCGAAGGCTTTGTGGTCAAGGATAGCGTAGCCACACACTATAATCCTGATGGCGGCGGCATGGCTGCTATGGCTGCCATATTTGGCGGCGGCGGAGCAAGTGACTGGTTTATGACTCCACCCCTTACCATTAGGGATGAGAACGACGCAGTTGTCTTCCAGTTGAGGAATGGTGATGGCAGTTACAAGGGCCCCATCATCGACCCGCAGGCCAATGTGACAATCGAGAAGTCGGTCTATGGTAGCAACAAGTGGGAGAGGGTTGACGCCTATCAGTTCAAGGATACACTGGCTCATGTGAAATGGGTTTCTTATCTTCCCGAAGGCAACTACCGCTTCCGCTTTGTCTCGGGCGACAGCCTTTGCATCGACAGCATCGCCGGTGGCCGTCTCTTGATGAATGCTCCCGACCTGCTGGTTCGCGAAAACGGACGTAGCGTTCAGACTGTGAACTACGGGGTTGCCCGTAACAACCAGACCAAGACCTTCCAACTCATTAATACGGGTACGGGACCTTTGCAAGTTTATGCCATGTCGAGCGATCCCACGTTCTTTAGCCTGGAGGAGCAGATGTTTAACATCGAAGCCGGCGAGTCGGCTACAATAGATGTGACATTCAATCACAATCCCGAGGCTTTGGGCGCTCATCAGGCAGCACTCGTGCTGGTGCCGCAGAATGCCGAGATAGCCACACAGATGATCTATCTGTCAGCCTACATTACCTACGACAACGCTTGGAGCGAAGACTTTGAACCTGAGTTCTTAGTCGAAGAGGGAGAGATCGTTCCTCTACCCGCTGGATGGAGCACCACTGGGTGGCAAGTCACCAAGGGTGGCGGTATGGATTTGATGGCCATGATGGGCATGGGTGGCGCCGAGAAGACTTGGGCACCTCATACCGATAGCGAGGCCTACGAGCTTATTACTCCGCGCCTGCAGGCCCAGAAGGGCGACGTGCTGCGCTTCTATGCCGACGTCAGCAGTGGTTGGCTCAACGTGTTCTACAAGCGTGATGCCGATGCCGACTGGACCTACCAGAACACCTACATTACTGCCGACTCGATCTACTTCATCGCACCCCTCACGGGCGTTTACCAGCTGAAGTTTACGGGTAGCTCAGTGTCGGTCGACGACTTCCTCGGCTTCTTGAGGCCTATGGAGGAGGCAGCAATATATGACAACAATGATGAGATAAACGCCATTGTCATGGAGCACTACCAGGGCCAGAAAGTTAACGTCGTTTATGACCGCGTGCTCTCAGCTGTTCAAAACGCGGATGGCTCATATACACCCAAGGCTTACACCCTCTGTCTGCCCTATGACTTCCACTTTAGCAAACTTGTGGAGCCAGGAAAGATCAGGTTCTACCAACTCTCGTTCGTCGACGACTACTACAAGCAGTTCGTCTTTACTGCCGTGGCCGATGTAGCCGAGGCTGGTAAAGCCTACCTCGCTGTCGTCGAACATGGCGATGTACGCCTCGATGCCTTCAATGTAGAGATGATTCTGGAACCCGCCAGCAGCGATGAGCAAACTGCCGTCAACGACTATGCCGAGTGGTTCTTCTACGAGAATTATAACAAGGTGGGCAACTGGGCTGGCAACTTCAGCAGCATCAGCTCTAGCAGTTGCGATGGCTTGAACATGTACTGCTTGCTCGAAGACGGCACATGGGCACGATTTACTTCGGCCGACAATCCCGATGCCAAGCTCAACGCATTCCGTGGCTATTTCCTCAGTGACGCGCCCGCAAGCGCTTCGGCCAAGGCTCCTGCTCAGGGCAACACGAGCAAGCTGTACCGCACCCTGTTCAACAACACCGGTGTAGGTGCTGTGAGCGATGGCAATGTGCCCGATGCGGCCAACATCCTCTACAATCCCGACATCCCCACTCCGAGGCCGGATGTACCCACTGACATTGAGACTATCCACACAATTGATGCTGATGGTACTCACCACTATTTCGATCTGTTAGGTCGCCCGCTCCTCCACAAGCCCGAGCAAGGCGTCTACATCGACAACAACAAGAAGGTGCTTGCCAAGTAAGCTAGCCCCTTTTATCAACTAAACAAAGAGTGCGAGACTGATAGGGTCTCGCACTCTTTGTTATGTAGGATTGGCAGATTGTTATTCAGCGTAGAAGGGGATCTCTTGGTTGTCGTCATTCTTAACAACGAGTTTTTTGCCCTCGAGCGAAACAATCTTCAGATTATCCATCTTTGGCATTCCGTTAAGCATTTCTTTCTTGAATTCATTTTTGCCGGCATTGAGCTCAGCCCTTATCTGCTTGTCCATCAATGCTTTGGTTGTGGCGTCCATGCCTTTAATCTCATAGTCGATATCGACCGTGGCCTTTCCGTGGTTAAACTTGGTGTTCAAGTCTTTGCCATTCTGATTGTAGGTGCCAGGAACGGTAACTCCGCCCACAATGGTGATGGGTACGCCATCTTCTTTCAATTGTTGCTCTGCTCCAATAATGAGTTCGCAAGTTCCATTTTTCTCAAAGGTGAGCGATACTGCAACGCCTTGTCCGTCTTCGTCGTTAAGAACTGTGCACCATTGCTTGCCCGTCACGTTTTGGGCATTAACAGCAATTGCAGAGACAAACATCAGTGTCAAGGTGAAAAGAATCTTCTTCATAGGTCAAATATTTAATGTATGTCTTACTTAATTGGTTAAAAGGAATGTCCAAGCTCTAAAATCCAAAAAACGTCGATTTATATTTGATGTTATCTCCTGTAAATCGACGGTTTGGCTTGTTCTGTCGGGGTACCTGGATTCGAACCAGGGACCTCCTGCTCCCAAAGCAGGCGCGCTAACCGGACTGCGCTACACCCCGAAGCTGTTTTATCGAAAAAGCGGTGCAAAGGTAATATAAAAAATTGAGAAAGGGACCCTGTATGACAAAAAAAATGCGGTTTTGCCCGATTTTTTTCGTTTTCAGCCCAAAAATCGCCCAAAAACAGATTTTTTCGGACCAAAACAACGCTTGTTTGCGCAAGTTTTACTAATTTTGCAGTTTGGAAAATTCCTATTAAAAAAACAAGAAGAAAAGAACCAAGAGGCGAGGAACAAATAATTCTCAATTCTTCATTCTCAATTAAAAGAAATATGTACAGAACCAAGACATGTGGAGAGCTTCGACTGGCTAATGCCGGCGAGCAAGTGACGCTGGCCGGATGGGTACAGCGCACACGCAAGATGGGTGGCATGACTTTCGTCGACCTGCGCGACCGTTACGGCATTACCCAGATTGTGTTTAACAACGAGGTTGATGCCGCACTATGCGACGCTGCCAACAAGTTGGGACGCGAGTATGTGGCGCAGATAACCGGCACCGTTGCCGAGCGCTCGAGCAAGAACGCCAATCTGCCTACGGGCGACATCGAGATCATCGCCAGCCAACTGAATGTGCTCAGTCCGAGCGAGACGCCGCCCTTCACCATCGAGGATAATACCGATGGTGGCGACGACATCCGCATGAAATACCGCTATCTGGATCTGCGACGTGCTTGTGTGCGACAGAATCTGGAGCTGCGGCACCGCATGACCATCCTCATACGCAACTTCCTCGACTCGAAGGATTTCATCGAGGTAGAGACCCCCATCCTCATTGGGTCGACCCCTGAGGGCGCACGTGACTTTGTCGTGCCCTCGCGCATGAATCCCGGACAATTCTACGCGCTGCCCCAGAGCCCGCAAACGCTCAAGCAGCTGCTCATGGTTGCTGGCTTTGACCGCTACTTCCAGATTGCCAAGTGTTTCCGCGATGAGGACCTGCGCGCCGACCGTCAGCCCGAGTTCACGCAGATCGACTGCGAGATGAGCTACGTCGAGCAGGAAGACATCATACAAATCTTTGAGGACATGGCACGACACCTGTTCAAAGAGGTGCGCGGTGTCGATCTCCCCGCTAAACTGCAGCAGATGACTTGGCACGACGCCATGCGCCTTTACGGCAGCGACAAGCCCGACTTGCGCTTCGGCATGCAGTTTGTCGAATTGATGGACGTGATGAAACTGGGCAAGTTCAGCGTGTTTGACGACGCGGCCTACATTGGTGGCATCTGTGTGCCCGGTTGTGCCGACTACTCGCGCAAGCAGCTCGACGAGCTCACCAACTTTGTCAAGCGTCCACAGGTGGGAGCCAAGGGACTGGTCTATGTTAAATACAACTCAGACGGCACCATCAAGAGCAGTGTCGACAAGTTCTACGACAACGACGACTTGCTGGCACTGAAACAGGCGATGGGTGCCAACGACGGCGACCTGGTGCTGATCCTCAGTGGCGACAATGCCAACAAGACTCGCGTCCAGTTGTGCTCGCTACGATTGGAGATGGGCGAGCGCCTGGGGCTGCGCGACAAGGATCGCTTCGAGTGCCTCTGGATTGTCGACTTCCCGCTGTTTGAGTGGAGCGACGAGGAGCAGCGCCTGATGGCCACGCACCACCCGTTTACCATGCCCAATCCCGACGACATCCCCTTGCTTGACGAGCATCCCGAGCGCGTGCGCGCCGTGGCCTACGACTTTGTCTGCAACGGCATCGAGGTGGGTGGCGGTAGCCTGCGTATCCACGACGGCCAACTGCAGGAGAAGATGTTCGAGATTCTGGGCTTCACCCCCGAGAAGGCCATGGCTCAATTTGGCTTCCTCATCAATGCGTTCAAGTATGGCGCACCCCCTCATGGAGGACTTGCATTCGGCTTGGACCGTTTTGTGTCGATTATGGCGGGCCTCGACAGCATTCGCGACTGCATCGCCTTCCCCAAGAACAACAGTGGCCGCGACGTGATGCTCGATGCACCCAGCGAGATTGCTCAGGAGCAGCTTGACGAACTCTATCTGAACATCGACAATGACCGATTGCGTGCCATCAAGGGTTAAGGATATCGCACTTGCCATCGAGCAGGTGGCACCGCTGCACTGGCAGGAGAGCTATGACAATGCTGGCTTGCAGGTGGGTGACCCTGAGGCAGTGGTAACGGGCGTGCTCTTGTGCACCGATGTCACGCGACGCGTCATCGACGAGGCCATCGAGCGCGGCTTCAATCTGGTGGTGAGCCATCATCCGCTCATCTTCCATGGGTTGAAGAAGCTGGCTGGACATGACGAGGTACAGCGCATGGTGGCGCATGCTATCAAGCACGACATCAACATCTATAGTGCGCACACTAACATGGACAACGCGCCTGGCGGTGTGTCGCACCACATGGCCGAAATGCTGGACATGACCGACATCGAGGTGCTCGAGGCACATGATGACAACGGCGTGTTGGTGGGCTCGGGAGTGATTGGTTCGGTAACACCGATGCCTATTCTCGACCTTTTGCGACAGGTCAAGTCGACCTTTGGCGTGCAGGCCCTGCGTTACAGCGGTGACACCAGTGGCACTGTCATGCTTGTGGCATTGTGCGGTGGGGCGGGAGCCTTCCTGATCGACCGCGCCCGTCTGGCTGGAGCACAGGTCTTTGTCACGGGTGATGTCAAGTATCACGACTTTTTCAAGGCCGACGAGGGAATCGTTATCGCCGATATCGGCCACTATGAGAGTGAGCAGTACACCACCGACCTCTTCCGGGACATCATCGGCAAGCAATGCCCCGAACTGAAGGTCGAGGTGGCAATCACCGAGCACAACCCAGTAAAGTATTTGGTTTAACAACAATATCTAGTATAAAAATATCTAGTGCCTCTAGCAAGTCTGGAGCCGCTAGAATCAATAATAAATAATTACTTATGGCAAAAAGAGATCATGAACTGACCGTTGAGGAGCGCCTGAAGGCGTTGTACCACCTGCAGAAGATCCTCTCGGAGGTGGACCGTATCAAAATCCTGCGTGGTGAGCTCCCACTTGAGGTCGAGGACCTGGATGCAGCCATCGAGGGTCTGCAGACTCGCATCAACAACTACAATGACGAGATCGCTGGATTGCAGCAGGACATCGCCGATCAGCAGGCCGCGCGCGACCAGGCCGAGACACGCATCGAGAAGTATACACGCGACCAAGACAATGTGCGCAACAACCGCGAGTATGACCACCTGACAAAGGAAATCGAGTACGAGACACTCAACATCGAATTGGCCGAAAAGAAGATGAACGAGTGTGCACGCAAGATCGAAGCCATCAAGCAGGAGATTGCACGAGCACAGGAACTGCTCGAGGATAACCAGCATGTGCTGGCCGAGAAGAAGAGCGAGCTCAACGAGATCGTCAACGAGACCAAGCAGGACGAGGAGAAGCTGCGCGAGCAGGCCAAGCGTCTGGAGAACAAGATCGACACGCGTCTGTTGACAGCGTTCAAGCGCATTCGCAAGAACGCACGCAATGGCCTAGGCGTGGTCTATGTCCAGCGCAATGCTTGTGGTGGTTGCTTCAACCGCATCCCGCCCCAACGCCAGATGGAAATCAAGATGCACAAGAAGATCATCGTCTGCGAGTACTGCGGACGCATCTTGGTTGACCCTGCATTGGCGGGCGTCAGCGAGGCCGAGGCTAAGAACGCCTAAACGCGCCAAACAAACAACACTGCCCAAGTGAGTTTGCGAGGCAAGGCCTCAAGTCAAGCAACATCTGAAGGCTCTGCACTTCCCCAGCCACCACAGCCGGAGAGGAGCAGAGCTTTTTGTATCAATCCCTCCAAGCGTTCAGCGCAATCTAAACTCTAAATTTTATTCATATGAAACCTTCATTTGTTTTCTTTGCCGATGGGTTCGAGGAAATCGAGGCCCTGGCAACCGTCGATGTGATGCGCCGTGCGGGCATGCCGGTCATCACTGTGTCAATCAATCCCACCCTGCAAGTCACAGGCGCGCATGGTGTAGTCGTCGAGGCCGATGCCCTTATCGAGGACTGCGACCTGACAGGTGCCGAGTGGCTCATTTGTCCCGGCGGAATGCCTGGAGCGAGCAACCTCGCTGCATGTGAGCCATTGACCGATGCCCTTGTGGCACATAACGCCAAGGGTGGCAACATCGCCGCTATCTGCGCCTCGCCCGCCATCGTGTTGGCGCCGCTGGGCATCATTCGTGGCCGCGATGCTGTGTGCTATCCCGGCATGGCTGTAGATGGATATGGGGTAAACTGGTGTGAACCTTCTATGGTCGTCGTAGATGACATTGTGGTGACGGGTCGTGGCCCGGCGGCAGCATGTGAGTTTGGGCTTACTATCGTGCGTCAGACCATGGGCGCTCAGGCTTCACTGCAAGTAGCACAAGGTATGCTAATTGCTTGAAAAACAAGCTTAAAAAATATGACAACGCGTCTCGCGACGAATTGTCATACACATTGAATCAACTTCAGTTAGAGTGTTATGGTGCAAAAGTACTACTTTTTTTCAAATAGACAATAAGTGTAATTTTATTTTTATATCTTTTAACATTAGAGGGCGATATAGTAACGATTCAGTCCCCCACTTAGATCAAGCCTAAGTGGGGGACTGAATGGTTACACGCTTTCCATCACTAACTAACGGATTGAGCTCGCTTTATTTCCCAAAATTCCATTGATAATCATATTTATATCAGCAATATCAACTGTACCATCAGCATTTACATCCGCTTCGTATGATGCAGTGACGTCCTCCTTATGCAACATGATGTTTAAAGCGATATTTAAATCGGCAATGTCAATGTTGCCATCACCATTGATGTCTTTCTGAGGATATTCTTTGATTATTTTGAAAACCTTGTTCCATTCCTCTGACTGCTTAAATGAAATCAACGTACCACATGGAACATAAAGAACACAGTCATCAGGAATGCCATAAAACGAATTATAAATATTAAATGAGATATTTGGATTGTCGAATCTACAGCAAACAGAACGCAATCCTGTACAATCTCTAAATGCTCCCACGTCGATTGTCCTAAGACTTGCAGGCAGCTCAATGGTCTTCAGTTTCTTTTGCCCAACTAGCAACGAAGCGGGTATTCTAATCACATTGTTGCCGAAGGTAACCTTTTCCAATTGGATGATTTCTCGTGGCACATGATCAATCTCATCCTCATTCATTGGAAATGGGCTACTAACATAGTTCCATATATGTGTCGGTTCGACATCACAACTGGTTGCATTGTAGTTGAGCTTGCGCAGATTATGGCAATCCTTGAATGCATCTTTATTGATTTTCCACACTTGCTCACCTATGGTGAGTTCCTTCATCTGGTCTAG
>JAEEGF011062973.1_pt1 | contig 14463 bp, 7 predicted proteins | sample 9134171 | NCBI WGS metagenome assembly JAEEGF01 (sample SAMN16246542, study PRJNA631951) | gut metagenome | biome: gut microbiome; feature: rumen; material: AP-attached | host: Bos | place: Iran: Karaj | collected 2018-10
CTTCACCATCAAACCGGAGGAGACCGACTTCGCTTTGGCCTTCGAGGATATCTGTATCACCCTGGCTCAGCGCGTACAAGACCCCAACGTGGAGTTCCAGAAAGACAGTCCTCTCGACCACTTCCACACCCACCTCGACATCGGACGTATCCAGCAGGTGCTGACCAACTTCGTAACCAACGCCGTGAAGTTCACCACCCAAGGACACATCCGCCTCGGATGGAAGCCCAAGGACAACGGCCTCTACCTCTATTGCGAGGATACTGGCAAGGGCATCCCTGCCGACAAGCAGTCCCTGATATTCGAACAGTTCGTCAAACTCGATGAGTTTGTGCAGGGCACGGGCATGGGACTCGCCATCTGTAAGTCCATCGCCGAACGCTGCGGTGGAAGGATCGGCGTCACCAGCGAGGGCGAGGGCAAAGGCTCCACCTTCTGGCTCTGGGTGCCATGTGGTAACGTGGTATGAATGGGCTATTAACCCTTAGAACGTAAAGAAAGACTCCCCGGCCAAACGGCCGAGGAGTCTTTTTTATTTCTTGATCTTATAGATACGGAAGGTCTTGGCAGGGATGTCATCAAGTAGCAACGAGCACTTCTTGCCGGCATCCACCTGACAGCTACCCTCTACGGGGATAATCTTCTCGGGGTTATCGAGGCTGTTTTCATCATCCAGGCCGTCATGACTGAGGGTGATGATTTCTGCCGGGCGGACGCCCTTCATGCCATTAAGTTGGATGCTAAGGGGCTGAGGGGTATCTGAAGTATTGACTACCTTGACGATCACCTCGCCTGTGGCCTTGTCGAAGACGCTGCTGGCGAAGAGTCCGTCCTGTCCCTCCTGCCCTGCTACGGGCTTGCCGTTCATCGTCAAAGAGAGCACGTTCGTTCCTTTATTCATGGCGTAGAGTTGCTGCACATAGTAACTCACCGACTTGAAGGAGCGGAGATTATCGAACCAGATGGCATCGGGACGCCACTGCCAGCCCTCTACATGGGCGAAGAGCGGGGCATAGGTCGCCATGTGGACGATGTCGGCATTGCGCTCGATACCCGTCATGTGGGCAGCCTCGTAAAGTGAAGTCTCATAATGGTTCCACTTCTTGCCGTCGCCATGACAGGCATATTCGCCAGCAAAGACACGGGGACCCTTGCGGTCGTAGGTGTCGTAGCGCAAGCCATGACTGAGGAACCACTTTTCGTTACGATAGTAGTGCTCGTCGTAGAGATCGACCTTCAGCTCCTTCATACGGGGCTGCAGGAGGTCGAAGTCCCAACCTTCGGAGTTCGGACCCGTGGTGCCGATGAGTTTCAGGTTGGGATATTTAGCGCGCAAGGCAGCATTGAACTTCTTCAGGCGCTCGGTGAACACGGGGCCATAACCTCCGTGAGCCTCATCATAATCCCACTGTTCGTTACCAACACCGAGGAACTTCAAGTTGAAGGGTTCGGGATGACCCATCTCGGCACGTACCTTACCCCACTTGGAATCAACAGGACCATTGGCAAACTCCACGAGGTCGAGAGCGTCCTGGATATAGCTGTCGAGGTCATCCAAGGCAACATGAACACCAGGTTTGGTGGGGTCAGGGTTCTGGAACTGGCAACTCAATCCACAGCTGATAACTGGCAGAGGCTCGCAGCCGAAATCCTCACACAGTTGGAAATACTCGAAGAAACCAAGTCCATAGCTCTGGAAATAGTCGGGATAGAAACGATGACCGAAGGTGTAGTGCCAGCGGTTCTCGTTCAGGGGACGGTTCTCAACGGGGCCTACACTGTTCTTCCACTGGTAGCGACTATCGAGGTCGGTACCCTCAACAATACAACCACCGGGAAAACGGAACACGCCAGGATGCATGTCGAAGAGTGCCTGTGCCAGATCCCTACGCATGCCGTTCTCACGACCTTTCCACGTGTCGGTGGGGAACAGCGAGATATGCTCTACATCGGTAGTAACCTTGTCGCCGGTGAGGAAGATACGGAGGGCTCCCTTAGGCTCAGTACGCGGCGACTTCAGTGTGGCCGTATATTTCTTCCACTCCTTGCCACTGATCTCGACATTCACAGTAGCAAAGCGCTGATCCTCGCCCATGGTGTCGTTATCCACGAAACTCACTTCCAGCGTCGATTTGCCACCCTCAGGACAACGGGCCCAGACGGAGAAACGATAAGTGGCACCCTCCTTGACGGCGATGCCGAAGAAACCCTCGTTCTCAAGACCAGTGAACTTGTCTCTGTGACCAGAATATTTGAGGCGCACGAAATGAGGGTTACGCTCGAAGGGGCCATCGTCCTCTACCTCGAAGTTGCCGAAGGCGCGCCAGCCCATGAGGTGCTGGGGGAATTCAAACGAGCGGTTCTTTACCATCTCGGCATAGAGGCCACCATCGGCTGCGTAGTTGATATCCTCGAAGAAGATACCGTACATCGTGGGCTGTACGGGAGCCCCGAGTTTCTGGGTGTTCACGTCGAGGACGTGAACCTGTGCTGATGCCACAAGACTGAGGGCAAACAGACAAAAAAGAGTGATTTTTCTCATATTCAGTAGTTCTTATATTTATAATACGGTTTACTGTTCAATTTCCCAACGCAAGACAGCACCATTGCGTCTGGCGGGATCAGCACCTGGGAAGTCCATTGAGTAGGGACTGCCAGTGGTGGGGCTCTTACCGATATAACGATGGGTGCGCATGGACATGAGCATAAACTCATGATTCAGATAGTCCTGCCACATAAACACCTCAGCCTTCGATGCATCGGTTGTCAGGCGAACATCACCCGGGATGCCATAGCCAGCAGTGAAGATATAACGTCCGTCTTCGCACTGAAGTATCACCCTCCCCTGGCCTTTGTCAATCACCTTGAAACGCGTCTGCGGACTATGATCTGAGGTATCTGTATCATAAAGCAGGCCATGAGACAATGCCTTCATCGGTTTCTGAGTAGCCAGATTGATGATACGGATGGTCTTACCATAAGGGATATTCTCACTTCGATCTGCCTGAGGTTCCTCAACAGTAAAGTTGTCAAACTCGGCATAACCGCCATCCTTGCCCTTATGATTAAAAGCAAACAGGGCATGACGCGAACCCTGGAACGAGATAAGCTGATAACTGAGCGGCATCTCACGCCCAAGCATCTGGAAATGGGAGCCATCGAGCGAATACTCATAATGGGCACTATCATGGTCGTAGTCGCCTACCATGCGAAGCCACAGTTTCTCACTTTTCACTTCCCCGCTTCTCACTTCCACCGTGTCGTTGGTGGCCTGTTCATAACAGCGCAGAAGGGTCTGTTTTCCTTCTTTCACGATACCGATCCATGAGCAGGGCACATTGATATTGCCCAGACCAGCCACATCGCCATCCTTCATTCCTTTGGTATAAAGCTCGACGGTAGCGATGGATGTCGGACCAATGACTCGCTGAGTAAGTGTGTTACGAGCCCACATCAGCTGTTCGGCAGGCATCGACTGCAGGCGCAGACGCCCGTTCTTCAGACTCCATTTGCTATCATCTGGGTTATGGTTCCATTGCCAGATACGACCGAGAACCTTGGCATTGAAATCGTCATTTCTGTCATAAGGGGCATGAGGCTGAACGTCGGCAATAGCGGGCTTGAGCCAGGTACGTGGGGCACGGCCTAAATTGCCCTCAAGTCCAATCATGGGCCAACCATCCTTCCAGGTGATAGGTGCCAACGTCACCGTGCGACCAATTGAATGAAAGTCCATCATCAGCAATGCCCACCACTGTCCGCTCTGATCCTCTACAATACCACCTTGATGGATATTGGTGCAGGCTGTTGCATCCTTATCAACCTCGGGGATTCCAAACTTCGTGCCATCCTCACCGATACGATATTTCACGCCCTCTGGTACCTGTGTCAATGGAGCCGCATGATAGCCAAAGGTCTCGTCGGCAGTGATGGTGATGGTCTCGTAAGGTCCCCAGATGCTCCTGGAACGAGAACAGAGGGTACGACCGTTAGGTTTGTAATCGGTAGAGATGAGGTAATACATGCCATTGATCTTATACATATGATGTCCCTCACCCACCGCATTGCCTTCAGGAATGATGGTGCGCTCTGTCTCCTCGATGGGACCACTCATATCGGCTTTCAGCTCCGTACACTTCACCTCGCCGTAGCCATGAATGGCATAGATTTTCCCATCGTCATCGAAGAGCACGGAGAGGTCGTAGATACGTCCCTGCATGTTATGATGTTTCCATGGGCCTCGGATATCCTTGCTGGTATAGCACTGCAAACCCTTACCGTTGATATTTGTAAAGACATAGAACTGGCCGTTGGCATAACGGATGGCAGGAGCCCAGACACCCTGTCCATAGATCTCTTGATGATTCTTCAATGAGAAGGCATCGTCTGGGAAATCAAAGCGATCGAAGCAATAGCTGATATTCTCCCAGTTCACAAGATCCTTCGAATGCAAGATGACCAAGCCGGGTACTGTATGCATGGTGGTACCTGCCAGATAATAGTCATCACCCACACGGAGAATGTCGGGATCTGAGAACTCATCGTAGAAAAGCGGATTGGTAAACGTACCGTTACCATTATCCGCAGTCCATGATTTCCACTGGGCCTGAATGCACAGCGGAATCACGAACATCAATATCAGTAGTTGTATGAATCTTCTCATTTCTAATTTAGTTAAAGATCTATTTGCGGCCAGCCATCAGCAATCCATTGGATAGGACGCTGGATTAGGATCGAAGCCCCCTGATGGGCGATGCTGTAGCCATGACAGATGAAGATGTCCTGACCATCGATCGTGTAGGCAGCGCAATGGCCTGCAGCCTCATAGGTTTTCTTGTCGCCTTTGAGAAAGAGTTTACCGCCGCCATAACGCATATCGATACCCTTATGATCAAGATAAGGTCCATCAACAGTCCTGCTACGACCTACGGCCACCCGATAGGTGCTCTTGCTACCTTGACAACAGTAGTCCCATGACACGAAGAGATAGTACCAGCCATCATGCTTCAGGATGAAAGGCGCCTCGATGGCATTCGGCCCCGCATAGTCAGAAGTGGGATTCTTAGGCGGATTGGGATTGAGAGGGAGTGCCGCCTTGGCATCAGGATCGCTGAGGTTGTAGCGGCGTGCAATGGTGCGGGGCTTCTCTCCCGCAGCGATATGCATGGTCGTGTCGAGACGGACCATCTGAATACCGTCCCAGAAAGAGCCCCATACCAGCCAGGGCTGATCCTTATCGTCGATAACGAAGTTCGGATCGATGGCATTCCAGTTGTCACGTCCCTCGCATGAGGTCACGATACAGCCTTCATCCTCCCACAAGGGGAAAGAGAGTGAAGGACTGGAGAGCAGACCAATCGCAGAGCCGTTTTTGCCAAAGGTGGAACAGCTATAGGCTAACCACCAGCGGTTATGCCACTTGATGACATCAGGTGCCCATACATGATGACGGAATCCTGGAACGGAATCACGGGTCCACTTGGGAATGACAGTCATCACAGGGTCGGGCAACACCGTCCAGTTCTTACGATCCTTGGAGGTCATCTGCTGAATACCCATGCCTGTGGCAAAGATATGATATGTACTGTCCTCATAGGCCATGACAGGGTCATGAACCATCGGCGTATCAGTCGTGAAGGGCATTGCCTTTCCTGGCTGCTGCTGCCCGTGTGTCATTAGACAGCAGGCAAGCAGCACCAGCATAAAGAAAGGTTTTCTCATGATTGATTGAATTTACTTTTTCTTACCCCAATAGGTAGTTTGTTTATTGAAACCGGCATAGACGATCGTGGCTTTACGGGGATTTGCCTCCCAGTCACACTCTCGCTGCAGGAGCAGTTCCACACCATTGATCTTCAGCGTATTGGTGGAAGCATTGAAACTCCACTGTTGGCCCTTCCAAGGACCAGAGGTGATATTATGGTCAGCAGCCAACTCCATAGAGACTGCGTTGTCCTGCTTACCATAGTTATAAGAGAGGTCGATATGCTCCCATGTTCCCACAAGTTCACTCTCAGTAATAGCAGTCTGAGGCACAGCCCCATAACGCTCAGGCATCACGACAGGCCAACCGTCGGAAGTCCAACGGATGCTGCGCACATGACCCAGCATGACGGCATTGGGCACATTGCCACCAGCAGATGTCGGGAAACGGCCCTGTGAGGCATAGTACCAGTTGCCCTTACCATCTTCAAAGATAGCACAGTGACTGATACCCACCCAACCAAAACTATTACTGAATGCATAAGGATGGGTCATGATGGGATAGGCGTCACCACCATTGTCGGAGACGTTAGTACCCGTGATACTCTCGAAAGGACCATCGACATTCTTCGAACGTACAACACGTGTGTTATAAGGTACATCGAGCGCATCGTAAGCCAGGAAGAGATAATACCAGCCATCGCGATAGACCAGTTCGGGCGCCTCAGCACCCTGCCAGCGGTTACCCTTCTCACGCGTAAACACACACTTGCCATAAGCGGCTGCATTCTCGGCGCCCCAAGGTTTGCCAAGTTCTGCCAATGGCTTACCCGTATCGGCATTGAGTTTCACAATGGGGAATCCACTGTGCCATGAGCCATACACAAGCCAGTGCTCACCAGAGGGTGTGATAATATACGACGGATCGATGGCATTCCAGAGGAAGTAGCAATGCGCCCAGTCGTCAGCCTTGACATTATAATTCAGTTCCTTATCAGAGTAGTTGGTGATAACATAGCCCTTATCTTCCCAGCTGTTGACGTCAGCGGGATCGGAGGTCTCCATCAGTCCGATGAAAGCACGTTCGCTCCAAGTATTGGCGCCATTGATTGTGCCAGGTATCACGATGCAGTAATACATACGGTAGAGCCCATTCTTCACCTTCCTTGCACATGGTGCCCAATAGCCGCAATCGTTCAGATTGGCAGTCGTAGCACCCAAGCCCATCTCCTGACGGATCTCATTGAGTTTAGGCTCCACCCATGAAGGCAGATCCTTCATCGTTGCACCAAGATACTCCCAGTCAACGAGGTTCTTCGACCGGCGACAATGGAAATGGCCATGTCCCTTCTGAGGATCACCATAGCCGGCATCCGTGCAGTACATATAATAATAGCCATCCTCTGCCAGCATCACTGACGGGTCGTGCACGTTGGCCAGATTCCACTGACTACGTTTGTCCCATGTACTGATGTTACGATAATCATCAACATAGGTAGGCGCCACATATTCCGTAGATGGCGTGGGAGTCGGTGTAGGTGTGGGCGTTGGCGTGGGTGTTGGCGTTGGTTCTGGTACATCACCACCACCACTACCGCATGACACCACCGTCATGACAGCCAACAACAGACCACAAAGTTTAGTATCAAGCTTCTTCATAATCATCAAACAAAAAACAAGGGGCGGGCCGATTCTTGCCCGCCCCACAATCTATTAACTTAAAAAACCAAATAACTACCGTCACATGTAAACGAGAAGTTCAGATCACCTGGATCAACCGTCTTAATGTTCAGATAATATAACTTATAGGTATTGCCGTCGGTGCCCTTGATCACAGCCTGAACATTGGCTTTACCATTGTCAAGGTTGGTGATGTAGAGACTAACCTTGGCACCGTTCATGGCTACGCGCCACTCATCCCAGTTCCAGCCTTCCCAGTCTTTGGGATAGCCACCCACAAGGAGATCAGTATTTCCATCGTAGCCAGCACCCCAGCCGTAGTAGTCGGCACGCAGGACAGCATATTCCTGCAGGTTGGCATTGCGGAGAATCACGACAAAGTTGTTCCAGTTTCCAGCCATGCTACTATAGTTGGTGAAATCAACTTGATAGGTCTCACCAGCAGGCACCTTCACATCCTGTGTAAATACTGTCCACCAGCCAGCTGTGCAATCCTCAGTTCCAAGATCCTTTTCTGCCATCTTGTGGAGTTTCAAAGGTGTCTCAGTCAGAGTCACGTTAACAGAAACAGTCTTACCATTCTTAGCCTTCATCGTAACTGCCTGAGTACCTGCTTGAGGCTTAATAGTGCTGTACTCCAGACTGTCAAGGTTGTAAGAGGTTGTGTAACCACCTTCATAGGTAGCCGTCAGCTCCAATCCTTCACGATCAAAGAGGATAGTACGATCCAGGATATCGCTAACTGCTGCAGAATTGTAATAATAGTAGCTTGTACGTTTTGGAGCAGTCTTCACTACCAGTGAAGTCATCTTGTCAGCAGGTGGAATCACCTCGAATTCAGCACTTGCCATGATCGGCTTATTGGCAGCAGCACCGTTAGTGGTCTTTGCATACATCACCACAAGCGTCTTCTTACCAGGTTCAGAGATGTCAGGAATTGAGTTGAATACCAACTGATCAGCAGTAACATCTTTCACAACATCTTGCTCGTAAGTCACGGTAGCGGTGACATTCTTCATTGCCTCAGCGAGATCAATACCCTGCTGAATCTCAGAAGGCACATTGTTGAGTACCATCGACAACGGCTGCTTGTCTTCCTTAGACGTGCATCCACCGATAGGCACGATATTCGTTGTCAGGAACTGAAGGTAGGAGCCATCCACAACGAGGAAACAACGAATATTCTCACCTGAACCGAGCTCATACGGCTGATTGTAGGTCTTCACGACACTGCCATTATCCATTCGGATGATAAACTCGCCTTCTTTTGAACGATCCACTGTCAGGGTCATCTTACCTGCCAGCTTCTGAGCGTTCGGATCCTTGCTGTCAGCATCAGGACTCAGACTCTGCGTGCTTGTCGTATATTTGAACCACAACTTACCCCATTGAGAGTTCCATTTAATACTATCACCTGTTGCATCATAACGGTAAGCACCATACTCTGCATAGCCATCACCACCACGATCAACATCGTTAGTCACTACCAGAACTACATTCTTATAATACACATTATCCGGGTTGGGATAGACATTGACCTCAGCATTCCATTTCGTACCATCAGGAATCACATAATACTTAGAGAATGCCGTCCAGAAACCATTACTATAGTCTGTGGCACCGATTGTATAATAGTCATCCATCATACCAACCAGTTCCTCGGGCTTATTGGCCTCTGCTATTGAGTCCACCTTTGCGGCGACCCAATCTGGCGCATTCACTTTATACAGGTCACCGCCTTCACAACTCGTCAGAGCCAACATGCCAAGGGCAGCTGCGCAGAAAGCGGATGCTATTTTATTTAGATGTTTCATAATCTTTATAATCTTTTATTTGGTTTATTTTTACTTGCTCAAATCAACAACAGGGTGTACAGTCCAGCCATTTCCGTAGTAGTAGTCTGAGTTGTCAACATTGTCATTAGCAGAGTTACCCTCGAGGTTGGGATTTGCGTTCATATGAGCCTGAGGAATGGGAATGAACTCATGACCAGAAGTGTAAGAGTCATAGGAACTCTTTACAGTCCACTTGTCACCATCGGGATCAACATAGACCGTCTTGTCGACATATTCGGCAAGCGGGGTCTTGAGCAACTGCTTCTTGGATGTCAGAAGGAAGGTGCCATGATCTATCAACTGGTCCACACGGCCAAGATCGTAGAAGAATCCCCAGCGGATAAGGTCGAGACCACGTCCGAACTCACAACCGAACTCCTTCGGGCGCTCCACATTGGCGATCTGCTCAAACAACTTATCCTTTGAGTTGAAGTCAGAGAGTTTCAGACTGGCAAGCTCAGCACGGTTACGCACCTGGTTGATCCAGTCGATGGCCTGTTGTGTAGGCCCATTGACCTCGTTCTCACACTCAGCAGCACGGAGGAGCACGTCAGAGTAGCGCATCATGCGCAGGTTGATACCGTCGTGCAGACCAGTCACCACCTTATCATAGAGACCAGTACGCATGTTGGTAAACTTAGCGATGGGCAGACCGCCATTACCATTATTGGTTACAATGGGTTCTTTAGGTGTCATGGCCTTCTGATAACATACATTGCCATACTCGAAGCCCTCCCAGTCTGTCTCGTAAGTACCGATAGTCCAATAGAGGCGCGGATCAAGCTTACCGCTGGTGGTCTTCTCAGCCAGGAAGAGTTCATAGAGCCAAGGCGCAGCAGAGAGGTCAGCCCAACCACCGAAGTCGCCAGGACCGAAGTTACTCTCGATAGCAGAGCCCTGAGTGGCGTTGGCACTGGTGTTTACTGGGGTCCACTCATCATCGGTGCCCTGTGAGCCGTAGTCGAGGTACTGTACTTCGAAGAGGCTCTCGATATTGTTCTCATACTGAGATCCCTCACGGAAGTTATCACCATAGTTCTTCATCAGCGCATACTTGCCATACTTGCCAGCAATGATATCCTTCAGCACGGTAAGTGCCTCACTGTACTTATGACGCTGCATCAGTGCACGGGCGTAGTAACCAGCGGCAGCACCACAGGTAGCACGACCAGTAGCCCACTGACCACCTGTATCGCGGGAGGGCAGCAGATTCATCGCTTCCTGGAAATCAAGCTCTACCTGATCAAGCACCTCGTCATAAGAGCTGCTTTTTGCATAGAGACCATCCAGCGTAGAATAAGACGCATAGTCAGTAATCAACGGCGGGTTCTGATAGTAACCTGCGAGATTATAATATGCCAGACCACGAATGAACAGAGCCTGTCCCAGAATCTCACGCTCTTTCTGAGAGAACGCATTGCTATCCTGTCCTAAACGTGAGGTGATGAAGTTGCAGACATTGATGGTGTAATACCACTCACGCCATGACCACTCGGTAATATCAATGTTAAAGGCCACATTCAAATCATCAAAGGGCAGATACCACTGCTGAGATGAGTTCCATACTTCGTCGCCACGACAAAGATCGATCGTATAGCCTACACGGGCATAAGAACCCTCCATGCGGATGTGGTTGTAGGCTGCAATAACAGCTTCCTCCAGATCACCTATATTGTTTCCGAAGGTTCCTGTTGTCTGCTGGTTGGGGTTCGTCAGTTCCAGCTTATCGCTGCATGATGTCAGTGAGCCGATTCCCAAACACAGGGCAAGTGTGATTTTATATAGTTTCATAATCTTTCGTATTTCTTGATTTCTAAGTTTCATTTTCATCCTTTAGAATGAGAAGAGAAGTCCGGCCATGAAGGTGCGCGGTGTCGGGAACGAACAGAAGTTGTAACCCGGGGTAAAGGTACCGCCTGCATAGTCAACATTGTAGCCATGATACTTGGTGAATGTGTAGAGGTTCTGTGCTGACACATAGACACGTGCACCAGAGACAACACCCTTGAACACCTTATCGGGAATGTTATAACCAATTTCAATATTGGCAATCTTCCAATAAGCAGCGTTCTGGATCTTGCGCTCACTGAAGAGGTCGTTCCAACCCAGTGTTGCGTTGCTGACCACATAGGTACGAGGCACATTAGAGATATATCTGTCACCATCCCACTGGTTGGCATTAAGCATACCAACTTCCTTGTTTGCCCAACCATAGCAGGAATTCAAGCTATTGTAGATATCATCAGATACATGATAGTTCAGAGCACCATAAGTAGAGAGGGAGAAATCGAAGTTCTTATACTCCAGGTGGGCGCTGATACCGAAGTTGATACCAGGCAGACCACTACCGAGAACAGTCTGGTCATCACCTGTAATCTGTCCGTCACCATTAATATCCTTGTAGAGACAGTCGCCTACGTTGGCACCCTGCTGAGTAGCGTGTTTGTCGAGATCTTCCTGAGTGCGGGCAATACCTTCATAAACCCAACCATAGAACTGACCAACTTCCTCACCCACCTTGGTAATATAGGAACCAGTGATGTATGAATCGGTACCGAAACCAAGTGAGGTCACCTTATTATGTAAAGTGCTGAAGTTAGCGCTGATCTGATGCTTCAGAGGATGGTCGTTGTTGCGATAGGTGATTGAGAACTCTAAACCGCTGTTCTCCATAGAGGCTGCATTCATCGTTACTGACGTGTTAGACACACCGGCATTTGCAGGCACAGGCACGTTGTAAAGCAGATCCTCAGACTTGTTCTTATACCACTCAGCAGTAAACTCGATACGGTTATTGAACAGAGCCAAGTCGATACCTACGTTCATGGTCTTTTTCTTCTCCCATGAAATATACTCGTTGACGAAGGTTGAAACAGCAGAACCGGTAACGGCAGAGTTCGCAAAGCTATAAGTCATGTTATTACGGCGCATGGTTGCCTGATATGCATAGTCACCAATGTTCTCATTACCGAGTTCACCATAGCTCGCGCGTACCTTAAACATATTGACGATATTACGATCGATGGGGAAGAACTTTTCCTTGTCAAAACGCCAACCGATAGATATAGAGGGGAAGGTGCCCCAACGGATGGACTTTGTCAGACGAGAGCTACCATCACGGCGGATTACAGCTGAGAGCAGATACTTACCATCGTAGTCATAGTTCAGACGACCGATGATTGAGGTGAGTGCATGCTTATACTCATAAGAGCTGCCATCGCGGCTACCTACAGCATTCTGAATCTGTAGGAAGTAAGGCTCAGAGAAGTTCACGCCCCAGGCATTCAGCTCGTTGGTATTCTCCTCCTCGTAGGTGATACCACCTAAAAGGTTGATATGGTGCAGACCGATCGTACCATCGTAAGTCAGCGTGTTCTCCACCAGGAAGTCAGAATAGGAACGAGTGCTCTTCGTGAGTTTCTCATTACTCTTGTCGAGATATACACGGTTGCTCTGAATCCAGGCTGATACCCAAGTCTTATCCTGAGCATGGGTCTTGCTGTAAGAGAGGTTCAGTTTGTAGTTCAGTTTGTGGTTCTTGTTCTCGAAACCAATCATCTTCATCAGATCAACATCAGCTGAACCAGTGACAACCACACGGTCAACGATGGTGTTACGAGTCAGCAGGTTGTTAATCAGCAAGGGGTTAGAGGCAGAGATATCACCATGAACGGTATCGTAATAGACACCGTAGCCATAAGCATCATAATTATAGCTGCTGGCAGAGCCCACCTTATCGTCGAGCACCCAAGTAGATTCATCGTAAGCCTTGATCGTTGGCTGCATCAGCAGTGTACCACGCAAGACGTTGGTCACGTCGCCATACAAGCCCTGCACATACTCAGAAGCGTTGGAAAGACCCATACCATCCTGATTAGAGTGAGAATAAACAACGCTGGTGCGGAATTTGATGAACTTCGTCTCCATCGTGTTGTTCACACGGGCTGTGAAACGCTCATAGTTAGGTCCGGCACCTTCCAGAGTACCTTTCTGATTATAATAGTCAAGACCTATATTATAAGTATTGTGAGCACCACCACCACTCAGATTGATATTGTGATTCTGACGAGTACCCGTCTTGAAAACCTCCTTGAACCAATCGGTATTGGTGTTATCCATGAACTTATAGGTGCCTCCGCCAATCTCACTATAACCACCAGGAAGCGGTGTACCAGAGTTCATAGTAGCCTGACCAAGATAGGTGCTGTACTGATCTGCATCCATCAGGTCATATTCACTCTTGCTGATCTTATCAATACCGAAGTAACCTTTATAATCTACTTTCAGGGGCTGGTCTTTCTTACCACCCTTCGTGGTAATGATCACCACGCCGTTAGCAGCACGAGAACCATAGATGGCACCTGCAGAAGCATCCTTCAGCACCTGGATAGTCTCAATGTCATTCGGAGAGAAGTCACGGATAGTCGTACCCATAGGTACACCGTCGATCACATACAGAGGAGCCGTGCTACCGAAAGAACCGATACCACGGATTCTAACAGCTGGATCAGCACCTGGCTGACCATCAGAGGTGATCTGCACACCAGCAACTTTACCTTCAAGCATCGTGGAGATGTTAGAACCTGATGTGCGCTTCAGTTCGTCAGCATTAACGATAGACACAGAACCTGTCAGGTCGGCTTTCTTCTGGGTACCATAACCCACAACCACCACCTGCTCAAGCATCATAGCGTCTGATTCCATCTGAATCTGCTCGATCACAGCACGCCCGCGTACAGCAATCTCACGATCCTTATAACCCACATAGCTCACTACGAGCGTTGCATTAGAAGGGGCTTCGATGGAGAAATTACCGTCGAAATCAGTAATAACACCCGTCTGGGCGCCCTTCAACTTAATTGTAGCACCAATGAGTGGTTCCCCATCTTGGTCCACAACCTGACCCGTGACCTTGATGGTCTGCTGGGTCACAGATGCCATAGCAGGAACTGGGTAGGTAGAAAAACCTCCCATCACACCTAACATGAGCATCGCAGAGAATAATACTTGTTTTCTCATTGTTAATTGTTTTAAGTTTAAATTTTGAACGAGTTAGTTTATTAACTTTGCTGCAAAAGTAGGTATTTATTTCTATAGCAAGGTGGACAAAACGATTTATAAAGGGGACAATATGATTTTTGTCCTCCTAGACACATTTTATCCACCTCTTGAGATAAATCAAGACCTATTCTTGAGGTAAATCAAGAAAATGAACTTGGACTTGTTCCAAACATTTTGGTAAAAC
>JAEEGF011516459.1_pt1 | contig 14462 bp, 13 predicted proteins | sample 9134171 | NCBI WGS metagenome assembly JAEEGF01 (sample SAMN16246542, study PRJNA631951) | gut metagenome | biome: gut microbiome; feature: rumen; material: AP-attached | host: Bos | place: Iran: Karaj | collected 2018-10
ACAGCCTCAAACTGCTGGTCATTTAAACTGCGACCATATGTATCAAAAAAATCTTTTTCAGTCATTTACTTCTTCCGATTCAGACTGCAGCGGAGCTTCCTCAGGTTCAGCGCTCTCTTCTGTGTTGTATGCGCTCTCCTCATGAGCTGAAGTAGAAACATAGGTTACTTCTTCCTGCTCCTCTCCGGGGAATCTGATATTGTTGGTCTTCCTGATGAAATCCATCATATTGAGCATCTTAAGAGATTCAGCGTGAGGCATCTGTGGGCACTCAAGCCAGCCCTCAGACATAGCCTTGAAGCAGGCTTCTATCTCATATTCATAGCCGGTTATCTGCTTCGGTCTCTTATAGAATGCTATTCTCTTATATTCATTGTCATATACAGCGATAGACTCGATATTGTTGATGTTCTCAACAACTATGAAGCCTCTGCTGCCATATATGATACCTTTTCTGTCACTGGTGGACATGGCTGTTGCATTAAGGACTGCCATTCTGCCATTACTGTATCTAAGTGTGATGCTGTCCTGCAAATCTACTCCATTACCATTGTAGGAGCAGATGGATGCAATATCTGTCACATCATTTCCAAAAACCATGGATGCAAAATTAAGTGTATATACGCCAAGATCGAGAAGTGCTCCGCCTCCAAGTTCAGGAAGGTTGATCCTAGGCTTATCGGAGATGGGATATCCCAGATTTGCTGTAAGCATTGTGGGCTCGCCAATGACATTGCTTGCAAGAATCTCATTCAGCTTGTTTCTCATGGGCATATATCTTGTCCACATAGCCTCTGTGAGAAGTACTCCCTGCTGCTGAGCAATCTGGAAAACTGTCTCAGCCTGTTTCTCATTCAGCATAAATGCTTTCTCGCAGATAACAGCCTTTCCCGCAGAAAGAGCAAGCTTAACATTCTCAAAATGCTCTGAGTGAGGTGTTGCCACATAGATAAGTTCAACCTTGGGATCTCTTACCAGTTCTTCATAAGAGCCATAGGCCTTCTTGATCCCATGCTCAGCTGCAAAGCGATTGGCGTTCTCAGTAGTTCTTGAGCCAACAGCGTAACAGGTAACTCCTCTCATGTTCTTGATTGTATCCGCCATGATACCGGCAATCCTGCCTGTACCCATAATGGCAACCTTATGCTTTCCAAACATGGCACATCTCCCTAGATATTATTCTTATTTTGATAAAAACTCTGATTTGATGTATCCGGTATTATTCTTGTATTCGATCTTAGCCCAACCGTTAGCATACTGCTCTTTGACATTAACGGTACTTCCGGCATAGATCATTGTGAGGATCTCCGCGTCAGTACTCTGGCTCTTTCTCATTCTGACAGAGTCTGTAACAGTCATATTACCTGTGGCTGAAGAATCAACCTTAGTGGATGTCTGTCCGGCATCTGTATTCTGAGTCTCAGTCTCTGTCTCAGTTTCAGGTTCATTAACCTGAACTACGGTCTCCTCGCCTACAACCTCGAAGAACTCGGTCTTAACATAGGCTACTGAACCCTTATACTCAATCTTACTCCATCCATTGGCAAGAGCCTCCAACTGCTTGAACTCCTGTCCTCTGGAAGTCTTGTCAATTACATCTGCAGTCTCACTGTCAGATTTTCTGATATTAATAACGTCTGTAGCTCTAATGGTATGAGTTGTTATAACATTTGTGGTCTCAGAACCGGTTGCCTCTGTTGAAGCCTCACTGGAGCTGTCACTCTCCTCACTTGTGGCGGCAGCGCTGGCTTCTGAAGATGCCAGTGCCTCTCCTACAGATACCTGAAGACCTGAACGCATTCTTGTAAGAAGCTCTGCAAGGGTTGTATCTGACTTGACCATATCATTGTAGAATGATGCAACCTTGTTATTGAGGTCAATAACATCATCCTGCAGATTGACCTGTCTCAGATACTCAATCTCCTGCTCATCTGCTATATCCCCGTTGATGAAAAGAGATCCGTCATCTGCAGTGCAGATATAGAAAGTCTCAAGTCCGGGTACAGGATCGGGATACTCATAGAGCTTAACCTCATTGTAGACATAAGCTACGTAGCTGCCTGCTACAGGACCGGGCTTGGTGTATACCTTAATATTCAGGTAATTCTCAATATAATCAGCTGCTGCAATAGCCTTCAGGAGTTCTGTATCCTCCAGGCCCTTGTAGATGGAGCTGATGGTGTCACCATCGCCCTCAGCTGAAGCGATATAATACTTTTCAATAAGAGCATTGACCTCAGGATACGCATTTTCCTCCATGGTAACCTCAGGAATCTCATAGGTTGCAGCCAGATCGGCATTCTCATCCGTCTGAACCATCTGTGCAGCCCTCTTATTTGCTCCCAGCGCTATAACTACAGTAATGACTACTGCTACTACCAGCACTGCAGGCATCAGAAATTTCTTATTATCTCCAAGTATTGCAAAAAAACTCTTATTCGAATTTCTGAACGAATAAGCGCTATTCTTTTTCTTTCTCATTAATTAAAAACCTCTATTTCTATATCGCGTGGTTACTAGCATGTAACCAGATCATTAAAGGGAATATATGCACCCGACAGGACTCGAACCTGCATCAAAGGCGTCGGAGGCCTACGTTTTATCCATTAGACTACGGGTGCATAAACGTACCCGATAATAATACCACATGGCACCTGCAATGTCCACTTGATGCGGTTTATTCGAAGCGCTTTAAGACTCCCTTATCCCTGTTATAAATGTAAATGTTGTCACTCAGAATCTCTTCCTCTGCAACAACTGAAGAGTTCACTTCATGAACTATGTTCACAAGGCCTTCAAAACCAACGGCATTGTTGTAGGAAGGCATTACTATGCTCTCATGTATCGATGACGGAATAACCACAAAATCCCCCTCAAAAAAGTCTGAAAGCTGCTTAAGCATACCCTGATAAAGGATTACTCCCGCCCCATTCATTCTACTCTCATTGGAAACCACCAGGATGTTGTTATAGAGACCCGGCATGTCCTCAAATCCGCCATATAGTATGGATGAATCTGGAATCGTCTCCAACATAGTCTCAATTTTGGCAGGGCATACCTTGGGTGCACTCACCATAACATTCTCCCAGAGTTCATCAAAAGACACTTCCCATAAATTTAGATGCTTATAATTTATCACTATGACACCGTCTCCAATCTCTTCGTTATTGACGATGCAGACAGGGATCAGCGCCAGATCCTCAAACTTCTTATAAGGGATTTCCTTAAGCTTCTCCTGATTCTTACTGTAATTCACCAGCTTAAATGAAAGCTTGTCAGCCACCTTGGCAAAGTCCTGGAAAAAGGTCACATCAAGGCTCTTGGGAGGAAGGCTCTTCTCATAGAGACTGATAACCTGATCCACAATTCTTGTAACTGAAGTTCCCTTAAGATACTGCTCATAGAACCCGTCAATATAAAGCGTTGGCGCCACATTCACTTTCTCCTTCTTAATAACCAGCGCGTGGTAAGTCACATGATTGTTCTTGATCACTTCGTTATATTCAATGCAGTACTTCTCTCCCAGATTACTCTGCATTTCCTTAGCTATATTCATTCCAAATTCTTTAATTTCCATATCTTTCTCTTCTTTCATTTTTATTTGGAGACAAAAAAAGACAATAGAACACTACCGTTAAAGTAGTTCTCTATTGTCTTACAATTCGTTTCTATTGAAATTATGACTAAATACGTGTCAGATATGGTAACGCTGTCAAAAAATTAAACTCTTGAAAGATACTCACCTGTTCTGGTATCGATCTTGATAACATCTCCCTCGTTAACGAAGAGAGGAACTGCTACGTTAGCACCTGTCTCAACAGTTGCAGGCTTTGTAGCACCAGTAGCTGTATCGCCCTTGAAACCAGGCTCAGTCTCTGTGATTGTGAGCTCTACGAACATAGGTGGCTCAACTGCGAATACATTTCCGTTGTAGGACATAACCTTACATGTCTCATTCTCCTTAACGAACTTAAGGGAATCACCGATCTGGTCAGATGTAAGACCGATCTGCTCGTAAGTCTCTGTATCCATGAAGTTGAAAATATCTCCATCCTGATAGAGATACTGCATATCCTTCTTATCAATTCTAGCTGCAGGGAACTTCTCAGTAGGACGGAATGTTGTCTCCTTAACACCGCCGTTGATGATATCCTTGAGCTTTGTTCTAACGAAAGCAGCGCCCTTGCCAGGCTTTACATGCTGAAATTCAATAATCTGACATACATTGCCATCGATCTCGATGGTAACACCATTTCTGAAATCACTTGCAGAAATCATAAAATATCCTCCTAAATTACATCACATCAAACAACTAGCATAGTATAAACTATCATAATCATTTTTTCAACTATTTTTTTTGCTTTTAAGGGCATCACCTCACAATTTGAAATCTCCAAATATACTGGTGTCCTGCTTGAGCTTATAAGATTTGATTCTCGAAGCGTTATAGCTGTTTATTTCGTTTATCTCGTTAATTCGGTTATGACTATTTATACTTTTTTCAATTTCTCCCTTTATATCAAGGCTGTCAAAGGCGCCTGCAATCTGCTGTGCCAGGGCATCCCTCTCTGCAGTCTTCTGCGCAGCCTCATTTGCTGCTTTTCTGGCAGCGGCAACATTTAGATCCGAGTATGTTCCGCTGGTCTTAGTGGCATTTTCAGACACAAGATCCGGAAGTGACAGGCTAAGTAAAGCCGAAGTCTCCTCAGCTGTGTTCCCGGTTACAGCACTTGCGGCTGTGATGGCAGTGCTGTCAAGGGCGCTGGTCTTAGTGCCGGTCTCCTCCTCAAGCGCTTTCCCGAGATATTTACTGAATATCCCCGCCAGAGAAGAGTCCTTATCGGTCTCTGCCCCCTCAGTCAAAAGCTTGTTTACATCCGAAATAGAATACAAATAACTGTTTACTGCACTTGTGATCTTTGAAATATCAAATGCCATAAAAGTTTCCCCGCCCAAAAGCTTTTTTTCATATAGATTGTATCATAAATCACTGCTTGAACATAGGCATCAGCTGAAGTTTGTGGAGGTTGATCCTGTGGAGTCTGTCTATCTTTTCCCTCTTCTCCTGATCCTCACAAACACCGGTAAAGATGTATCTGTCCAGCTCATCATAGGTAAATCCAAGCTTATCCTCATCGGACATTCCCGAAAGGCCGTCTGAAGGTGTCTTGTGAATGAGTTCTCTGGGAAGTCCCAGGGCATCACCGATCAATCTCATCTCAGTTACGGTGAAATCAGAGCATGGGCTGAAATCTCCGGCCGCATCACCGTACTTGGTGGAATATCCCACATAGTCCTCGGATCTGTTGCAGGTATTTGCTACTCTTCCACCATTTGGCTGAGACTGCGCGATGGCATATAAAGTTGCCATTCTGATCCTCGGCGGAGTGTTTATGGCAGCATCCCTGGAAACCTCGACGCCGGCCGCTGAAAGAGCTTCAAATTCACCCTGTACGGCAGGATGGATATTTACAATATGATGCTTTATACCAAGAAGCTTGGCCACTGCCTTGGAATCGTCTATATCCTTCTGCTCGCCGTCAGGCATCAGGACTCCCACTACTCTGTCCTTTCCCAGGGCGCGCACCAAAAGAGCTGCGACGATGGTGGAGTCTTTTCCTCCCGACAATCCAATAACTGCGCTGGCTGTGGGGCCGTTTTCCTGAAACCAGTTGCTGATCCAGGCTGTGATCTCCTCAATTTTCTTATTGGCATCGAAATTCTTAAGCTGTTCTATCATCCTGACCATCCTTCCAACTAAAGCAATAATTATTTCTCGTTCTGCATTCTCCAGTTGATACATCTGAGCAGGTACTCTTCATACTCAGGGTTCTTGCACATTCCTTTGCCCTTAATATCAGATACCTTAGCCACATCCTGTCCGTTGCACATTGTGGTCTTCATAACGATATTTAGAGGCTCCACATCTGTATCATTAGCTATATATGTACCGATTCCAAAGGCAACCTTTGCTCTTCCTTCAAAGTGTCTGAAGAGCTTATCAGCTCTCTCGAAATCAAGGCTGTCACTAAAGAGCAGTGTCTTTGTCCTTGCATCAATTCCAAGGCTGTTATAGTGGCTTATGATCTTCTCGCCCCATTCAACAGGGTCACCTGAGTCATGACGAACACCGCTGAACAGTGTAGCGAAAGTCAGTTTGAAGTCCTTTAAGAAGCAATCTGTGGTGATGGTATCTGTGAGAGCTGTTCCATTCAGGATACCATACTCTTTTACCCAGGCATCAAGAGCATACCAGTTTGAATATGCAGGATTGTGCTTGTGATTGCCCTGGCCTGTGCACATGATCCACTCGTGGGCCATGGTTCCTACAGGTTTTACGTTGTGCTTCTTAGCAAGATAAACATTGGAAGTTCCAACAAAAATGGATTCTCCGAGATTGCTGTCTCTAAGTGTCTTAACTGCAAGATCCTGAGCCTCAGCAGAAAGTCTTCTTCTAAGTCCAAATTCACTGAATGCAGAAAGTCTGTAGGTTCCGTCAGATACCTTGGCAACCTTCTCAGCAAGCCTTCTCTTGAAGCTATCCAGAAGCTCATCGTAGTTGTACTGCATTCTGAAGTAAACTTCGTTGACAATAGCCAGTGTAGGGATCTCATACATGGATGTATTAAGCCATGTGCCCTTGGTCTCAATGTTGAGGCCGCACTCGGCATTGGTATCGATGGTAAAGTCCTCGTATCTTGCCTGCCAGAGTCTCAAAAAGTCCACATAGGAGCCCTTGATCCAGATGATATTCTCAAGATATTCCAGCTCATCCTCGCTAAATCTGAGGTTACAGTATGCCTTAATCTGTCTTCTGATCTCCTCTACCATCTCCTCTGTAAAGTGCACATCCTTGTTGCGGCACTTGAAAGTCCAGGTTGTCTTGTAGTCGCTGAACTGATGGTAGATAGCCTGTCCCATTGAAAATTTGTAGGCATCGGTCTCCAAAAGTGATGTAATGATCTGTTCCATAATATTGTTATCTTCCCCTTTAATAAATTATATTTCTTCTAAATATTCCCTATAGGCACTAACTATCTGATCTTTGTTCTCATCAAGGTTCTCTCGTATCTTGGTGCCGCTGATGGGCCGCACTCTCTGACACAGATGAACCTTTATATGCTGAGGCGTTGACTCAATAAGCTCCGCGTAATCCGCTTCGGAGGTGTAATACATAAGCTCGTCCTCGGCCCGGATAATACCCTTTTGAAAAAGATGGAGCAGCATCCTGTCCACCCAGTAATTCCAGATCTGCTGCTGATCCCAGTGCTCTTTTATCTTAGGATCCGTATCCGGGAGTATGGTGACTTCCACTTTGGGATCGCTCTCAAACTCTTTCTGCGCAAGTTCATATCTTTTTGCAATTGGAAAAAGAGGATATCCTCTATCCCCTTCATGGCCGCAGCAGATAACTACCACCTTGTCCATTTCTTCTTTTGCAATATTGATGACATCCATGTGCCCTAAATGCATGGGGGCAAAGGTGCCAAATACCAGACCAATTTTCATTTCCTGTTCTCTCTGATATAATCCATAGCTTCAAGGTATCCTTCAAGCCCATGCCCGTAAATCTGCTTATCACAGGCAGGCGCTGTCACGGAAACCTTGCGGAATTCCTCTCTCGACTGAATATCAGAAATATGTACTTCGACTTTTACCACCTGCTCAAGGCTCTTGAGGGCATCGTGAATAGCGTAGCTATAGTGAGTATAGGCCCCGGGATTTATTACTATTCCGTCCGTCTTGTCGAAATACGCTTCCTGTATCCTATCAATTATAGCACCTTCGTGGTTCGATTGAAAAAGAACTGCCTCATCCCCGTCTTTAGCGGCTTTATCAAGGATCATATTACACAAATAGTCATAGTCCTGATTGCCATAAATAGCCTTTTCCCTGATTCCAAGGAAGTTGAGGTTTGGTCCGTTTATTACCAGTATTTTCATGCCCTGCTCTCCTGTCGCGGTTTATCAAGATGTCCTTAGATCCAGGTCACACGGAGGTTTCTGTACTCTGCCACCATGGGTGATAACTGCCTGAATCCCACGCAGCCGCTGGTAAGGATATCTCCATAGCTAAAGCCATCATCTTTAAATTCAAATATCTTCAGGTCGTTTATTAAAAAAGTGACGTCACCTGATTTTTTCACAATGCAAATTCTGAACCATTCTGAATCCTTTGAAGCATCAGGAATAGGATCAGCTCCCTGAGCCACCAGATGAAATCCGGCGCTCTTCCTCAGATTGCAGGTATGAAAAGCTCTCTCATCCGGCTCTTTTCTGCGAAAATAAGACACATGAAAAGCATTTATGTCCCCGCTGTGATACTGTGAATACACACCGGTACGCTGATTAAGCGACTCATCAAACAGCGGAACCCCGCTCTGGCTCTTGGCCGCAAAAAACATCATGGCAAGGCCAGGCTCCTTTATAGGTCTGAATTCCCAGTCAATCCTTACGTCTGATGGAAAAGGATGAGGACACCACAATACAAAATTCGACTTCTGTCCAAGCTCTTCACTCAGGGCATTCTCAAGACGCATTGCTCCGTCATGAAAAGAAATCTTGGCCTGTCCCTCCAAAACAAATCCCTCAATATCCTCTTTACAGGAAAGAGGGTTCTCATATATTATTTTTGACATTTATTCCCCCAAATACTGTTTCTTTTTTAATGAAATAATTCAGAAATGCTGAGCTTTTTCCCCGTTTTGATCTCATACATTTCCGCCAGGGTCTTGCCCTGATCCGCCGGATTTAAGTCCACATCCTTGGCTTTCTGTCTCCAATAGTTATCCTCCGGCAAAATGTCATAAGCCAGATTGTGCTGCAGCCACTCGTAAGCCATATCTTCCGGTGTTCTGTAGCTCTCCATATCTGCCCCATGAATCGGGTGGATATCTATCAGAGCCTGACAGATGATCATCATATCATCGGAATTGGTGATGAGATATGAATCTATTATCTGCCAGTTGTCGGAGCGATAAAGAGCTGAGAATTCTTCGCCTCCATAGGTAAAGGTGAATCTAGTGCCATTCCCGTCCTCATCATGGATTTCGATGTCCGCTGTAGATTCAAGTATTCCATTGACGGAACTTTCCTCTACGTACTCCTTAGTCTTTTCCTCAAGGGCCTCAAGAGCAAGCTCATCGCTCTTTTCCTTGATCTCGCTCTTAAGTTCACTCCCTTTTTCGCGAATTTCGGCCTTAGCTTCTTCCTTCAGTTTAGAAAGAGCCTCTTTAGACTTCTCTTTTACCTTGGAAGAAACTTCATCCACAACTTCTTTATCTACATATTCACTTACTTTACTGGTAACATTCTCACCACAGCCTGTGACGCAGGATGCACACAGGATTACACTTATGGTGAGTAAGGTAACCGCTTTAAATCTATTCATACTATCCTCGCAATGTCCACAAGGGTGAGGCTCTCTTCGGAATCCTCATTTTCCAGGGAAGTAACCAGGGCCCTGGCAGTGTCAAGCGCTGTAAGTACGTTAACACCGGTCTCAATTGCAGTTCTTCTGATAATGAAGCCGTCACGACTCTTATCTCTTCCCTGGGTAGGAGTATCGATTACAAGGTCTATCTTGTGACCAAGAATAAGGTCGATGACCGTAGGTGATTCCTGGCTCAGACGATTGATCTTTCTGGCCTTTACACCATTTTCATTGAGAGTCTCTGCTGTGGAACGTGTCGCATAAATTATGTAGCCCAGCTTCTCAAATCTGCGGGCAATATCAATAACTTCACCCTTATCGGAATCTTTTACTGTAATTATCATCTGCTTGTACTTAGGCAGATTGATACCTGCTCCAAGGAAAGCCTTGTAAAGAGCCTCGTTAAAGCTCTTGCTGATACCAAGACATTCGCCGGTACTCTTCATCTCAGGTCCAAGGCTGATCTCAGCTCCTCTGATCTTCTCAAAAGAGAATACAGGCATCTTGATGGCTACATAGCCGGCCTCAGGCTGAAGTCCCGGAGTGTAACCCAGGTCTTTTAACTTCTTGCCCATCATTACCTGAGCAGCCAAATCAACGATAGGAATACCTGTAACCTTACTGATATAAGGAACTGTACGGGAAGATCTTGGGTTTGCCTCGATGATATAAACCTCATCTCCCACAGCTATGAACTGTACGTTAATAAGTCCGATTACATGAAGTGCCTTAGCAAGCCTTCTGGTGTATTCTGCAATGGTCTCTTTTACCTTATCAGAAAGAGACTGGGCAGGATAAACGGAAATTGAGTCTCCGGAGTGGATACCTGATCTCTCGATGTGCTCCATGATACCCGGGATTACAATGTCCTCGCCATCACATACCGCATCAACTTCAGTTTCTATACCCTGAAGGTATTTGTCAACCAGAATAGGATGATCCTGAGCGTAGCGGTTAATGATATTCATGAACTCTTCGATTTCCTGATCTGAAAGAGCTATCTGCATGCCCTGTCCGCCAAGTACGTAAGAAGGTCTTACAAGAACAGGATATCCAAGGCGGTTTGCCACTTCTTTTGCCTCTTCTGCTGTAAATACTGTAGCGCCCTGAGCTCTCTTTATCTGAGTCTCCTCAAGGATCTGGTCAAAGATCTCTCTGTCCTCAGCTGCGTCAACATCCTTGGCATCTGTTCCGTAGATCTTAACGCCCATCTCCATGAGATCCTGAGTCAGCTTGATGGCTGTCTGACCGCCGAACTGTACCACTGCTCCGTCGGGCTTTTCAAGGCGGACGATATTCTCAACATCCTCTGCGGTAAGGGGCTCGAAGTAGAGCTTGTCCGCAATATCGAAGTCAGTACTTACTGTCTCAGGGTTGTTGTTAATGATAATGGTCTCAAAACCTGCCTTCTTAAAGGCCCAGGTTGCATGAACTGAACAGTAGTCGAACTCGATACCCTGACCGATTCTGATAGGTCCGGAACCGAGAACCAGGATTTTCTTCTTATCTGTGTTGCTCTTAAGGGCCGCCTCATCCTCTGAATCCGGTCCGTTGTAAACTGAATAGTAGTATGGTGTCTCTGCTGCAAACTCAGCTGCACAGGTATCTACGATCTTAAAGGAAGCGTGGATATCATAGTGGTCACGGAGCTTTTTCAGGGTATCCACAGAAAATCTTGTGAGTCTGCTGATAACTGTATCAGGGTACTCCAGGCGCTTTGCTTCAAGCATGGTCTCAAAGCTGATGATTTTCCTGGCATCTTCTAAAGTGCCATTCTTACCTGCAGAATTCTTCTCTCCGCAGCGAAGTAGCCTTAATTCCATCTTTACCAGAGTGTGGATCTTGTCGATAAACCACAGGTCGATCATGGTAATATCATGAATGGTATCGTGGCTGATACCTCTTCTCAAGGCCTCAGCGATAACCCAGATTCTCTGGTCATCAACAACCTTAAGTCTCTCCAGAAGATCGTCTTCATCCAGTTCTGAGAAGTCATAGCTGGTGAGGCAGTCCACATGCTGTTCCAAAGATCTTATGGCCTTCATCATGGCACCTTCAAAGTTGGTGCAGATACTCATTACTTCGCCGGTGGCCTTCATCTGTGTGGTGAGGGTTCTCTTGGCAGTAATGAATTTATCGAAAGGAAGCCTTGGGAACTTAACTACACAGTAGTCAAGTGTGGGCTCAAAGCTTGCATAGGTCTTTCCTGTGATGGCATTCTTGATTTCGTCCAGGGTATAGCCGAGAGCAATCTTAGCTGCAACCTTGGCAATTGGGTAACCTGTAGCCTTGGAAGCCAGCGCTGACGAACGGCTTACACGGGGGTTAACCTCGATTACGCAGTACTCAAAACTTGTGGGGTGAAGTGCGAACTGTACGTTACATCCACCGGTGATCTTAAGCTCATCAATGATATTGAGAGCTGCAGTTCTGAGCATCTGATACTCTTTATCTGAAAGAGTCTGGGATGGAGCCACAACTATGGAATCGCCGGTATGTACGCCCACAGGGTCAATGTTCTCCATGTTGCAGACTGTGATGCAGTTTCCTGCTGAGTCACGCATTACTTCGTACTCAATTTCTTTCCATCCGGAGATACATCTCTCAACCAAAACCTCAGAGGCTCTTGAAAGACGAAGTCCGTTTTCAAGGATTTCCTCGCACTCAGCCTGATTGTGAGCTATACCGCCGCCGGAACCTCCCAGTGTATAAGCAGGACGAAGAACTACGGGGTATCCGATCTTGTGAGCAAAAGCCACGCCGTCTTCAACGTTGTGAACAACCAAAGATGCAGCGCAAGGCTCACCGATTTTTTCCATGGTGTCCTTGAATTCCTGTCTGTCCTCAGCCTTTCTGATGGTCTCAGCTGTGGTACCAAGGAGCTTAACACCGTGAGCCTTCAAAAATCCGGATTCATCCAGCTCCATACCAAGGTTAAGTCCGGCCTGTCCTCCCAGAGTTGGAAGAATTGAGTCCGGCTTTTCTTTTTCAATGATCTGTTCCAGAACTTTAACTGTAAGAGGCTCTATATAAACCTCATCAGCGATGTCCTTATCTGTCATGATTGTGGCAGGATTGGAGTTTACAAGAACAACCTCTATGCCCTCTTCCTTAAGAGAACGGCAGGCCTGTGTTCCTGCGTAGTCAAATTCTGCCGCCTGTCCGATTACAATAGGTCCTGAACCGATAACCAGAACCTTCTTCACGTCTTTATTCTTTGGCATCAGTTCATTCCTCCCTTTTTGATCATATCTATAAATCTGTCAAACAAATAACTTGAATCCTGTGGTCCGGGGCATGCCTCGGGATGGAACTGCACGGTGAAGATGTTCTTTCCTACATAGGCAAGGCCTTCGTTTGTTCCATCATTAACATTTATGAAGGCAGGCTCAGCCACGTTCTTGTCCAGCTTATTCATGTCAACTACATAGCCGTGGTTCTGTGATGAGATGTACACGCGGCCTGTAGCGAGATCTTTTACCGGGTGATTTCCGCCTCTGTGACCATACTTCATCTTGAAGGTATCTGCTCCTGTGGCAAGAGCCATGAGCTGATGTCCAAGGCAGATGGCAAAAATAGGCTTATCTGAAGCGTAGAGCTTCTTGATCTCCTGAATTACGCCGGGGCAGTCCTTAGGATCCCCGGGGCCGTTGGAAAGCATGATTCCGTCAGGATCAGCAGCAAGGATTTCCTCTGCAGTGGTGTTTGAAGGGAAAATAGTTACATTGCATCCCCTTGCCACCAGTGAATCTGCAATATTTCTCTTGGCGCCAAGATCAAGGAGCGCCACCTTAAGGCCCTTGCCGTTTAGTTCTTTAACTATAGCAGGCTTCTTTTCTCTCTTAGAAAGATCTCCGGCTGATGCTGCCTTGTAGTCGTCCTTATTAAAAACTGCGCTTCCTGAGAGCGGTCCGTTTTCAGAAAGGTCGCTTACGCCCTTTAACTCAATCTTTTCCTTGCAGGTCACTTTGCTGACCACATCGCCGGTGGAATATGCATGAAGCCTTTCGCTGATATCCTCGAACTTGAGGTTCTCGTTGGTGGTTATCATGCCGTTCATGGTTCCTTTTTCTCTAAGGAGTCTTACCAGCTTTCTTGTATCAATGCCCTCAATTCCGGGAATCTCATACTTATCAAGAAATTCCTGAATTGACATATCACATCTGAAATTCGAAGGAATACGTGAAAGTTCCCTTACGATTATGCCATCTACCCAAGGCCTGTCAGATTCCATGTCGTCTATACATACACCGTAATTGCCAATCAGAGGGTAAGTCATGCATACGGCCTGGCCTGCATAAGAAGGATCTGTAAAGACCTCCGTATAGCCTGCCATTGATGTGTTAAAAACGATTTCGCTTATCGCATCTTTGTCGGCCCCGATATGCTTCCCCTCGAAGATTGTTCCGTCTTCTAAAATCAAACGTGCTTTCATAAAACTCCTCCTGCCTATAAAACCTAAACGTGATAATACGGATTGCTTCGTTTCACTCTCGCAATCCTACATACATTCGGAATCCGGCTTACCAGCCTACTTCCTCATGTATGTTAGGGCCTCAAGATCATAAGTGGATTTGTGCAAGCACATCCACTTATGACTTTTCGTCCCATTATCACTCATATCATCTGAAGTATCTAACCCCACTCTCAAATATCTTGAGGTCCTGCTCACCGAATATGTTGATAGCCACACCATCGCCGCGACGCTCTGAGTGGGCCATCTTACCAAGGCATCTTCCATCAGGAGAAAGAATACCCTCAACAGCTCTGTAGGAACCGTTGATGTTCCACTCATCATCCATGGTTACGTTGCCGTTAAGATCACAGTACTGAGTTGCGATCTGACCGTTCTTGAAGAGCTGATCCAGAACTGCCTCTGGAGCAACGAATCTTCCCTCGCCGTGAGAAGCAGGGTTTGTATAAACTCCGCCCAGCTCTGCGCCCATGAGCCATGGTGAATTGTTGGAAACAACCTTTATGGTAGCCATCTTGGAGATAGATCTTGCAATGGAAGGAAATGTAGGTTGAGG
>JAEEGF011944119.1_pt1 | contig 14461 bp, 9 predicted proteins | sample 9134171 | NCBI WGS metagenome assembly JAEEGF01 (sample SAMN16246542, study PRJNA631951) | gut metagenome | biome: gut microbiome; feature: rumen; material: AP-attached | host: Bos | place: Iran: Karaj | collected 2018-10
ACTCTGATATCGCACCCAACATCATACTCCTCTTATTTGAGACCAATAGCAAGGAAGTATCAGGTTTCTTCCAGAAATACTTCTTTACCCCTGCCACGTTTAAGACTGTCGTCATTGTGGGTGTGCTTTTAGCCCTAACCATCCTTGGCGAGCGATTCAATAAGCGAATCACCAAGTTCGCTTCGAAGACAGCCTCCATATGTGTCATAGCTGTGATACTTCTGATAGGATTAATTGGAAGTATCGGAACCATCCAGAGATACTGGGAGCTAGCAAGATGTCAGCGAGCATACGATGCAGAAGTGTGGATTAGAAACAAACTCTACTACCACATTATGCCCATGCCAAACCTTCTCTATTCCTTTGCTGCCATCAATCTTGCAGATGCAGACTTAGACTTCATGATTGAGGCGACGGAAAACAGTCTGGTAGATGTTAAACCCGTTGAGAGTGACTCTCTGAACATTATACTGGTGATTGGTGAGTCGTACAACAAATACCACTCTCCACTCTATGGCTATCCGCTTGATACGAATCCTTATCAATGTGAAGAGCAGGAGAAAGGTAATCTTTATGCATTTACCCATGTACAAGCCCCTTTCAACATGACAAGTATCGTGCTGAAGAACGTATTCTGCTGCAATAGCGTCTTTGAGGGTGAGAGATGGCACGACGCCCCCTTCTTCCCCGCCATCTTCAAGAAAGCAGGCTACGACGTGTGGCTTTGGGATAACCAGTATCAGGTAGGTCAGGATCAGCCCTGGAGTTTCACCCTTAATTCCATCTTGTTTAACAAGCAAATCCAGCAACAGTCATACACAGCTATCAATGAGAATTGTTATACCTTCGACAAGGAGCTGATTACTGATTTCGAGAAAAATGAGAAGTCAAAGATGGGTAGTCATAACCTGGTGATATTCCACCTATTCGGTCAGCATGTACCAGCCAGTGCTCAGTATCCCCACGAGAAGAAATATCTGAAATACACCTTCGACGATATTCCCTATAAGCACGCTTTCCTGACGGATATTAGTCGCCAGGAGGTTGTTGACTACGACAATGCCACCCGCTATAACGACGAGGTCATCAAGCATATCATGGATATGTTTAGCGAAACCAATACTGTCCTCATTTATTTCTCCGATCATGGCGAGGAGGTTTACGATTATCGCGACTATTGCGGACGAACCATCTTGGACGAAGGCACCAGCAGCGATCCTAACATCATCAAATACCAGGTAGAGGTGCCTTTCATTGTTTGGGCTAACGACAAATGGAAGCAGCAGCATGAAGCAGAGTGGCAAACCATCGGCCAAGCTGTCGACAAGGCGTTTACTACTGACAACATCTGCCATCTGCTTTTCAATCTGGCAGGCATCCAAACCAAGGTATACAAACCTGAGCGCGATCTCTTCAGTCCGAAATTCAAACCCGAGACTGAAAAGCACAATGTGATGATGGCGTTATAACCACTTGATCCGAACTACTAAAGGCAGGTGGTCGCTATAGCCTGGTTGATAGCGCATGCCGTTGTATGTTCTTCGAGGCTTGAAGCCTCCGTATTTTCGTTCTTCCTCAAGGAGGAACATGGGGGCATGAATCCGTGCTGATTCCACTTTCTTTGATATCGAAGGCGAGCCCAGAATATGGTCGATGCTCTCCCACTCTCCCTGATAGCGATAAGTGCCGTGTACACCCTCAGGAGCTTCTGCCTGTTGCGTGATATTATGAAGACGATGACGACAGATTCCTTGCAGAATCTCACTCTCTGCGCCATCGTTGAAGTCTCCTGCTATCAGAATCTGGGGCTGCGAAGAAACGGCATAGATAGAATCCACAGCCTCACAAAGACGATCGGCAGCAGCCTGACGGAACGGACGACTATAACGCTCACCACCAAAACGACTGGGCAAATGAACCACAAACACATGGAGCGTATCACCTGAGGCAATTTCTCCACAAGCATAGAGTATATCACGTGTAGGTCGCATCTTCTCCACAGGTGTCACCCTCAAAGAGTAGCTACGGATAGGTGCAAACGAGAAAGGCGAATACAATAGCGCCACATCGATGCCACGAAGATCGGGCGAGGAAGTCGTGAGGTACTCATAGCCTGCATTCCGTAATAGCGACCTGCGAACCAAGTCGTGCATCGTTGAGTCATTTTCAATCTCGCACAACCCTATCAAATCAGGGATGCCTTCATCCGATGTCGAGAGCAGTTCCTGGGCGATGTTGTTCAACTTGCGCCAATAGCGTTTCTTGGTCCAATGGCGCGTAGCCTCAGGCAGATATTCAGAATCGTCCTTTCCCTCATCATGGCGATAATCAAAGAGGTTCTCGCAGTTCAATTCTACAAAAGTCAGGGATTGCGCCCTTGCTGGGCTAAAGAAGAAATGAAGAATGAAGAATGACAAAAGAACTTTCTTCATTATTCCTTATTCATTGGGACGACTGCCCGCTTAATCTTCCAACCGATGGAGGCGATAAAGATACTCATCAGGGGCGAAAGATAATTAAAGAAACAATAAGGCAGATAGGTCAGCGTGGCCACACCCAGCACTGTGCTCTGCGTCAGTCCACAAGTGTTCCAAGGCACCAGTACCGAGGTCACAGTGGCACCATCCTCACAGCTACGACTCAACAGACGAGGCTCATAGCCCTTCTCACGATAAGTATCCTTAAACATGGAACTAGAGAGCATAATCGACAGATACTGATCGGCCATGGCGATATTGCAGAAGATAGCCGTTCCAACTGTCGAGGCCACTAACGAAGCAGCACCCCTCACCCAACGGAGAACGATACGCATCAGATCCTGCAACTGGCCTGTAGCCGTCAGGGCGCCGCCAAACGTCTGGGCACAGATAATCAGCCAGATGGTAGGCATCATACCAGCCATACCACTCGTATGCACCAGTTCGTTCAGCATAGGCACACCCGTCTCGATGTTCGTCGAGCCATAGCATACCTGCATCATGCCCTTATACGAGGCCAGCATGCCCGAATGACCCGAAATCTGCTTCACCAAATCAGGCTGCACCAGCAGTCCTACAATCGCAGCAAGCATAATGGCCATGAACAGCACCACCATCGAAGGCCACTTTCGGGCAATCATGATACCCGTCAGCACTGGCACAATCAATAGCCATGGCGAGATGACAAACGTATGCTGCAGTCCATCCATAAACTCCGCCACATTGCCATGCCCCTGCACATCCATCGTGAAACCTGCTATCAGGAAGATGGTGAGTGAGATGCAGAACGTAGGCACAGTAGTGAACAGCATATAGCGGATATGCGTAAACAACGGCGTGCCCGACACACTCGAGGCCAGCACCGTGGTATCGCTCAAGGGCGACAGTTTATCGCCAAAGTAAGCACCCGTGATGATAGAACCGGCTATCCAGCCATCGTCGAAACCATGTGCCTTTCCGATTCCCATCAAGGCCAGTCCAATGGTAGCCACAGTGGTCCACGACGAGCCAATCATCAGACTCACCAAGGCACAAAGCAGACTACTGCTCACGAAGAACACCTCAGGCCGGATAATCTGCATACCATAGTAGATCATTGTGGGTACGATGCCCGACACCATCCATGTGCCACCGATGGCACCAATCAACAGAAGGATAATGATGGCAGGCGTGCAACTTGCTATCTTATCCGTTAGTTCCTTTTCAAGATTCTCCCATTCCAGGCGTTTTGTAAAGTGGCCTATAAGCACACTCACAGCCGATGCCACCAAAAGCGACACCTGCGAGGCACCATCCAATGTTGCGCTGCCGAATACGGCAACGCAACATGAGATTAATGCGATAAGCACCAAAAACGGGATGAGGCTCATCTATCTAATTTGGTATTATTAGCAGACCTTCTCGAGTCGTTTCATCATGGCGAACATGAAGATGGCAGCCACGAGGCAGACACCCAGGAATACGCTCCAGCATACCCAGAGGGGAACAGCGCCCCAAAGCAGACCGCCAACCACAACGAGCTGGTTACCAATAGCCGTAGCCACGAACCAGCCACCCATCATCATACCCTTATACTTGGGAGGAGCCACCTTAGATACGAACGAGATACCCATGGGCGAGAGCAACAGCTCACCAAAGGTCAGCACCAGATAAACCATGATCAGCAGGTTGGGCGTCACGTCGGCCACATGTACTGCTACAGGATTGCCATCGGGACCCATCTCCGTCTGAGGCATGGGCAGTCCGAATGAGCCAAAGGCCATCAGAGCGTAAGCCACTGCAGCCACAATCATACCATAGGCAATCTTACGCGGAGCAGAGGGTTCCTTACCCTTCGCAGCCAGCGCACCGAAGATAGCCATCGATACTGGCGTCAGAGCCACCACATAGAAGGGGTTGAACTGTTGGAAGATAGGAGCAGAAACAGTTATGCTGCCATCTGCATCGTATGACAGGCAGAGGAAAGCCAAAGCCATACAGATGACAATGGCAGAAATAGCCTTACCCTTACCTGTCTTGCTCTGGAAGAGCGAGAACAGTGCATAAACGATGAAGATCACAGCCACGAGGTTCCATACGTTGAAGCACATGGCCTGCAAGCCCTCAGCCGACTGAGCGGTAAACTCGTCAGCGAAGTAGGTCAGCGACAATCCGTTCTGGTGGAATGCCATCCAGAAGAAGATCACCACGGCAAATACCAGGCACAGGGCCACGATGCGCTGCGAGGTCTCTTCCTTCGACAGCTCCTCTACAGGTGCTGCATCGGCAGCGGCAGCCTTCTTCGTACCTCCCTCCGTATGACGGAAGGTAGAACGGAACATGTAGTAGATAGCAATCGACAGGATCAGCGAGGCACAAGCCACAGCAAACGAGAAGTGATAGGCGTCGTTGCTTGAGTAGCCCAAAGCCGTCTCTGCATACTCCTTGATCTTAATGGCAGCCGTAGGTGCAAACAGGGCACCAATGTTGATGGCCATATAGAAGATGGAGAAACCAGAGTCGCGCTTGTCCTTGTACTTCGGATCGTTGTACAGGTCGCCCACCATCACCTGGAGGTTACCCTTGAACAGACCCGTTCCGAATCCGATGAGCAACAGGGCAGCCAGCATTACCACCAGTGCCGTCGTGTCACCACCAAGGGGAACTGACAACAGCAGGTAACCGCCAAACATGATCATGATACCCGTTGTTACCATCTTACCGAATCCGAACTTATCGGCCATGATACCACCGATCAGCGGGAAGAAATACACTAACATGAGGAACGCGCTATAGATGGTACCAGCCAGGGCGGGCGACAATCCATAGTTGGCTCTCAAAAACAATGCAAATACGGCGAGCATCGTATAGTAGCCGAATCGCTCACCTGTGTTGGCCAGTGCCAACGCAAATAAACCTTTTGGTTGTCCTTCAAACATAGTTATTTAATTTTAGAATCTTTGGTTCTGATGATGTCAAAGAGGTAGGTACACTTAATGACGATGTTGCCGAAGTTGGAGCGGCCAAAGTAGTCGCGCTTCGTGGCACCATAGATGTTACCCAGACCGTAATAGTAGCGGCCTTCGATGATGAAATGCCCCAAGTGACGGTTGCTGTACTCCAAGCCTGCGCCCACGGCGATACCATAGTCGAACTTGTTCTTCACGGCCATCGTGTCCTGAGCCACCACATGGCTGGCCCTCAGTTTGCCATACTTGTATTCAGGGTTGAAGTAGCCCTCCTCATCTATATCAGGATTGAAAGCAGGATCGTGCACATCGAAGTTGCTATCGATCTTGTCGCTGAGGAAATAGCCGAACTGCGGACCCAGTTGGATAAAGCCCTGGAACCCGTTGCGCTCTCTACCCCATCCTAAGCGGGCCAGCAGGGGCACCTGCACATAAGTCATCTTCCTCGTATAGTACAGATTCTGCGTGGGATCGGTATGCAGGGGCACTGGCTGATCGTTCATATCCAGGATGTCCTCCTTCCAACCTATCTGGGCGTAGTTCAACTCAGCTGTCACAGCACAGATGCTGTTGAAGTACTTCTCGCAGGTATAGCGGGCCGTGATACCGCCGGTAATGCCGCCCAGCATGCTCTGGGGCACCTTGGGCACAAATTGCACATTACTTAATATATAGCCGCCATTCACACCCAAGGCGAAGTCCGAGCGGTACTTGCCGATCTGGGCGGATGCGTTTAAAGGTAAAAGGGTAAAAAGGTAAAAAGGTAAAACCTTTACCACACACCTTAACAGCCCTTTCATCATATTTCTCATTGATAGTTTTCCTATTTACTATTAGAACTTGATCGTCTCCACGCGATGGTCAGGAGCGTAGTGCACGAATATCAGCATGTTGTTTCTCAGTCCGCCATTGCCATAGCGCTCAAACTGCAACGGTGTCTGCACAGGGGCATAGCCCAGCATACCAGCTGCGCCATTAAATGTCTTGCCATACTTATGCAGTCCGCGCAGGAAGAAGTAAGCCTGGTCGAAACCCGTAATGGCGAGTCTCGGCAGTCGGTTCTGCATGTCGCTATGGAAGTTCCAGCGGTATTTCTGCTCTATGCGCTGGGTGGCCGTCGTCAGCGGATTGTAGTTGAAGGTCGACGGGATATACGTGTTGTACTTATAGAAATTCTCCAGATATCTCTGCGTGTACATCAGCCACTCGGTATAGCCAAACATGGTGATGTTCAGCTCAGGCACCATTACCTTCAGACCGTTGATCTTCGAGAAGGCCACGCCCAACTCCTGCGAACGGGCTGTGTTCAGTACCACCACGTTCGACTTCGAACGACTGAATGCCTTCGAGAAAGCATCCTCGTCCGATTTCAGACTGGTCAGCGAGTAGGTCATATTCTTCTGCTCCATCTGTCGGCGGATGCCAGTGGTAAACGCACCCTTTCGGCTCGTAGAGTCGTTGCAGTCGATGATCACCGTGTGGAAATCGCGGAACTGCTCCACGAATCTGTTTATCGATGCCTCCGTAATCTCGTTGGGCGTCTGATAAATCTGGAAGATGTGGCGATTGGTAGTCAGCTGTGGCGCATTGATCGAGAAGGGAATCACGAGCTGAATGTCGTGCTTCTCCACGAAGCTCGAGAGGGCATCCATCTGCTTAGAGTACAGCGGACCGATGATGATATCACACTTGGCGGCATCCTCGTCCAATAGTGTCTGACGGATATCCCAGTCTTCGGGGGTGTTCCAGGCATGCACATTCACCGATATGCCCAGTTTCTTCACACTGTCGCAGGCCATCAGCACGCCACGGTAGTATTCCACCATCCTCTTGCCGTCGCCATTGATATCGTGCAGTGGCAGCATCACGCCCAGTCTTATCTCGCGATTGCGCACATCGTTGGCGCTTGGTGTCTCCTGCTTCGGCGCTTCCTGCGTTTGCAACTGCATGGTGGCAAACGGAATTTTTAAGATCGTACCCTTCTTCAGCTCGTAGTCGGGCGTCTTCATCTCAGGGTTGGCCTCTATGAGTTGGTCTATCGTGATACCGTACATCTTGGAGATGCCGAAGATAGTCTCCTTCTTCTTCACCTTGTGCAATCCACGTATGGATTCCGTCACCTGAGCCGAGGTTATTCCCACTGCCAGGAAGAGTGCTGCTATCAGCGTGTAGTATCTTAAAAGTCGTGTCATAAACTCTAAATTTTCCTTTTTCGCCTACAAAAGTACAAAACAATTTTGATATATACAAATTATTTCGTATCTTTGCACGATAATGCATATAAAAATGAGCAATAAACGTCTTTTCTTATCCCTTCTCGTGGCACTGATGCCCCTGCTGGCCTTCTGTCAGGAAGAGGTCGAGGATTCCGTCGCCGTCACTGGTTATGAGAGCAAATTGGTGTTCCCCAATGCCTTCTCGCCCAATGACGATGGTCATAACGATGAGTACAAGGCCAAGACCTGTCAGAACATCGAGGATTTCCACGCGTACATTTTTAATAGATGGGGGCAGAAGCTCTTTGAGTGGACTGATCCCGATAAGGGATGGGACGGCACTTATAATGGTCGCGATGTGGCCGATGGTGTATACTTCGTACTCGTCAAGGCGAGGGGGATCGATGGGCGCACCTACAACATCCGTAAGGACGTCAACCTGCTCAGAGGATATGATCAAAATGAAACGACAAGACGATAAAATCAATGTATATGGTGCGAGGGTCCACAACCTGAAGAACATCGATGTGGAGATACCCCGCAACTCCCTCACTGTGATTACGGGTCTCAGTGGCTCAGGCAAGTCATCGCTGGCCTTCGATACCATCTTTGCCGAGGGTCAACGGCGTTATATCGAGACTTTCTCGGCCTATGCCCGCAACTTCCTGGGTGGCATGGAGCGCCCCGATGTCGATAAGATTACCGGCCTCTCGCCCGTCATCAGCATCGAGCAGAAGACTACCAATAAGAACCCCCGCTCCACCGTTGGCACCACTACCGAGATTTACGACTACATGCGATTGCTCTTTGCCCGTGCTGGCCGAGCCTACAGCTACGCCACTGGCGAGGAGATGGTAAAGTATACTGAGGAGCGCGTGCTCGACATGATCCTCCACGACTATGCCGGCCATCGCATTTTTATTCTTGCTCCGCTGGTCAAGAGTCGTAAGGGTCATTATCGCGAACTCTTCGAGGCCATGCGCCGCAAGGGCTACCTCAACATCCGTGTCGATGGCGAGATGATGGAGATCACCAGCGGCATGAAAGTAGACCGTTATAAGAACCACGATATCGAGGTGGTGATCGATAAATTGGCCGTCTCGCTGGGCGATGAAGAGCGCCTCAAGAAGTCGGTTGCCATCGCCATGAAACAGGGCGAAGGACTCATCATGATTCTCGACAAAGACACTGGTTCTGTGAAGCATTTCTCCAAGCGATTGATGTGTCCTACTACGGGCATAAGTTACTCAGACCCAGCGCCTAACAATTTTTCGTTCAATTCTCCCCAAGGGGCTTGCCCGCATTGCAAAGGCTTGGGCGTTATCAATCAGATCGACCTTGCGAAAGTCATCCCCGATCGCTCGTTGAGCATCCGAGAAGGCGGCATCGCGCCTCTCGGCAAGTATAAGAATCAGATGATCTTCTGGCAGGTGGAAGCCATCCTGAAGAAGTACGAAAGGCTACGGGCAGGCGAACGCAGTTCGGAAATGTGCGACCTCGAAACGCCCATTCAGGACATCCCCGACGAGTGCATGCAGGAGCTGCTTTATGGTTCGCTCGAAAATGTGCGCATCAGCAAGGAGGTGGTCCATACCACCAGCGATTACTTCGTCTCGTTCGATGGCATCATCAAGTATCTGCGCAATGTCATGGAGAACGATGAGAGTGCTGCCGGTCAGAAGTGGGCCGATCAGTTTCTGGCCGAGTGCGAGTGTCCGGAGTGTCATGGTCAGCGCCTCAATCGCGAGGCCCTCTCCTATCGTGTTTGGGATAAGAACATCTCCGAACTCGCCTCGATGGATATCAGCGATCTCCGATCGTGGATCGGAGATCTAGAAGCTAGTGGTGAGAAGCTAGAAGCTAGAGATATCTCTGCAGCAGAGTATTCTCTAACCACTAACCCCCAACCACTAACCCCTAACGAATTCAAAATCGCAAAGGAGATTTTGAAGGAGATCCGCACTCGCCTCGACTTCCTGCTCGAAGTAGGTCTCGACTACTTGGCGCTCAATCGCCAGTCGGCCTCGCTCTCAGGTGGTGAGAGCCAGCGCATCCGCCTGGCCACTCAGATCGGTTCGCAACTCGTCAATGTGCTCTATATCCTCGACGAGCCCTCCATCGGTCTGCACCAGCGCGATAACGAGCGACTCATCCGTTCGCTCAAGGAACTGCGCGATCTTGGCAATACCGTCATCGTCGTTGAGCACGATGAGGACATGATGCTCAATGCCGATTACATCGTCGACATCGGCCCCCGTGCTGGTCGCAAGGGTGGCGAGGTCGTCTTCCAGGGCACGCCCCAGGAGATGCTCAAGACCAATACCATCACGGCCCAGTACCTCAACGGCCAGCAGCAGATCGCCATCCCCGAGAAGCGTCGAAAGGGCAGCGGTAACAGCCTGATACTCAGAGGCTGTAGGGGCAATAACCTCAAGCAAATTGACGTGGAGTTCCCCCTCGGCTGTCTCATCCTCGTCACTGGCGTCAGCGGCTCGGGCAAGAGTACCCTCATCAACGAAACTCTGCAGCCCATCCTCTCGCAACACTTCTATCACTCGCTCAAGTCGCCCATGCCTTACGATAGTATCGAGGGCCTGGAACTCATCGATAAGGTGGTGAATGTCGATCAGAGCCCCATCGGCCGCACGCCCCGCTCCAATCCTGCCACCTATACCGGTGTGTTCAGCGATATCCGCTCGCTCTTCGTCAACCTGCCCGAGGCTAAGATCCGTGGCTATAAGCCCGGCCGCTTCTCGTTCAATGTCAAGGGTGGCCGCTGCGAAACCTGTGGCGGCAATGGTTATAAGACCATCGAGATGAACTTCCTGCCCGATATCCAGGTGCCCTGCGAGGAGTGTCATGGCAAGCGTTATAATCGCGAGACGCTCGAGGTACGCTATAAGGGCAAGTCCATCGCCGATGTGCTCGATATGACCATCAATCAGGCCGTGGAGTTCTTCGAGAACGTGCCCGATATCCTCCGCAAGATCAAGACCATTCAGGATGTGGGCCTTGGCTATATCAAGCTCGGCCAGCCCTCCACCACTCTCTCTGGTGGTGAGAGCCAGCGTGTCAAGCTCGCCACCGAACTCGCCAAGCGCGATACCGGCAAGACGCTCTATATCCTCGACGAACCCACCACGGGCCTTCATTTCGAGGACATCCGCATCCTCATGGATGTGCTGCAGCGCCTTGTGGATCGTGGCAACACCGTCATCATCATCGAGCACAATCTCGATGTTATCAAACTCGCCGACTGGATCATCGACATCGGTCCCGAGGGCGGTCGCAAGGGCGGTCAGATCCTCTCCTGTGGCACCCCCGAGCAGGTTGCCAAGTCGAAGAAAGGCTACACCCCCCGTTTTCTTAAAGAAGCATTGAAATGATTCCCTCCCAGATTCACTCCTGTCCTGAGCTCATGGCGCTCATCCAGCAGATAGGCTTCCTGCCCCTGCTCGATAGCGGCATCCCCGGCTTTTCCGCCGAGGAGCTGGTCGATGACGAATGTCGTTATGTGGTTTTTCCCGATGGTGGATGGGACTGGCCCTTGTGGAAGTGGAAGGGCCCCATCGTTTCCGAGGGCCATTGCGTGTATGGCAAGTTCTTCGCAGGCAAGGCGGGCTTCGTTAGTCTCGACTGGTGGCCCGATCTCTGCAACCTTCGTCGCAGCCGCCACGCCGCCCCTGCCGAGGGCAGCATCGAAGAGGCCATCCTCTTCACCCTTGGCCAGGAGAGCAGCCTGATTACCCGCGAGCTCCGCGCCGCCTGTGGTTTCACAGGCCCTAAGATGCGCAGCCGTTTCGATGGTTACATCACCCGTCTGCAGATGCAATGCCGCATCATCACTGAAGATTTCGTTTACCCCCTCGATAAGCACAACCACGAATACGGCTGGGGCTGGTCGCTCCTCACGCTCCCCGAGCGCCTGTTAGGCCCCGAGGCCTGCCGCTGCCCTCGCACCCCCGAGGAATCCTTCGCCCGCCTTAAAGCCCATTTCACCACCCTCCTCCCCGAAGCCTCCGAGAAGCAGATCCTCAAGCTGATAGGGTAAGCGATATATTAATAATATTGACAAATTGGCAAATAATACTGGCTTTTTAGCCAGCAAGTAGTCAGATGGCTGCAAATACGCAAGTTTTGAGCCTTTTTGTTAACTACCTGATAGCTAACGGGTTACGTTTTTAGACGAAATAGGGGGTCACTTTATGTTCATCGAAACATAGTCTTTCACCCATCGAAACGGCATCTTTCACTCGTTCAAATATAGTCTTTCACTATATAGAAGATATTCGAACGACTGAAAAAGACTATCTAAACGACCCTAAAGTGATATCTAAACACATTGTTACACACTGTGAAACCTCCAATAAGTAAGTACATAACTCAAAACCAACCAAAAAGTGCCTCTCTGTCGTTCTAGATTAAACAATCAGAGAGGCACTTTTTGGGGCATATATTCTTTACAGAATCACCTAGATAATCTTCGGCTCGGGGATTTCTTGACCGCGGCAGAAGCGATGGGTGATGTGGCGATCATCGCCAAGGTAGATAAAGCGCTCCAAACGATGGAGAAGCGAGTAATTGTCGTGGTTCAAGTCATGATCGTCGATGACCACTGCATCGAACTCGTAGCCGGGCTCGAAACTGCCTACGCGTCCGAAGAAACTGCCGGCCGACTTGGTGGCGAGCCAGAAGACCTCGGGGAGCGTGAGGAACGCGCGCTCGTGGTTCTGCTGATAATGCATCTTGCTGACCTGAATGGCGTAGACCATCATGCGGAAGATGCTGAGATCGTGACCACCACTGATATCGCTGCCCAGACCTACAGGTACACACTCCTCGATGAAGGTGCGGATGGGGGCCAAGCCGGAGGCGATATTGAGGTTTGACGTGGGGCAATGGGCCACCATGACACGATTGCGCTTCATCAACTCCAACTCCTCGCCAGCGGTCCATACGCAATGGGCCATGATGGTAGGCGTCTGACCGAAGAGGCCATAACGGTTATAGGCATCGCCATAACTGGTGCTCTCGCGCTCGAGGGTGTGAACCCATTGTATCTCGGCCATGTTCTCGGAGAGATGGGACTGCACGGGCAACTGGTACTTGGCGGCTAGATCGCCACAGGCCTGCAGCATCTCGGAGGTACACGAGGGTACGAAGCGCGGGGTGATGATAGGTTTTACTAGAGGTGAGAGGTGAGGGGTGAGAGGTGAGAGATTACCATACTCAGCAATCAGAGACTCGTAACCATCCACCATATCCTCGACCGACTCAATAAGTTCGGGCGGGCAGTTGCGATTCATGGCTACCTTGCCCACCATGGCGCCCATGCCAGCCTCGCGGAAGAGGTTCATGAGCAGACGGGTACTCGCAGTATGGATGGTGGCAAACACGCAGGAACGCATGGTGCCAAAGCGCCACATGTCGCGGATGAAACGGCGATACATGCGCTCGGCATAGGCTGCATCGGCATACTTCCTCTCCTCGGGGAAGGTGTAGTTCTGCAGCCAAGGCAGCAGCTCGAGATCCATAGCAATGCCCTGGTTGCGATACTGAGGGGCATGAACGTGCATATCGTTCATAGCGGGAATGAGCAGGCAGTCACCAAAGTCGGTGACCGTCTGCTCATCGCAACCAAGTGAGGAAAGACTGGTGGATACACCTACCACGCAACCGTCCTCAACGGCTACATAACCATTCTCGAGCACCTCAAAGCCGGTACGCTCCTTGGTAAAGAGGATATGTGCCTTATATACCTTTTTCATAAATTACATGCCTGCAGCGGCAATCCACTCGTAGATGCAGCTGACAACGCCGAAGAGGGCGATGCCGGCAGTACAGATGGCGAGAGCCGTACGTGTGTAGCAATCGCTCTTGAACGTGGGCAGCGGGCTGTCGGTCTTCGTAATGTACATGCACTTCACGATGAGCAGGTAGTAGTAGAGTGACACTACCGTGTTGACCAAAGCCACGAATACCACGAAGTAAGCCAGGGGCTGACCGTTCTGAACGCCGGCCATGAACACGAAGAACTTAGAGAACATACCAGCGAACGGGGGAATACCTGCCAGCGAGAACAGAGCCAACGTCATGAGGAACGAGAGCTTGGGGTTGGTCTGGTAGAATCCGTTGTAAGCTGCCATGTCGGTGCGGCCTCCGTTGTTGCGCTCCACCACATTGATAACGGTGAAGACGGCCATGTTAGCTACGATGTAAACGAGTACATAGTAAGTCAACGAGGCGATGCCCAGCTGAGAATTGCCTACCACAGCGAGCATGATATAGCCGGCCTGCGAGATACTGGAGAACGCCATGAATCGCTTGAGCTCTGACTGACGGATGGCAAAGAGGTTGGCCACCGTGATGGAGAGCACGATCACTACATAGAGCATGTAGTCCCAATACTCGACCATGGGAGCGAAGGCCTTCATCAGGATGGTGCACAGCGTGATGGCGGCAGCACCCTTAGAGATGACGCTGAGGTAACCAGTAACAGGTGTGGGGGCTCCCTGATAGGTATCGGCCGTCCAGAAGTGGAAGGGCACGAGCGAAATCTTGAAGCCCAGACCGCTGAAGAAGAAGGCCAGACCCATGATGGTGAGGGGCTTAGCCGTGATGACAGCAGCCACATCGTCGAAGTAGAGCGTACCCGTAGCGGCATAGATGAACGAGATACCGAACAGCATGACGCCGCTGGAGAAGGTAGCCACGAGGATGTACTTGGCGGCACCCTCGGCGCTGTCGTTACGATCGCGATCGAAGGCCACCATACAGGCCAGGGGCACTGAGGCCATCTCGAGACCGAGGAAGAACAGCA
>JAEEGF011928101.1_pt1 | contig 14459 bp, 12 predicted proteins | sample 9134171 | NCBI WGS metagenome assembly JAEEGF01 (sample SAMN16246542, study PRJNA631951) | gut metagenome | biome: gut microbiome; feature: rumen; material: AP-attached | host: Bos | place: Iran: Karaj | collected 2018-10
TATCTAACTGATTAACAACTCTGCAAAGGGCTGTGGTCGGAGCCTAATTGAAACCGTCTATGCGGTAGGGGACAGTCACCAATCCACAGCATCCTCTGCATTGTAGCACAAACCTGAAAATAGGTCTTTAACGCTACGACTCTATAATACAAGGGGACGGTTCTCTGATTGACTGATTGTTCTCAGCTATTCGGCTTTCTGTATAACATAATACGTCATTCCTGTTAGACGACTGATCTGCCTTACCGACAAGCCGTCCTTTTTTAGTTTGTGGATGTATTTGTCGCGTTCTGCGGGCGAAAGGGCTTGAAATGCGGAAGCCGAATCACATCCGGTATATTTCTGCAGTATTTGTTTCGCCTGCTGGTCGGTTACACGCTTCGGTGGGGCGTCTCGCATTTCCAAGCATTCCTCTGTCATTTGCTCCAAGCTTGACTCAACGACGGATTGTGGAAACATAGTAGGGGGCGGTTCTCATGAAATCAGATATTTACGGGAATAACCCGATTTCTATTACTTTTTTATCATGTTCCTCCCCATCCCAAAGGAGTCCCATAGCATAAGTTATTTGGCAGTTATCATTATCAAGCAATGCGAACTTGATGTGAACAGATAAACCATCAAGGACTTCATTGTCTGTAAGCTTTTCAAGCCCTTCCTGTGTTTTACCCCAGTAGATTCGTTCGACAGAACCCGACTTTATAATTTGTACATCACTGTCAGTCATTTCTAATACCCTTGTTTTTTCTTGGGTATAAGTCTCCTCGTCCCTAAAGTGAAGATTAAGAAGAATACTATAATTCGGATCGCCTAAAACAGCGCAACAGTAATTGTAGTTATACTCAATTACAGTCGCTTTGGAGGGTATTTCGTTTGGCAGAATAGAGATAGATTGTGCAAGATCCTTGTTGACATAATCATTATATTTTCCATAAGCAGAAGCATCCGTAACCCGGACAGTCGTTATGGGCGGATCACCAGCACACCCATTAAAACAAAATACAAATTGCCCATCACAATCAGATGGATTAGCAAAGCGTATCTCTTCAATTTTTGTACCCCTTCCGACTAAACCGAAACGTCATGCTACAACAATCAAATAGGTTTAACCAAATAATTCTATATATGGGACGCCCCGGTACTTTTCCTTCAACGTTTCAAACTGATCCATGTATTTCTGAATGCGGGCCGCGTCCTTATCGTAGAAAAGGGCGGGTTTTCGCTTGCCGACGATATAGGCGCCGGGCAGCTCCAAGCATTCTCCGTTCGGGCCATCCCGAAAAATCGTGTCGTCCTTTTTCGCACAGAGCCCGTGTCCGTTGAGATTTGGGAAATTGGCAACAGCCCACGCTACTTGCTCCGTCGTAAACTGATTCAGAGGAAACTCAAAAACCTCCAGGTTCGGCATTTGTTCAAGGAATTCCAGGCTGCCGTCCGTGATTCGCTTTGCGCCGAACATCAAATGCGTCACGCCGGTGTGCGCCAGTGGCGAGAAGGATTCCACCTCAGAGGTATCCCACACCGCATCCTTGAAGCAGAAATACCGGAGGGCGGGAGCGGTCTGTATCCCCTCGATGCTGTGCAGGCGGGTAAAATCGCTGACGCACAGGCCCTTCAGCGAAGTGTTCCCGCTCATATCCCAAAGCCGGTCGATCCGCTGGTTGGCAAACCAATAGACGTATTCCAGCTTCGGCAAGGTTCCCAGCAGGGACCAGTCCTCCACCAACTTGTTCTTGAAAAAGTGGATGGCCCGGAGCCGTTGCCCATAGGTCTGGATGAAATATTCAAATGTGTCCTGCCGCAGACCGCTGATGCGAACGGCCTCCGCCTCCGGGTGCTCGGCCAGCACGTCGATTTCCGGAATGGAGATTTTACCGCCGCCGATGTCCATATCCGCCTCGTGCAGCCAAAGGCTCTTATGCAATCAGGGGACGGTTCCTTGATTGACATTTATTTCGGGTCGATTGGGAAATCAATCAGAGAACCGTTCCCTGATTGAACGTGCTCTACTTTGCAGACTGATTAAGACTGGTTGACATTGACGATTTGATACACGTACGATAGTGTTTGATAGCGTTATTGACTGTCGATTTTAGTCCATCCGGTAAGTTTGATGCGCGAAAAACGATTCCATTAAGCTTATTCAGTGCTTTTAGAAGTTCTTCCAGTAATTCTCTCATGCTGCATTGAGCTGAACAAATAACCGTTCTGGAATTCCTGTTGCTTATTCCTAGCAGAGATATTTTGTCCCCATCTTCCGTAACTTCTATCCAAAATGGTCCATCCATAAAGAACAGAATGGTTTTCCCATCAAGCCCAGACTGCAATCTCAGGAGGTCTTCTGCCCATATGCACAAAATCGGATAAGTCATATCTGTCCAATCGGAAAAAGGAAAAGCAATTCCGCCAATTCGAACGGAAAAGGGCGTATCAAGATATGGGGAAGACTCTCCATAAACAATATCCTCATCAGAAATGATGATTTCAAACTCGCTCATTATTGTCCCCTCACTGTCACTTTGGCCAAGCTGTCTCAATAGTTTTTTTAGAATAGCACAATCAGGGGACGGTTCCTTGATTGACATTTATTTCGGGTCGATTGGGAAATCAATCAGAGAACCGTCCCCTGATTGCCCTGATTGACGCATAGTTTTTTCTCCTTTGTCCTGCATTCCGTTTTTGTTCCGTCAGTCCCACCGCGTCCGGGCAGGCCGGAGGCCGGTTTCTGACGCTGAACAGGTTACATTATCCAATATATCACGCGCCTGCGCATTGCGCAACAGTTTTTCGTCCCGCCGCGTCTCGGGAAGGACGGGTTTTGTGCATCTTGTCGCGCAATTCTGCATCTTACCCTCCCAGGGCTTGAAAAAGCGAAAAGGGGCTGGTATGATGCAGACAGAATCAAAACAAAGGAGACGCCCCAATGAAAAAACTGTTTGAGAAAAAGCCCGTCCTGTTTGCCGTGCTGTGGATCGCGCTGTACTGCGCCGTAACTATCCCGATTCGCGGACAATTTGGTGACGGAAGTCTCTGGTCCCTGGTGGGTTTGGCCGCTGTCGCCCTTGCCCTCGTTGTCGTCAGCTCTGCCATTCCCCTGTGGAAAAAGCTTGGCGTCGCAGTTCGCCCGCAGAACCTCCGCCTGTGTCTGTACTTCCTCCCCATGTGGCTCCTGACCACCGGCAATCTCTGGGACGGCTTTCTGCCGCACTACTCCGGCGCCTCCCTGTGGTACGCCCTCGGTTCCATGGCCCTGGTCGGCTTCGTAGAGGAGATGATCTTCCGTGGGTTCCTGTTTCGCGCTCTGCTGAAAAAGGACGGCCCTAAGGGAGCCGTCATCGTCTCCGCCGTGACCTTCGGCATCGGCCATATCGTGAACATCCTGGCCGGGATGGACCTGGCGGAAAACCTGATCATGGTCGTCTTTGCCATCGCCTGGGGCTTTGTCTTCACCATGGTCTACTACAAAAGCGGCAGCCTGTTTCCCTGCATCATCGCCCACGCCGTCGTCGATGTCCTCTCCATGCTGTCCAGGGAGACCGCCTGGGGCGCTACGGCCAATATCGGCGCCGTCATCGTGATTGGCCTGGCCTACAGCCTCTGGCTCCGGAAGCTGCCCCCCGCCTTCGCCGGTCCGGAAAAAGCCGACACAGCAGAATCGGACCACAAATAAGGATTCATAATCGAAAGGAGACAATCTATCATGGGATTTCTTTACAACAAGCTGCTCAAGCCCCTCCTGTTCACCGACTATGACGGTCTGCCGGTCAGCGGCAAACATGCAGTGAAAGAGGCCTCCGCCATCCTGATCGACCGCGCAAGGCCCGACCCCTTTGAGAAGGCGGGCGGTTTCCGCGAGGTGCCCGTGCATTTCTACTATCCGGAACCGGACGAAAAGGACCCGGAGCGCTTCCCGCTCGTCGTCTTCTCTCACGGCGCATTCGGCTTCTACAAGAGCAACTACTCCACCTACGCGGAGCTTGCGAGCAACGGCTATGTCGTCGCCGCCCTGGACCATCCCCATCATGCGTTTTTCACAAAAAACACCCGGGGCAAGCGCGTGTTCGTTGACAAGGCCTTTTTCCGGGCTGCGACCGGGCGGGGAGGCGAGCTCGACGCGCAGAAGGAATACGAGCTCTATTCCGGCTGGGTCGCGCTTCGGACGTCTGACGTGAGCTTTGTCATCGACGCGCTGAAGGCCGCCGCGCAGAGCGGCGAGACGGACAGCAGCTGGTTCGTCTCCGAGCCGGAGGGCGAAGCCGCCCGCTCTGTGCCGCAGCTGCTGGACGCTTCCAGGATCGGTGTCATGGGGCACTCCCTGGGCGGCGCCGCCGCGGTGGAAATCGGAAGACAGCGCAGGGACGTCTCCGCCGTTATCGACCTCGACGGGACCATGCTGGGAGAGTACACCGGCGCGGAAAACGGAAAACTCACTTTCCGAGAGGACCCTTTTCCGGTTCCGGTACTTGAATTTTGCGGCTGGGATCAGTATAATAAGGTCCTGGAATTCCTTGCGCAGGGCGAGTGCTATCCCAACGACGTGCTGATCCGCAGCGCCGCTGCCGGCTTCTCCACAACGCTCCGCGGCACAAAGCATATGGACTTTACCGATTTGCCCCTGTTCTCTCCCTTTTTGGGGAAAAAGCTTGGGAAGGGGGAGCGGGACACTGCGGAGGCCTTGCAGATCGTCAATTCGCTGGCGCTGGAATTCCTGAATTGCTATCTGAAAGGTGAGGGCGTCTTTACGGTAGAGCCTATCTATTGATTGCCCGAATAACAGCATGGACGTGCGTATCGAACAAATCGGAACAACGGGCGAAGAGCTGGTTCTGATCCGCTGCCGCGAGATTACGGAGGAGGTCCGGGAAATCGAGGCCTTTGTCAAATCCAGACAGGGCAGCCTTTCCTGCGTCTCGGAGGCCAGACAGTATGAGATTGCCGTGACGGATATCTGCTATATTGAGTCTGTGGACGGCAAGACCTTCCTCTACACGAATGACCGGGTCTACGAGACCGCCTACCGGCTCTACGAGCTGGAGGAGCTCCTGAGGTCCAAGCAGTTTCTCCGAATTTCAAAGCCCATGCTGGTCAACCTGATGAAGATCCAATCCCTCCAGCCCGCTTTCAACGGGCGTTTCCTGGCCCTCCTCCGCTCCGGGGAAAAGGTCATTATTTCGAGGAACTACGTAAAAGCGCTGAAAGACGCGCTGAAAGGATAATAACATGGACTTCAAACGCTTTCTTGTCAATAAGCTAATCCTGTTCTTTACCCTGTCAACGCTGATCACTGTGGCAGTCGCCCTGGTCGGCTCCTCCTTTGACGACGGCGCACGCTTCGGCTACAAAACCATGCTGCTGCCGCTCAAATACGCCTTGCTGTGTATGCTGCCCACCTTTGTTACCTGGTCCAAGCGGGAGCTCTCCCCAAAAGCGCTGCTCTTCCGCAAGGCGCTGATGCTCGTCCTCATCGAGGCGGTGATGCTGGGAATCGCGTTCACCAGCCCCAGCATTGACTCGGACCGCGCAGAGGTCGTCCTTGTGATCGCGGGAAGCGTCCTGGTCATCTTTGTCCTGGCGAATCTCTTCCTGTGGCTGAAGGACTCTGCGGAAGCAAAAAAACTGAATTCAGATCTCGAGAAGTATCAGCAGCTTCATGCATGATACCCTTTGCGCATTCTCATCAAATCGCGGAATCTGACGGCGAGGTTGGCACAATCAGGGGACGGTTCCTTGATTGACATTTATTTCGGGTCGATTGGGAAATCAATCAGAGAACCGTCCCCTGATTGATTTTCAATTGCTATGAGTCGCCCCCGGATTGACTGAATTGCCATCCCATTTCTTCTTTGAACGCATGGATTTCCGCCCAGGGGGAGCTTTGATCATTCAGCGCTTGCGTGCCGACGATGGAGAGCATCGGGTCGGCAGAGGGGTCTTCCCGCATCATGATGAGATAGACTGGCGAGTTCTCTTTATGACAATTCAGCACCAACGTAAACAGCCATAGTCCACGGCCGTCCTTGCAAAGTACTTCAAGCCAGGCGTTTTTTGTGGGCCACATGACAGCCTTGCAGGCTGGCGTTTCATAGTCGTAATATCCGTAATCAGTATCGAAATCGCCGGAGGCGCTATAATATTTGATCGGAATCGTTCGGCAGTTGCCGATTGCAAGCGGCATATTCCAATCATTGTCCCGCTTCAGCTGCTGAATCGCCGCGCTGGAATCTGTGCCGTTTTCCACCATGACACAGCAGACGTCCTCATAAAAGCAGCATTTCTTTTTGCTTCCGCTTTGCAGGACGCAATAAACCGCATTTTCGCCGAACAATTGATTCCGCTTTCTTGGTTTGAATTGCAGGATCCCGAGGGTTCGCCCGTATTCATCCGTCTCTACCGGATAGATTTCAACGTCGCCAAGCCTTTCCACGTCCAAATCGCCCACAAACGGAATCGAATATGTGAAAAGCACAAGCAGATCGGAACGTCCGTTATAATGCACGCTGTTTTTGTATTTGGGATGATAGCGGGAAGAAAGAATCAGAAGCGCGATTAATACGGTCAGAAAAAGCAAGGTGATGATCAAAGTATATTTAATGACCGCTTTCATCTCATACCTCCAAAGTGTTCAAAACAATATGACATCCATTGAGGGTCATAATTCAGTCGGAAACATAGGGGACAATTCTCTGTGTTCTGAGACCGCGATCGTTTTTTCTTTCCTCGGGAGGACCGAAGCCCTCCCGGGCGTTGGTTTTAGCTGGGAAATCGGTGATTCTTGCCGGAAATCAGGGCAAAATCAGCGCTTCACGGGTCAATCGGAGAAGCGCCCCGTGATTGTTATGTTATTATCGGGCTACAGGCCCACTAAGTCATCGACTTTCGCCGCCTGTTCTATTGTACACCTGAAAGGCCCGCTTGCCTATACCCGGTTTCATTTATCGTGGCACTACGCTTGCGTGGTATGGGGATTTTATTTGCAGACTGTGTTCCCTTAGACGTCTTTATTATCGCATTAACCGTCCCATTGATTGACCCATCTGATTGCGGTAGATCTTCTCGATAAAAGACAATCGTTTTTCCAAGGTATTTTCCTTTAAACAGCTGATCCGTTGTCACCCTTGCAACCAGTTTGTCTTTGTAGAATGTACAATCGCAAGCTAAAATTTTGTCGCTGCGCTGGATTTTGTCGCCTTCCATATATACACCTATAATATCCATTCGAGCCCCTCTGCCCCAGCCAATTATGGTTTTATCGGGTAGTTCGACATCTTCCTCAATTATCAGGCGGTTATCTGGATCCTCGGAGGAGAAGGAAAGCCTTGGTTCAGAACACACCCATTTTGTGTTCGGATAATCTATTGGGCGTTTTCCACGGTACGGATCAAGAGAGCATCCGCATAGCACCACTACCATGGCACTTAAAATAACCAGTATGACAAGATTTCTTTTTCTAAGGGATGTAGCAGCCACTGATGAACCCTCCTTCCAAATAGGCGTTATAGCCGCCAAACGAAAAGGCTCCCGTATATGGATCCCGTTCATCACAATCAGGGGACGGTTCCTTGATTGACATTTATTTCGGGTCGATTGGGAAATCAATCAGAGAACCGTCCCCTGATTGATCGTTCAGAGCCACATAGCGGATTTCCTTGGATGGAAAATAGATTTCCGTGTAGTAGCCCATCTGGATGTAGTCCCTGCCAAGCCGGGAGAGATCCTTCGTCAGAACCATATTGACCAAACCGGTATCGATGTCGTTCAGAAGCCTTTGAAAGTCTTTTCGTTCAAAGTTGGTGCCGGTAAACCCATCGTCAATATAGACGTCATAAATCTCATATTTGTTTTTCTCGCAATAATCCATCAGCATAGAACGCTGCGTCTCAATGCTCATGCTTTCCCCAGGCCGATCATCATCTTTCACAATCAGGGGACGGTTCCTTGATTGACATTTATTTCGGGTCGATTGGGAAATCAATCAGAGAACCGTCCCCTGATTGATCCTGATTGGTTTCCCGGTGGCGGTTCAAAGCTTGCTTCCGCACCAAGGGCAATATTTTTTTCACAACAGACTGCCCTCCATCGTGGATAATTATCCCGTAGTTATCACTTTCCTCTTCATACAACAACAGCCAATCGGGGCATTCGAAAGGCGAATTATGAATTGTACAATGATTTGAAGTATAGTATTGCATTTGCTTACAACACATTTTTTTCATCAATAATTTTCCTCATGTCATCGAAACCATAGGGGATTTTATTTGCAGACTGTGTTCTAGTCAGATTGACCTGATCCGTTTCGATCAATTCCGTTTTCATAAAAGTATTCTTGAAGTAATTCTTGATAATACTTTGATTGAAGTCCAGGGGTTATTATTTCGGTATCATCTGATGCGAAGGTGAATTGGTTTGGAATAAATGTCGAAGGTAGTTTAGATTGCTCAGAAAAATCTGCGGAAGAAGTTTTTGTTTCACTAACGTTATTCATTGTATCTCGTTCCACCGCGTCACATAGAAATATACAACCAGCCAATAACGTTCCTATCGATAATATTACAATTACTAAAGCAAGAATTTTCGTTTTCATAAATCGTATCCCCCTAATTATATCCCCAAGAATAGACAGCTTGAATATAAGGTGAACTATTATGTGCATGGATAAAATCGTTTAGATTCACTGGGGTAGATGCATGGCATGGATCGTTAAATACACGATATAAACCATCTCCGTTATTAATAGCAGCGACAAAATGCCCCCCATCTGCAATTCCATCAGAATCTCCATCAATGTATACGTATTGAATTAGTACACATTGCGGATTGGAGCCTCGATATAGTGAAATAGCAGGATCAATTGTGATGATGATTTTGTTGACTTCATCTGGATAAAGCCCATCAAAATGAAGGACACCTAATTCTACCGCAACATTATATACATCCATAAATGAAACACCACATCCTTGTGAAACAAGAATATTGTACGCTGCTACCAAACCACAGCCCATTTCTCCTACAGTAGAAAAACCCGTTATCATATTTCCCATCAGGAGATGTGACTCTTCAATGTCCTCTTGGCTTTCTATGTATTCCGGAGTGGAGCTAATACAGCTTGCATGTACTGGGTGAGAGCCACTACCGCCTAACATACCGGGTTCATCCATAATACTGCAGCACACGTATCCAGTTGGGTCAGCAGTGTTTGCCGGATTATTCCCGCAGTACACAAACATATTGTACCCCAGGAAGCCCTGGCCGGTGCTGGCGTAGGAGTCTGCGTTGAGGAATCTTCCAAGTGCGGGGTCGTAGTAGCGGGACTGCAAATAGTAGAAGCCCGTCTCTGTGTCGAAGTAGTAGCCCCGGTAGCGCAGAGGGTTCACATTTGCCAGACTGCCGGTGGAGCTCAGAATGCTTCCGTAGGGGTCGTAGGCATAGCTCGCCTCTGCGACGCCGGCGGTGTTGACCAGGTAGATCACGTCACCCTGAAGGTTCAGGACGTAGTAAAGAGGTCTCGAGGCGGTGGTTCCGGCCGCGGTCGTGGTCAGATACAGCATATAGGGTCTGCCGCTCTGGTCATAGAGGAAGTCCAGGACGTAGTCCGTGCCGCTCTGCGTGAAGGTCTCTCGCAGAAGCTGACCGGAGGCGTAGACGTAGTCGTGCCGGACACCGTCCACAATCTTGTAGGTCCGCAGGCCGTTTACGTCGTAATCATAACTGATTGTGTGCGTTCCGTTGCTTGCCGCTGCCAGCTCCCGCCCATTCTTCCAGGTCATGGTCCAGGCGGACAGGTCGCCGACGTTGTAGAAGCTGGTGGGGTTTCCTGCTCCGTCATAAACGTAGCTGCCGGTGAAGCTGGTCCCGTTTTTCGTGCCGCTGACGGACGTCAGAAGATCCCGCCAATTGGAATCGCCGTAGGTATAATTGATCGCGTTGCTGCCGTGATCCTGGTGGCGAATATTGCCGTAGGTGTCGTACTGGTAGTTCCAGGTACCGTTGAGGGTGCTGACGGCCTGCGTGAGCTGGCTTTGATTGTCATAGGTGTAGACGGTGTTTTCAGCAGTGGTGTTATCCGGATTCAGCCTCGTTTCAGCGCGGATATTCCCGAGCGCGTCATAGGTATAGCGAAGATGCAGCGGCGTGAACGCACTGCTGCCGGTATGGACAGAGGTTGTTGTAAGCTCGGAGACAAGGCCGGTGGTGCCGCCGCCATAAAGTGCCCCGGCATAGGCAAAGGTGCTCGTGGCTGCAGGCGTCGTCACGGTACTGACCCGGCTCAGATCATCATAGCCCAGAGAAATATTCGCTGTTTCGTCGGTCGGGAGCTTGACGTTTTTATGCGTCAGTCGACCGTTATCCTCATCGTAAACGAAGCTTTCCTGATACGTCTTTCTGGGGAGCGCCCAGGTTTGCTTGCACAAGCGATTGGCGTCGTCATACTGATGCTGAGTTTGCAGCGTGACGGTGCTGCCGGACTTCATGGAGCTTCCGATCAATCTGCCCAGGGTGTCGTAGTTGTAACAATAAAGCAGATTGCCGTAGACGTCCCTCATCTGACAGAGCTGGCCGTCGCCGGTATAGGCGTAGGTGTAGCGGTCTCCGGAGGAGGTATCGGTCTGAATCGTTCTTCCGAACTTGTCGTAGGTGTAGCCGACCGTCGCTCCGTTGCCATATGCCATTTGCGTAAGCAGCCCATCATGAGCGCCATAGGTATAAGCGCCCAGGTTATACCATGAACTGTCACCTACCGAGATCTGGGTGGTGTTGCCGAAATCATCATATGTGAAATTGTAATACTGATGATACTTGGTGCTGTCGTTTCCGGATTTATTATACCCGCCGCGATCAAGTTTTGTCAACAGTTTTTTGGCATTATAGGTCCGGTATACCGAGATGTAAGAGCTGATCCATGAACTGGTTACCCGGCCATCATTCGCGTAATTTGTTACAGCCGAGGTCCCATTTGGATCAGTTATTATCGTTGCTGCACCAATCATTTTGCTGAGTGCGGAGCCGTAGGTGTAAGACGTCGTGCAGCCGTTTGCACCGGTGACGGAGGCAATCAAGTTCCCGTTGTTGGAATAGGTTTTTCCTCCCTTGATCGTCTCAGATACATCAGGCGTTCCTTCAGCTTTGGACAGCGTGGCAGTAAGCGCGTTGCCCATGCCGTCATAGGTATACTGCTCCTTGACGGTGCCGTTGGTTGCCTCTGTCAGATTGTGCTTGCTGTCATAGGTATAATCAAAGGTGCCGCTGCCGGCTGTTTCCACCTGGGTCAGATTGCCGTTGCTGTAAGCGCTGCTTTCCTCTCTGGTGCCGGAGGACTGAACGGAAATGAGATTGCCGTCCTCATCATACTTCATGGTCTGCGCCACTTCCTTCACCAGAGAAAGATTGTCGAAATACGCGGTATTGGCGTTCTTTTCGTAAGCGCAAATGACCTGGATCGCGGAGACGGTTTTTGTTGGCTGCTTCGGTACAATCGCAAGGGAGGCAAACTGCCAGTCGTTGACGTCGGCGTTGAAGGGAACGTAATGGTATTCCGTCGTATTATCTGAATATGTCAGCACAGCGCGGAGACCGAACTGCTTGTTGGTATCTTTCGCCCGCTTTTCTTCCTCCGTATCTCCGGAAGCTGTCGTTACGTTATCCGGCACGGCGCTGGCCTTGGCCCAGCCGGAGAGCACGTAGGTCTGCGTACCGGGCTGGTTCAGAGAGACCGTCTGATGGAGATTCTTGTCCGTTTTGGTGCTGCCTGTGATTATGAGGGCCTTGTTGCCCTGGATCGCGGTGACGCTGGCCGCGCTTGCGGCGGCGTTGCTTTCCGTCAGCCATCCTGCAGCGTCCGTGTAAATCCCGCCGTTATCCAGAAGGTTGACGTTGGAGGGAGCATTCCCGGTTTCCATTTGGAAATCATCATAATATACGACTCCGATAATGCCCTCATCGAGGATTGAGATGGAGTGATAGGAATCGTGAGCAGCCGTAAAGGTGAAGCTCAATTTGACCCAGCCGCCGTCGATGGCCGGGTCCGTTCTATAATTCAAGTACTCGCTGAGCCAGTAACTGCCCCACGAATCCTCGACCTGCATATAGACTCCCTTCGTTCCGGGAGTGCCGGATACGGAAGTGTTCACGTACACGGAAAAGCTGTATGTCTGCCCCGCGCTCAGGATGCCAAGAGACTTTCTGGCGCCGGTCGGACCTGCAGCGCTGCCGGAAACCCAGGTCTTAAAGGCCCTTTCTCCGGTGCGGGTCAGCTCTCCGGTCTTAACAACGGCATTGCAGCTGCTTCCTTCCGGAATAACCGCCGTCCATACCGAGCTGCCCGACACAGCCTCGAAGCTGCCGTTTTGAATCAGATTCATTCCCGCCGTTCCGATCCCTGCGCTGCGAAGCGTGCGGTTGTTCTGCTTGTCCGTGTTTCCGGTTCCGGAAAGGACGGCATTGGATGCGCCAATCACTGCGCCGTTCACGTCGGTGCTGAAGACGTTGACGGAACGCCCGGCGTAGTCGAAAAGATAGGTCGTGGAGAGATCGTCCCCTGTGTTGTATTCCCGATCCTGGCCCCAATCCGTATAGGTGGTTTTTTCGCCGAGGACGCGGGAAACTGCTGCGCCGACGCCGACCTCGCTGCCGGACTGCTCCCAAAAGCTGCTGACTCTTCCGTCGGCGTAGCTGAGATGGAGGGAATACTGACTGATCTGATCCTCCAGGCTCGTCATTCGGAAGCCGGTCCCGCTGTAGCCGAACTCCACGTAATTCTGATAGCTGCTCTCATCCGACAGCTTTCTCCGGACTCGCTTCAGTTGGTTGTTGTAATATTGGAATTGGAAGCTGTTTCCGGCCGCGTCGGTAACGCTGCGCAGAAGATTGGTTTGCGTGGGATCGTACTGAAAACTTGCGACTGTGATCTCGCTTTGGTTTTTATTCTTCTGGGTAATATGGTCCGGGCGGTCGCCGGAGCTGTTCGGATATCCGTTGGAGGCCATTGTTCCGTCGCTGTGCCGGAACCAAAGGTTGATGGAGTTTCCGTTGGCGTCCTCAATGTATGTAAGGAAACCGTTGATGAAAACCATCTTGCTTCCTTTGTCGTCTTCCATGCGGAAATGATTCGATGTGTATTCCGTAATTTTCAGTCCAAGGCCGTCCTCGTCATAATAGTAGGTTGTTGAATTGGCCGGCTCGTTGGCCTGCTTTTCGGAATCTGTGGCAAAATAATGCGCCGTACCGTCTCCGTCCGTGTATTTGATATACCGCATTGTGCCGGAGCTCTCGATATCGTATTGCAGGTCCACGTACTCCACCTTCTGAAGCAGATCCAGTTTCACGCCGGAGCCCATATAGAAGCCGTAGCCCATTTGAGAAGGGATATGCTTTGTTTGGGTGTCGTTTTCAAAAAAGTAGGAGCTGTTGTAGACAAGATTCAGAGAGAAGGGATTGACGGTGGAGGCATATGAAACCAGCGGCGTCACCGCGGTCAGCGCGCCGGTATAGTCGGAAATAAAGGCGGCGCCGGCCCGATCCGCGCCAAGACTCTGATAACTGTAATAAGGTTCAATGCCGATCATATCGCGGTAGGAAACTACAAATACCGGACCGGAGGCATGTCCGTAGCCGCGGAAGGTGACGGCTCCATAATTCGACAGACTGTAATCGTCAATATCGGCAAGCTTGATACAAGCTGCACGTGGAGCAGACGCGTTTGAATACCAGGACTTCACAAGCTCCGTAATATCCCAATACTTAAAGCCAAGGTTAGAGTCCATTTTTACATAGTCTAAAACGACGTTGGAAACAGAGGGCTTGGAGTTCCAGGACAGCCCGCAGATCCAGTCATAATTGCTGGAATAACCACTGGGACGAGTCTCGGTCACTGCGTGGATCTCTCCGGTTATGGACGGCAGGCCGTTTGAGGAATAGCTATACTCGCAGAGATACAGCTGGGCGCTGACGACTTCGCTTCCTGTGGGAATAGTGGGCAGGGTATCCCAACCGATGAAGACTTGCTGTTCCCTGGTGTTGTTCTAAGCGGAATAGCCGAAGTAAACATTTTGATAGTGGGTGTGGGTTTCGCTGGGCTGCCCTTGATTGACATAGGTTACGCCGATGCCCTGGGCCGCCCAGGCAACCTTATCAATGATCGTGGGGTCAATGGCCACGGGGAAGGCTCTGTCCGGATCGTTGATCCAGTCCGCGTCTGCGGTGACGGTCAGCGTCCAGGCGTCGGAGGTCTGCGTCAAGGCGTAGGCGACAGCGCCGGATTCTGCACCGTCCGCGTCGAACATATACGGGGCTGGAATCTGATAGACAGCCTCGCCGCCCTCGTTCCGCAGCTCGATGGAGCCGTCCTCCAGAAGAACGGGCGTCAGCCCGTCCGTGTCCAGCGTGAAGGGGAAGGAATAGCTGTCCCGGGGCCGATTGACCAGAATGGTTTCCTTGACGTTATAGCCGTACAGCTCATAGCTCAG
>JAEEGF011757411.1_pt1 | contig 14458 bp, 10 predicted proteins | sample 9134171 | NCBI WGS metagenome assembly JAEEGF01 (sample SAMN16246542, study PRJNA631951) | gut metagenome | biome: gut microbiome; feature: rumen; material: AP-attached | host: Bos | place: Iran: Karaj | collected 2018-10
GGCACACCGGCAATCCGAATAACATGACCTATCTGTTTAAGTCATGTACCAGCCTGCAGTCACTCAAGCTTTCGAGTATCAATACCACTCAGGTCTACATAATGGATGGCATGTTCCAAGACTGCTCAAGCCTTGTCGAGCTCGACATCTCGGGCTGGGACACCCGCAATAGCACCCAAACGATAAACATGTTCAATGGCTGTTCGCGGTTGAAAACAATCTATGCTGGTGGCGGATGGACTGTCCAGCATGTCATGAGTTCTTCTGGAATGTTCGATGGCTGTACGTCACTGAAGGGCGGCAGGGGAACTATCTACAACGCAAGTCACACCGATAAGGAATATGCACGCATTGACGGCGGTTCTGATAGCCCAGGATACTTCTCTGACCCGAATGTTGCTCCATCAGTTGAGGTAGTTGTAGGGAACATTAAATTCTATATGGTTGAAGTAGAGGGTAACGATGATTATGAAATCCCTTCCTTCTATATAGGCGAGTGCGAGGTTACCGAAGCCCTGTGGCTGGCGGTAATGGGAGGTGTGAACCCCAGCAGTTACTGCGGCAACCTGGGGGATAATCTGCCAGTGGAGAACATCTCATGGAACGACTGCCAAGAGTTCATCACCAAACTGAATGGGATGACTCATCTGCAGTTCCGCTTGCCCGATTCCGACGAATGGTACTGGGCGGCACGGGGCGGAAACAAGAGTCATAACTATACCTACAGCGGCAGCAACAACATTGATGAGGTGGCATGGTATAAAAACAATTGTAGCCAAAAACAAACCGTGGGCACCAAAAAGCCCAACGAACTTGGTATCCATGACATGAGTGGCAACGTGTATGAGATAGTGCAAGAGCATACTGAAGTGTTTGGTGGTGGATGGCATGCCCCAGCGAGTAGCTGTATGGTGGGTTATTCATGGGGACCAACAACTGAGACCTTTACCGACAACGACACCGGGTTCCGACTTGCGATCACTCAATTCATCATGCGTGGTGACATCAATGGCGACAACAAGGTGGATGTGAGCGATGTGAACATCATCATCAACATCATGCTTGGCAAGGCACAAGCCAGCGATTACCCGGGTAGCGCCAACGTGAACAACGATACCCAAGTCGATGTCAGCGATGTCAATGCAGTGATTAACATCATGCTCGGCAAATGATGAGGCACCCTCTTGAGGGGTGAATATTTCTAAAGAAACTATATACCTGTTGTCCCCCAATAGCATAAACGATGCAAATATGCCTAGGGACAACAGGTGTTTTAGGTATATAAAAAAAGTCCCAGCTTGCGCTGAGACTGTGGGTGATGACGGATTCGAACCGCCGACCCTCTGCTTGTAAGGCAGATGCTCTGAACCAACTGAGCTAATCACCCCCCCACAAAAATTATGAAACGATTACTACTTATCCTATGCGTGGGTGCTACCTGATTCGAACAGGTGACCTCATCCCTGTCAAGGATGCGCTCTAAACCAGCTGAGCTAAGCACCCCTTTCCTAGAAAGGCGGTGCAAAGGTAGAACAAGTTTTTTAATCGGCAAGCATTCGTGGTTGATTTTTCACAACCATTAACAATTTGCCTTGTTTTGGGAGACTTTTCAGCGATTACGGGAGGCGCAAGACAATGTGGAATGGTCTTCCGTTAAACATTAGATTGCAGGACAACGTAGCCGTTGCGGAATCATAGTGGCCATCGGTCAACGCCCCCAAACCTGATTCCCATGCTGGGCAATAACTAGACATCAACGAGACATTGCCCTCGTTGTCAACCCTCAGATAGCACGACATTAAGTACATAAACCCAGCATCGAGGATTTGTGAATAGCACCCTCCAAAAATGTCGTTGCAAAAGAAGATACCCGGTGCTATTCTTTCAATATTGATACCTGTGCACTGCGTTGTCTTTCCATACTGTGCAGCCCACTCGGCAAAAGTCACGCCATTGTAGGTTGACTGCTCCATATCGGTATCATAACTGCCGCTCATATCGATGGTCACACTACTGTCCCACAATCTTGGGTACTTACCCAGCATGGCATTGATAATGCGATTGACATCAGACACATCGGCAGCTCCATCACGATTGACATCGGCCGCAGTCACAACCTGCGGGTCGCTGATCTTGCCCAGCATGGCGTTAATCGTCATGTTGACATCACTCACATCAACAGTGCCTTGCCCATCAACATTCTCGAGCAGATCAACATGTTCAAAGTCACACCAGGGGATAAATGCCTGATATTGCTGCTGCGCCACAGCAGGCACCACCAGACGACATGTCGAGAGGTCAACTCCCGTACTGGTATAGTGGAATATGCCACGCTTGAAGCGTGCAGCAATCGAGGTGATGTCATCCATCAACACAACCACAGCCTCCAGCCCAGGAGCATCCAGTGAGCCTGGATCAAGTTGCTGCACCGATGCGGGTACGGTCACACTCCGCAAGCCATCACACTCACCGAAGGCACCATAGCCTACCATAGTCACTCCATCGGGGATGACGACATGGCCAGTGAGACCTGAACACTGGTAGAACGCCCAGTGGTCAATCAGTGTGATGGTCTTGGGCAGCACCAGTTCGCCCGTGAGTCCGGCACAGCCCTGAAAGGCCTCCAGTCCGATTGCGGTAACAGTATAAGTCACACCATCGTGTGTCACCCGCTCAGGCAATGTGAGCGTGCCCGTCAGGTTGGCATACGAGGTGTAGTTCGTTTCGGCAATGTTGGGGTCTTGTTCCTTGGTGACCGAAACAGTTGTTGGTGCATCCTCATTAATCTTATAGGCAATGCCATTGACTTTGAAGTCATAGAATTCCTCGCCAGACATCGCCAGCGAAATCACTGCGGCAAGCAGTGTAATTAATAATTTGGGTCTCATTGTCATGCTTTGTTTAGAATGATATGTGCAAAATTACGAAAAAAAGCCAATGTGCGCAAGCAGATGGCCAATTTTTTGTACCTTTGTAGCGAAATCAAACCAAACCTGAAAATTGTCATGACTGAACTGACTGCACTGACCGCTGTGTCGCCGATTGACGGGCGCTATCACGGCAAGACCGAACAATTGTCAAAATATTTCTCTGAGGCCGCCCTCATCCGCTATCGCGTGAAGGTGGAGGTGGAGTACTTTATCGCCCTGTGCGAGTTGCCGTTGCCTGCGTTGGCCGACGTTCCCGCTAGCACATTTGAATGCCTACGCGATATCTATCGGCACTTCACCCTCGCCGATGCCCAGCGTGTGAAGGACATCGAGAGCATCACCAACCACGACGTGAAGGCGGTGGAATACCTGTTGAAGGAGAAATTTGACGAGATGGGTTTGAGTGCCTATAAGGAGTTTATCCACTTTGGTCTCACATCGCAGGACATCAACAACACGTCGGTGCCAATGAGCATCCAGGATGCGCTGTGCGAGTCGCTGGTGCCGCAGCTGCAGCAGGTGATCGGCTGGCTCAACGAGCATGCCGAGGCTTGGCACGATGTGGCCATGCTGGCCAAAACGCACGGCCAGCCCGCCTCGCCCACGCGCCTGGGTAAGGAGATGCGTGTGGTGGCCTACCGCCTGGAAGAACAACTCAAGCAACTGCAGGCAGTACCCATCAGCGGCAAATTCGGCGGCGCCACTGGCAATTTTAACGCCCATCTGGCGGCCTACCCCGAGCGTGACTGGCGTGCATTTGCCAACGACTTCCTGCAGCGGCATCTGGGAATCGTGCGTGAGCAGTGGACCACACAAATCAGCAACTATGACAATTTGTCTGCACTGTTCGATGCGCTGAAGCGCCTGTGCACCATCCTCATTGACTTGGATCGCGACATCTGGATGTATATCTCGATGAACTACTTCAAGCAGAAGATCAAAGCTGGAGAGGTGGGCTCCAGCGCCATGCCCCACAAGGTCAACCCCATCGACTTTGAGAACAGCGAGGGTAACCTGGGCATCGCTGTCGCCATCCTTGAGCACCTTTCGCGCAAATTGCCCGTGTCGCGTCTGCAACGCGACTTGACCGACTCGACGGTGCTTCGCAACGTGGGAGTGCCGTTTGGTCACCTTGCCATTGCGCTGGCGAGTACGCTCAAGGGCCTGAACAAGCTCATCCTCAATGAGCAAGCCATCCATGCCGATCTCGACAGCCAGTGGAACGTGGTGGCCGAAGCCATCCAGACCATCCTGCGCCGCGAGGGCTATCCCAAGCCCTATGAGACGCTGAAGGAACTCACGCGCACCAACGAGGTGGTGAATGCTGAGTCGATTGCGCGGTTTATCGACACGCTGGCAGTGAGCGATGTGGTCAAGGCTGAGCTCAAGCGTATCACGCCCAGCAACTATACGGGGTACTAATATACTTCTAGATGCCCTGGGTGTTCAAGATGGACTGTCTGGAGCATCCAGGGCCTGCTGTTGCAGTTATTAAAAAAGCCTAAAAATCATGCGCCAGATATTGGCAGGTGTGGTTTTTGCGTTAAATTTGCACATTCCAACCAGCCACATGGCAAACCATACACAAGTTATTACATAAAATGAAGGCCGCGAGGCCTGGCAATTCTTATTATATTCAAAGCAAGAAACACTAACCGTTATTAATCGTTATGGACGACAATTTTGAGAAGAGACCTAGACGTCCCCGAATCGGTGAGGCGAAGTCTAACCCCGAGAGCACAAGCGATGGCGCACGCTATGAGCGTGTAGACTATGATCGTGAGACACAAGCCGCACAAACATCACAACCCGAAGAAGGCTATCAGCCACATTACCAATCTGAAGGCTATCAGCCGCGTGGTTACCAACAGCGTGGCTATCAGTCGCGTGGTTATCACCAGCGTGGCTACCAGCAACGCAACTATCATCAACAAGGTTATCAACAAGGCTATCAGCCTGGCTATGAGGCTCAAACGTCCAGTGAGCCTGTAGGCGAAGAGGGTGCCGAGCAACAGCAGACTAGTGGCTACCAGCCTCACCAACAAGGCGGCTACCAGCCCCGTCAGCAGGGTGGTTACCGTCAGCAAGGCGGTGGTTATCGCCAGCAGGGTGGTTACCGTCAACAGGGCGGTGGATATCGCCAGCAAGGTGGTTACCGTCAACAAGGTGGCGGATATCGTCAACAGGGCGGTGGCTACCGTCAGCAAGGTGGCGGATATCGTCAACAGGGCGGATATCAGCAGGGTGGTTACCAACAAGGTGGTTATGAGCAAGGCGGATATCAACAAGGTGGATACCGCAAGCGCCCCAAACGCAAACAAAGTGGGCCGAAGCCTCAAATGCGCTTTGTGCCGCGTCCCAAGCCTGTGGAGTATGAAGAGCCCATTGTCGACCCGAATATGGAGGTTCGCCTGAACAAGTTCCTGGCAAATGCTGGTGTGTGTTCACGTCGTGAGGCCGACGAGAAGATCCAGAATGGTGAAATCAAGGTCAATGGCACTGTGGTGACCGAGCTGGGTGTGAAAATTACACCCAAGGACATCGTGGAATATGACGGCAAGGTTGTGACCACAGAGAAGAAGTGCTACATTTTGCTGAACAAGCCCAAGAACTGTGTAACCACATGTGATGACGAGAAAGATAATCGTGGCATTGTCGACGGTTCTGAAGATGCCGAAACTACTGAGCCCAAGTCCCAGCAGAAACCGCGCAAGACGGTGATGGATCTGGTGAAGGGTGCTTGCGAGGAGCGCATCTATCCGGTGGGTCGTCTAGACCGCAATACCACTGGCGTGTTGTTGCTCACAAACGACGGCGATCTGGCATCGAAGCTCACGCACCCCAAATATGTGAAAAAGAAGATCTATCAAGTGTGGACCGACAAGCCCATCAGTGAGGAAGACATGCAGCACATCGCCGATGGTGTGGAACTGGACGATGGGCCTATCCATGCCGACGCTGTGAGTTATGTGTCGACGACCGACCGCAAGCAGGCCGGCATCGAGATTCACTCGGGCCGCAACCGTGTGGTTAGACGCATCTTTGAAGCGCTGGGTTATCGCGTCGTTAAGTTGGATCGCGTCTACTTTGCTGGCTTGACCAAGAAGAACTTGGCTCGTGGCCGCTGGCGCTACCTGACCCAGGAAGAGGTGAACTACCTGCGTCAAGGTTCATTTGAATAATTCACTAACGGCTGGGGCGACCCGGCCCACCGAACAAGATAAAACACTAACAGAAATCATGACATTGAAACGAACAAAGATTGTTGACATCTTCGCTCCCGAATTGGTAGGTGAGCAGGTGTGTGTTAAGGGCTGGGTGCGTACGCGCCGCGGCAACAAGCACGTGCAGTTCATCGCATTGAACGATGGTTCGACAATCAAGAACCTCCAGATTGTCATCGACCTGGAGAAGTTCAGCGAAGAGGAACTGAAACCTATTACAACTGGTTCGAGTCTGCACGTTGAGGGTACGCTCGTCGCATCGCAGGGCAAGGGCCAGACCGTTGAGGTCCAGGCGCAGACTGTCGAGATCTATGGCACTGCCGACCCCGACGAGTATCCATTGCAGAAGAAGGGCCACACGCTGGAGTTCCTTCGTGAGAAGGCACACCTGCGTATGCGCACCAACACCTTTGGTGCCGTGTTCCGCATCCGCCACCACCTGGCATTTGCTATTCACAAGTTCTTTAATGACAAGGGCTTCTTCTATATGCACACGCCACTGATTACAGGCAGTGACTGCGAAGGCGCTGGCGATATGTTCCAGGTGACGACCCTTGATCTGGGCAACTTGCCTAAAAACGAGGATGGCAGCAACGACTACACGCAGGACTTCTTTGGCAAGCCCACCAGTCTGACCGTAAGTGGTCAGCTTGAAGGCGAGCTGGGTGCGACGGCACTGGGAGCCATCTACACCTTTGGTCCCACATTCCGTGCCGAGAACAGCAACACGCCTCGCCATTTAGCTGAGTTCTGGATGATTGAGCCCGAGGTTGCGTTCAACGACATCACCGACAATATGGACCTTGCCGAGGAGTTTATCAAGTACTGCGTGCAGTACGCGCTAGACCATTGCAAGGACGACATCGAGTTCTTGAACCAGATGTATGACAACACGCTCATCGAGCGTCTGCAAGGCGTTCTCAAGCAGGATTTCATCCGTCTGAGCTATACCGAGGGTATCAAAATCCTTGAAGCTTCGGGCAAGAAGTTTGAGTTTCCTGTCAAATGGGGCGTTGACCTGCAGAGCGAGCACGAGCGTTACCTGGTTGAGGAACACTTCAAGTGTCCTGTCATCCTGACCGACTATCCGCGCGAAATCAAGGCATTCTACATGAAGCAGAACGATGACGGCAAGACCGTCCGCGCTATGGACGTGCTGTTCCCGCAGATTGGCGAAATCATTGGCGGTAGTGAACGTGAGGAGAATTACGACAAGCTCATCGGCGAGATTGAGCGTCGTGGCATCCCGATGAAGGACATGTGGTGGTACCTGGAAACTCGCAAGTTTGGCACGGTGCCTCACGCTGGCTTTGGTCTGGGCTTTGAGCGCCTGATTCTGTTCGTGACGGGCATGGCTAACATCCGTGACGTCATCCCGTTCCCGCGCACTCCTAACAACGCTGAGTTCTAATTAGCCGCAAAGTACGCGAAGTTTTAATTTAAACCGCGAATGGCGCGAATTTGATTTCGCGTGATTCGCGGTTATTGTTGTGTGTGCTTGATTGCTAAATCAGGGCGGCTACCCCCAGGGTGCCGGCAATGACGAGACCGTAGCGAATGACTTTGCCGATGGTCATGGCGGTGATGGTGATGGGTATGTTGGCTCGCATCATGCCCAGAACGACGGTGAGGGCGCTTCCCAGGACGGGGACGAATGCAAAGAACGCCATCCATGCACCACGACCGTGGATAAATCGCTCGGCTCGCTCGAGTTTTTCATGGTTGACATGGGCGTATTTCTCAATCCACTCCATATTACCTAGCGTTCCTAGCCAGTAGCAGGTCATGCCTCCCGACACATTGCCGGCCGTCGCTGCAAGCAGGCACAGCCATGGACTGAGGTGAAGGGGGCCGACAAAGGCGATTAGAACCGCCTCGCTACTGAGCGGGACGATACTACCTGCAATAAATGCCGAGAGAAACATTCCCCAGTATCCCCAATCGATAAAAAACTGCACCAATGAATCCATGAATACTTGCGATGTTGCAAAAGTCGTGCAAAGATAGCAAAAAAATCGCTAGACCGTGAATGGTCTGGCGATTTTTTAGGATCAGGGCTTATGTGGCCCAGACTACTTAATTAGTCTTCTTGCAGGCGTTTCCGTCACACTGAGCCTTGTCCTTGCAGTCATGGCCGGCAGCCTTATCCTTGCAGTCGTGACCTTTGCCGCACTCAGCTTTTGCTTTGTCACATTGAGCCTTTGCTTTGTCGCAGTTGTGGCCTGCTTTAGCCTTGTCGCACTGAGCCTTGTCCTTGCAGTCATGGCCGGCAGCTTTATCCTTGCACTCATGACCCTTGCTGCACTCAGCTTTCGCCTTGTCGCATTGAGCTTTCGCCTTGTCGCACTCATGACCTGCTTTCGCCTTGTCACACTCATGACCTGCCTTTGCCTTGTCACAGTCGTGGCCGGCAGCCTTGCAGTCGTGGCCTTCGCACTCGGCTTTCTCCTTGCCAGCGTGGCGCTGTCCGTCATGATGGCGGGCCTTGTTTCCACGCTGTTCGCGATCGGCCACCATTTGCTCATACTTTGCCTTCTGATCGGCCGTGAGAACGGCGGCTACTTTGGCATCAACCTCAGCCTGGCGGGCTTTCATCTGCTCTTTACGGGCCTTCATTTCTTCGGGCTTGGGTTGAACTTTCTTATCTTGCATTTGCTGCATCTCGGCCTTTGCTTGCTCTGCCTGCTCGCCGTAGATTGATGCGATGGCCGATTTCTGGTCAGGGGTGAGTTGCAGTTGCTTGTCGAGCATGGCAATGCGATGCTCAATCATCTTTTCGGGGTTCATACCGCCGCGAGGACCATGGTGACCGCGGCCTTGGGGCTGGGCGTTCATGCCGGCCACTGCCAGCAACGCCATCATGATAACAAAAATAGTTTTCTTCATTGCGTTTGTTTTTAAAGAAATGAATGTTAGTATGCCATCGTTTAGCTTGTGATGACGGTGCAAAATTAGGACAAATATTTGAGTTGACAAAATAGTTTTTTGCCTGTTGCTGACCAATGCTAAAAAATCATTGACAAATGCAAGATAAATGTAGACCAATCAACTGGGCGTAAAAGTGAGCAGAATGATTACAATATGTTAAAATGGCTCGTTATTTGCTAAAAAAATAGGGCAAAGGGCTTAAAAATTTGTCGTAAGTGCGAAAATTTCAGTAACTTTGCATACATTAAACTCAAAACATCATGGAGGTAAAGAAAGCATTATACATCTCGCAGGAGATAGCACCTTATCTTGACGAGAGTGCGATGGCCAATTGGGGCCGCGACCTGCCTCAGGGCATCAAGGAGCGCGGTGCCGAGGTTCGCGCATTCATGCCCAAGTATGGCTATATCAACGAGCGACGCAATCAGCTTCACGAGGTGTTCCGCCTGTCGGGCATGAACATCATCATCGACGATACCGACCACCCGCTGATTATTAAGACCGCGACGATGCTCCCTTCACGCATCTCGGTGTTCTTTATCTATAACGACGACTATTTCACTCAGGCGATGACCAAGGAGCTTGAGACGACACTGTACAGTGAGACCAACGATGAGCGCAGCATCTTCTATGTCCGTGCCATCATCGAGGCATTGCGCAAGCAACGCTGGACTCCAGATGTGATCCAGTGCAGCGGATGGATCACTGCGCTTGCACCTGTGTATATGCGTGAGCTTTATCCCGATGACCCGTCATTCCGTGATGCGAAGATTATCTATGAACTTTGGGACGATGCGTTCGATAACCCCATGAGTAACCGCATGGCTCGACTGCTGTGCCAGGATGGCATTAGCGAGAGCACCGTGCAAGACATCTATGACCAGCCCGTGAGCCATACGGCATTGACTCGTCTAGCGCTGCAGCATAGTGACGCGGTGATTCAGTGTAGCCCTCACGTAAACCCCGAATTGATTGAACTTGCTCAGGCTTCAGGCTTGCCGTTCTTGCCCTATTCTGATGATGAGGACCGTGTCGAGACCGTAGCCAAGTTCTACAAATCGCTTTAATACCCAGTTGTTTGGCATCATGAAACATATTTTCTATAGCCTGCTCACCCTGGCAGCTGTGCTGGGGTTTCAGTCGTGTGTCGACGATACCATCGGTTCGTCGCTGACCGATACCCGCGCGGCCATCATCGAGGACTCGTCGTTTGTCATCACAGGGCACAGTGTGCCCAACCAGCGTATCATGGCCCGCACGAGCACTCAGTTAGTGGGTCTTCTTAAGGCTGATGGTTACGGCACGCTCAGTAGCGAGGTCGTGACGCAGTTTATCCCTTCGACCATCATTGACACCATGGGCGTGAGTGCTGACATGATAGACTCCTGCCGCCTGATGTTGACCATCTCCCCCAATGGGTTTACTGGTGATGCGCAACCCCCGATGCGTTTGAGCGTCTATCGCCTGAAGGAGCAACTGCCCACGCCGTTGTACAGCGACTTTGACCCCACTGATTATTACGATGAGAGCGGTTTGTTGGGTTCAAACTCTTACTCTCCCAAGTCAACTGTACCGGTATACTATGAGACCAGCAGTGGCCAAATAGAGTATGAGGCGGTCTACGTTCCAATGCCCGTGAGCCTTGCCCGTGAGATTCAGACCGAATACCGCCAGCATCCCGAGACCTTCAGCTCACCCACGGCATTTGCCAAGTTCTTTCCAGGTATGTATTTCAAGAACAGCTATGGCAGTGGTCGCGTGATGAACTTTGTGCGCACTGAGTTCCAGGTGTTCTACCGCAAGCGCAGCACCATTCTTGAGACGGACACAACGACCAATAACACGGCTACCTATATGGCTGCTACGCCCGAGACGTTGCAGGACAACATTATCTCATTGGATGTTGACGCCAGTGTCAAGCAACGTGTTGCCGATGGCCAGGCGATTATACTGGCCCCTGCAGGCTATGAGGTCCAGGTGCGGTTCCCCATACAAGAAATCATTGACAAGTTCAACACCGATGTGGGTGACGACTTGGGCGTGATCAACAAGTTGGAACTGACCATTCCCGTCGAGGATACAGGCACGGCCTATGACATCGCGCCACCGACCAACCTGCTAATGGTGAAGACATCGAAGAAAGATGAGTTTATCGCGGGCGACAGCCTGACCAACAACAAGGACTCGTTCTATGCCACCTATAACAGCACCAAGCGTGCCTATGTGTTCAGCGGCCTGCGTGCTTATATCATGAACATCATTGACAACCAGGGTGGTGCTGCTAGCGATGATGACATCAATCTGACCATCACCCCAGTGGATGTGACGACCTACACGACTCAAGCGTCTTATTACCAAGAGGCCCGTACTGTTGTGACCAAGATTGCTCCCATGGTGTCTGCGCCAGCCATTACGCGTTTGCGCCTTGACAAGGCTAAGGTGAAGATTACTTACAGCAAGCAGATGATGTAGGAAAGAAGAATGTAAAAGAGAGTTAAAAATGATGAGCTCTCAAAAATTATTCTCAATTCTCAACCCTCAATTCTCAATTTTATAGTACCTTTGCAGCCGCAATGCAGAATTGCGCGTTGCATCAGCCGCAATAGCTCAGTCGGTAGAGCATTTCATTCGTAACGAAAAGGTCGCGGGTTCGAGTCCCGCTCGCGGCTCAACACACAACCGCCCTCCCAGCAACTTGGAAGGGCGGTTGTGTGTTGTTTTCACTAGAGACGACACGAGATGTGAGAAAAACAGTCCGGAATGGAGCAAACCTCCATTCCGGACTTGTGATAGTTGCATTGAATTACAGCCCGCGTCCGTGGCAGTTTTTGTACTTCTTGCCGCTGCCGCAGGGACATGGATCGTTGCGGCCCACCTTGGGACCAGCATTAACGATGGGTGCGGTGGGACCCTGGGGCTTGTGTGAGGCACCACGAGCTGCGGCTTGCTGAGCACGTGCGTTGGCAGCCACAGCATCTTCCTGTCCACCTCCACGGCTCTCTTGGTAGCGCGGCTGGCGCTGACGCGGCATTTCGCGTTCCTGGACAGTAGTGGGCTCTTGCATCGGGATTTGTCCGCGCATGAGGATAGACACTGTCTTGGCATTCATCTCGCCAACCATCTGCTTGAACATGTTGAACGATTCCACCTTATATATAACAAGGGGATCTTTCTGCTCGTAGCTGGCATTCTGCACACTCTGGCGCAACTGGTCCATCTCGCGCAAGTGCTCCTTCCAACTCTCGTCGATGGTGAGCAGCATCAGCGCCTTCTGCCAAGCTTTCTGCAACGACTTGCACTTGGTCTCATAGGCCTCCTTGATGTCGATGACGATTCCAAAGGTGCGTTTGCCGTCGGTGATGGGCACGCGTATCAGACCCTGCGGCTCCATGCCGTTGGCCTTCTGGTCGTTGACAATGTTTTCGATGACGGGATAGGCCACCTCGCTCAGTCGCTCGGTCTTGCGGTTGAAGGCTTTGAGCACTTCGTTGTATAGGGCATCAACCTTGTCCTGCTTGTCGGCACGGCGGAAAGTTTCCTCGTCGATATTCGGCTCAAGGGCATAGGTGCGCAGTACCTGCATCTTGTAGTCCTCATAGTCATCGGGTCCAAATTTTTCGGTGATGTCCTCAACGCTGTCATACAGGGTGTTGATGATATCCAGGCCGATGCGCTCGCCCAGCAATGCGTGGTGACGGCGTGTATAGATGACCTTGCGTTGTGCATTCATCACGTCGTCATACTCGAGCAAGTGCTTACGGATGCCGAAGTTGTTCTCCTCGACGCGCTTCTGAGCATTTTCGATAGCATTGGTGACGCGGCGGTCTTCGATGGCCTCGCCATCCTTGAGCCCAAGGAAGTCGAGCATCTTCACCACCTTCTCGCTGGCGAACAGACGCATGACCTTGTCTTCAAACGAAACGAAGAACACACTGGAACCTGGATCACCTTGACGTCCCGAACGACCACGCAACTGGCGGTCGACGCGGCGTGACTCGTGACGCTCGGTGCCGATGATGGCCAGACCACCAGCCTCGCGCACGGCGGGGCTGAGCTTGATGTCGGTACCGCGGCCTGCCATGTTGGTAGCGATGGTGACGACACCCTTGCCATCGACTTGCTGACCTGCCTGTGCAACGATATCGGCCTCCTTCTGGTGCAACTTGGCGTTCAGCACCTGGTGCGGTATGTGACGCAGGTTGAGCATGCGGCTCAGCATCTCACTGATGTCGACCGAGGTCGTACCCACCAGAACAGGACGTCCGCTGTTGCGCATCAGTTCAATTTCCTCGATGACGGCAAGGAATTTCTCCTTGGCAGTCTTATAGACGCGGTCGGGCATGTCGTTACGGATGACAGGCTTGTTGGTCGGAATAGTAACGACATCCAGCTTGTAGATATCCATAAACTCGCCCGCCTCGGTCTCGGCAGTACCGGTCATACCTGCCAACTTGTGGTACATGCGGAAGTAGTTCTGCAGGGTGATGGTGGCGAATGTCTGTGTTGCCGCCTCGACGTTGACGCCTTCCTTTGCCTCGATGGCCTGGTGGAGTCCGTCGCTATAGCGGCGTCCCTCCATGATACGTCCTGTCTGCTCATCTACAATCTTCACCTTGCCCTCTTCATCAACAATATATTCCTCATTGATGTTAAACAGGGTATAGGCCTTGAGTAGCTGAGTGACTGTGTGCACGCGCTCGCTCTTGAGGGTGTAGTTCTGTAGCAGCTCGTCTTTTTTGAGCACTTTCTCCTCATCGCTGATGTTTTCGTTGGTCACCTGCGATAGCTGTGTGGCAATGTCAGGCAAGATAAAGAACTGCGGGTCGTCGGTACCCTTGGTGAGCACGTCGATACCCTTGTCGGTAAGCTCGACGGTATTGTTCTGCTCCTCGATAATGAAGTACAGCGGGTCGGTGACAATGGGCATGTCGCGGCTGTTGTCCTGCATATAGAATGCCTCGGTCTTGAGCATGGCGGCCTTCACGCCTTCCTCGCTCAGGTACTTGATCAGGGGCTTGTATTTGGGCAGGCCCTTGAAGGCACGGTAGAGCAGCAGTGTGCCTTCTTTCTGCTCCTTCTCGTCATCGCTGGCCATCAAGCGCTTGGCATCGACCAGGAGCTTGGTCACCAGTTCGCGCTGGGCGCGGTAGACACGCTCAACGTTGGGCTTGTAGTCATTGAACATCTGGTCCTCGCCCTTGGGCACGGGACCCGAGATGATGAGTGGTGTACGAGCATCATCAATCAACACCGAGTCGACCTCATCGACGATGGCATAGTTGTGCATGCGTTGCACCCCGTCCTCAGCGCGCCTGGCCATGTTGTCGCGCAGGTCGCCGAGGCCGAACTCACTGTTGGCACCGAGCGTAATGTGGC
>JAEEGF011149618.1_pt1 | contig 14456 bp, 14 predicted proteins | sample 9134171 | NCBI WGS metagenome assembly JAEEGF01 (sample SAMN16246542, study PRJNA631951) | gut metagenome | biome: gut microbiome; feature: rumen; material: AP-attached | host: Bos | place: Iran: Karaj | collected 2018-10
TGGTAAGGGACACAAGGGTCAGAAGGCTCGTTCAGGAGCTCCAAGACTTGGTTTCGAAGGTGGTCAGATGCCACTTTTCAGAAGACTTCCTAAGAGAGGCTTCAAGAACATCAATCGTAAGAACATCGTAGGTATCAATGTAAGCGCACTTGAAGTATTCGAGAACGGAGCAGTTGTTGACGTTCAGGCACTTAAGGATATGGGCATCATTAAGAAAGAGCTTGATGGTGTAAAGATTCTTGGAAATGGCGAATTTACTAAGAAGCTTACGGTTAAGGCTAATGCTTTCAGCGCATCAGCTAAGGAAAAAATCGAGGCACTTGGTGGAACAACAGAGGTGATCTAATGTTTAAGTCCCTAATGAATGCATTAAAAGTAAAAGAAATTCGTTTGAAAATTCTATTTACTCTTGCAATGCTAGCCCTGATCAGACTTGGTTCTGCAATTCCAGTACCTGGAATGAATACATCAGTATTTAGAAATTGGTTTCAGGGTTTGACAGAGAGTGATGCATTTGGCTTTATGGATCGATTTACCGGTGGATCATTTGAGAACATGTCAATTTTGGCACTCAATATCACACCATACATTACATCTTCTATTATCATTCAGCTTCTCACAATTGCTATTCCTAAGTTTGAGGAGTGGCAGAGAGATGGTGAAGATGGAAGAAAGAAGCTTACAGCTCTTACAAGATATATAACTGTAGCTTTAGCTCTTATCGAATCCATCGCGATGTCAATCGGATTCTACAGAAATACAGGCTTCTTAACATCACAGTCTATTTTCCTTGTAGTTCAGATTGTAGCAGCACTCACAGCTGGTAGTGCATTCCTGATGTGGATTGGTGAAAGAATCACAGAAAATGGGGTTGGAAACGGTATATCAATAGTTCTGACTATCAACATTCTTTCAAGAATGCCGTCAGATATTAGCTCACTTTTCGGTCAGTTTGTGAGCGGAAAGCCTATTGCAAGGGGAGTAGTATCAGCAATTGTTATTATTGCAGTTATTATTGCAATGGTAGTATTGGTCGTTCTTCTTAACGGCGCTGAGCGTAGAATTCCTGTTCAGTATGCTAAGAAGATCCAGGGAAGAAAAACTTACGGTGGAAGCCGTTCAGAGATTCCTCTCAAGGTCAATACAGCAGGCGTTATGCCTATCATTTTTGCAATGTCACTCTTCCAGTTCCCTATCATTATCAGTCAGCTCGTTGGCTATAATGGTTCAGGTTTCTGGGGACAGTTTATTGCATATTTAAACCAGAGTAACTGGTGCAATCCTAACCATTGGAATTATTCAATTGGTTTGGTTGTTTACATTTTACTGCTTATCTTTTTTGCATATTTCTACACATCAATCACATTTAATCCGATTGAGATTGCAGATAATATGAAAAAGCAGGGCGGCTTTATTCCTGGAATCAGACCAGGTAAGCCTACAAGTGATTATCTTACAAGCATTCTGAACTATATCATTTTCATTGGAGCATGTGGTCTTACAATCATTGGTGTATTACCTATCTTCTTTAATGGTATGTTCGGTGCAAGCGTTTCATTTGGTGGAACAAGCCTTATCATCGTGGTAAGCGTTATCTTAGAGACAATCAAGCAGATTGAATCTCAGATGCTTGTACGTAATTACAAAGGATTCCTGGAAGATTAATTGGTAACTTAAAAGAGGTCGCAGGGGAGCATATGCGCCCTTGCTGCCTCTTATTTGTCTTTAATCAGAAAATAATGATATCATTTAACATAAAAAGAGGGTCATGGTATGAAGATAATAATGTTGGGCGCACCAGGCGCAGGAAAAGGCACACAGGCTCAGATGATCGCGGATAAGTTCAATATTCCACACATCTCAACCGGTGACATCTTTAGGGCAAATATTAAAAATGGAACAGAACTTGGTAAGAAGGCAAAAGAATTTATGGACAAGGGACAGCTTGTTCCTGATGAACTTACAGTTCAGCTCCTCCTTGACAGAGTAGCAAATGATGATTGCAAGAATGGATATGTACTTGATGGATTTCCACGTACAATTCCTCAGGCAGATGTACTTGACAGTGAGCTTACAAAGCTTGGTGATAAAGTTGATTTTGCCATTAATGTAGATGTTCCTGATGAGAACATTGTTCGCAGAATGTCAGGCAGAAGAGCTTGCCTTAAGTGCGGTGCAACTTATCATATTGAGCATATTCCTCCGAAGAAAGAAGGAATATGTGATAAATGTGGAAGTGAGTTAGTTCAGAGAGAAGATGACAAGCCTGAGACAGTACAGAACAGGTTGTCAGTTTACCATGAGCAGACTCAGCCTCTTATCGATTACTATGATAAGAAGAATATTCTTAAGACTGTTGACGGTACAAAGGATATGCAGGAAGTATTTAGCAATATCGTAGGTATTTTGAATGCGTAAAGTTATTACAATTAAGACTGATGAAGAAATTGAGCTTATGAGGCAGTCCGGACAGAGACTTGCAAAAGTGCATGAGGCACTTCATGCTGCGCTTAAACCCGGAATTTCTACATTGGAACTTGATCAGATTGGAGAAGATACTATCCGTTCTCTTGGTGGAATACCTAATTGCAAGAATTATGAAGGTTTTCCTGCTTCCGTGTGTATTTCCGTGAATGATGAAGTTGTTCATGGAATTCCTAGTGCTGATAGGATCCTGCAGGAGGGTGACATTGTTACCTTTGATACAGGACTTATATATAAAGGGTATCATTCTGACGCTGCCAGAACATGGGGCGTTGGCAAGATAAGTGATGAAGCACAAAAACTTATTGATGTTACAAGAGAGAGCTTTTTTGAAGGAATAAAAAAGGCCAAAGCCGGACATAGGCTACATGAAATATCAAGAGCAATTGATGACTATATAAAACCATATGGATATGGTATAGTAAGAGAGCTTACAGGTCATGGAATTGGTACTAGCCTTCATGAAGAACCAATGGTACCTAATTATAAAAAGTTGTTGCCCGGGGTAAAACTAAAGAAAGGCATGACAATATGTGTTGAACCTATGATAACCATGGGGGAGAGATATGTTGGATGGCTTGATGATGATTGGACAGTGGTAACTGTAGACGGTTCCCTGGCTGCACATTATGAAAACACTATCGCTATAACAGATGGCGAACCAGAGATATTAACTATTATTTGATAGTAAAGGATAGGAGGAAAGAAATGTCTAAGGCTGATGTAATTGAAATTGAAGGAAAGGTTATTGAGAAGCTTCCTAACACAATGTTCCAGGTTGAGCTTGAGAATGGTCATGTTGTTCTTGCTCATATCAGTGGAAAGCTTCGTCAGAACTTCATCAGAATCTTACCTGGTGATAAGGTAACTCTTGAACTTTCACCATATGACCTTACAAAAGGAAGAATTATTTGGAGAGACAAATAATTTTGAAATTGTCCGTGGCAATTTTGCCACGGATTTTTTTTGCCATTAGTTTTTCTCTTTCGTATAAATAATCAGAAAATAAAAAATCACTCATGAAAAGGAGGATAACAATATGGTAAATATAATTGCAAAAGCATTTATAATTGCAACGTTAGTATGCGAGGTTATCCTCGTGTTAAAAATATGCTAGTCAATGATAATAATGTCCGATTTTACTGCCTCCCGCGGTAACATATAATGGCATTGTCGAAAAGACAATGCCATTTTTTTAGTTGATTTTCAAGAAAACGGGAGGTTACACAAATGAAAAAAAGAGTTGTATCAGTATTTATGGCACTGGCAATGGGACTTTCTATTGTTGCATGTGGAGTAACAGCGCCAGAGGCACCTGCTGCAGAACCGGCAGCTGAGCAGAAAGAAGAAACTGCAGCTGAGCAGACTAAGGCACCTGAAGCAGTTACACCTGCTGCAGATGCTATCACACTTGTTATGGCAGAGGTAAACCCTCTTGATACCATAGTAGGTATGACAGATCAGAAGTTTAAAGAAGAAGTAGAAGCTAGATCTAACGGATCAATCATTATTGACCTTCAGGCTAGTGGTGTTCTTGGCTCAGAGAACGATGTTCTTGACACAATGCTTGGCGGTGGCGGAACAATTGATATGTCCAGAATTTCAGCTTTCGCTCTTACAAGCTATGGCGGACAGAAGTCAATGCTTCTTTCACTTCCTTATATCTTTACAAGCCGTGATCATTTCTGGAATTTTGCTACATCAGACCTTGCACAGGAATTCCTTCAGGAGCCTTCAGAGAACGGTAGCGGTGTAAGAGGTCTTTTCTACGGAGAAGAAGGATTCCGTCATTTCTTTACAGTTAATGAAATCTCAGATATCAATTCATTCAAGGGAATGAAACTTCGTGTTTCAAATGACCCTATCATGAATGGTCTTGTAGAAGGTCTTGGAGCATCTCCTACAGTAGTAAGCTTTGGTGAGCTTTATTCAGCACTTCAGACAGGAGTTGTAGATGGCGCTGAACAGCCAATCGCAAACTACAAGTCAAATGCTTTCCCTGAAGTTGCTCCTTATATGATCCTTGATGGACATACTCTTGGTGCTATCCAGGTAATCATTACAGATGAAGCTTGGAATAAGCTTTCTGCTGAACAGCAGCAGGTTCTTGTTGACGCAGGTAAGGCTGCTTCTGAGTACAACCGCTCAATCTCAGAGGAAAAAGAGAATGCTGTATTAGAAGAGCTTAAGGCTGATGGAGTTACAATCATTGAGGTTGAAGATATCACACCTTGGCAGGAAGCAGTTAAGCCTGTAATTGAGGAAAACATTAAAGGTCTTGAAGATTATTACCAGAAATTAGTTGATATGAAGTAATAAATATAAAGGGGAAATATGGAATCTTTTTTTAAAACAGTTGATAGTATTAAGCCTTTATATGATGTGACATACAAGATTATGCTTGTGATATGTAAGATTCTTCTTGTGGCAGACATCATTATCACAAGTATGAGCGTTTTTGGCAGATATATTCCTTTTATCCCGGATCCATCCTGGACAGAAGAAATCGTTCTTACCCTGATGGCATATATGGCAGTTTTATCTGCAGCCCTTGCCATCAGGAGGGGCGCTCATATCAGAATGACAGCCCTTGACAGATATCTTCCAACCAAACTCATTAAAATACTGGATTTGTTATCAGATGTATGCATCATGTTTTTGGCTTTCGTAATGCTTATAGTTGGATGGCAGTATGCTTCTACAATTGGAAGTAAGGGCGTATATGTTTCTCTTCCTAAGTTATCAAGATTTTGGATGTATTTTCCAATTCCTGTGGCTGGTCTTGCAATGATCATTTTTGAACTTGAAGCAATTTACAACCACATCAAGGGATTTTTTGTAAAGGAGGAGAAAACTGATGACTGCTAATTCTACAGCGATTGCTATATTGCTAATCAGCTTTCTGGTCATGATCTTTTTAAGGTTCCAGATAGCATATGCAGTAGCATTATCCTCAATCCTTTGCCTTTTGTATCAGGGACTTCCCCTTACAACTGTTTGTCAGCAGATGGTAAAGGGAATAAGTTCTTTTTCACTCATGGCAGTCCCGTTCTTTATAACCATGGGATGTATCATGGGAAGCGGAGGAATTTCTGAAAAGCTGATTGCTTTGGCCGATGCCTGCGTAGGTTGGATGACCGGCGGTATGGCCATGGTAAACATAGTTGCTTCCTATTTCTTTGGAGGAATTTCAGGTTCTGCAGCAGCAGATACTGCCTCTCTTGGAAGTATTTTGATCCCTATGATGGTTGACCAGGGATATGACGATGACTTTTCAACTGCGGTAACAATTACTTCATCTTGCGAAGGTTTGCTGGTTCCTCCCAGTCATAATATGGTCATTTATGCGATGAGTGCAGGTGGAGTCTCCGTAGGAAGCCTGTTTTTGGCAGGTTACATTCCCGGAGCACTTCTTGCAGCTTCACTTATGATAGGCTCTTACATTATTTCTAAAAGACGTCACTATCCAAAAGGAGAAGCATTTAGCATAAAGAAATTTGGAAAACAGCTCGGAATATCGTTCTGGGCCCTTGCCGCAGTAGTTATCGTTGTGATCGGTGTTGTTGGAGGTCTTTTCACAGCTACAGAGTCTGCAGCTGTTGCAGTAATCTACAGCCTTATAGTCAGTGTATTTATCTATAAGGGGCTTGATCTTAAGGGAGTATGGAAAACTCTTGAGCAGTGCGTTGATACACTTTCAATAGTTCTTATCCTTATTTCAACATCAAGCATTTTTGGTTATTGCCTTACAACCCTTCACGTACCTGATCTTGCAGCTAATGCGATCATAGGACTTACAAGAAATCCAATACTGATCGCGCTTTTATTGAACTTAATTCTGTTGGTACTTGGATGTATCATGGATATGGCACCGATCATTTTGATCGCAACACCTATTCTTTTACCTATTGCTACATCAATTGGAATTAATCCGATACAGTTCGGCATAATGATCATATTAAACTGCGGTATTGGACTTCTGACACCACCTGTTGGAGCAGTTCTTTTCATAGGCTCTGCGGTTGGCAAGGTAAAGATGGAAAAAGTAGTAAAGGCTACATTGCCATTCTATCTATGTATGATAGCGGTTCTTTTATTGCTTACATTTATTCCTGAGATCAGTATGTTCCTGCCGAATCTGCTTATGAAATGATCGTTATTTGAAAGGTTTTTTATGGAGTATAGATATACTTGTGATGTTAAAACTGCAGACATATGGAAAATGGCTATGCGCCGTACCTACAAGTCATTTGTTGGCATAATAAACCTTGTGTTTACGGTTGCGATGATTCTTTTGACTATCAGATTCTGGGGTGCTTCTTCAGGATTTATAAAAAGTCTCATGATTTTTGGATGCATTCTTTTTCCTGTGATCCAGCCTCTTGCAACATATGGTATGAGCGCAAAGCAGCTTGAAAATCTTCCCAAAGACATGGTACTGACATTTAATGATAAGGGCGTTTTGGTGGAAACCGGCGGCAGATTTGAGAGTATTAAGTGGAAAAATATATCAAATGCCATAAAAAGAAATAATATGATCATTGTAATGTCAGATGACAGACATGGATATATGATCACTGACAGAGTCTTGGGCAAAGAAAAAGACTTATTTTTTGATTACCTTTGCTCAAAAATATCAGCTTAGTTTGCATAGTTTTTTTAAAGAGGCGGCGCTATAATTATTACAATAACTATAACGAAGCCTCTTTATTTTTACCCATTTATGAATAAAATTAGACAATTCTGGAAAAATCTCAAGATCATAAACAAAATAAAAGTTTTTACAGGCAGCGTATTTTTTGCTACTTTGGCAATTCTTCTTTTTGATGTCTGGATCATTAAGCTCTTTATGATGGATTTTAATGACATTATGGAGGATAATTCCAAAAGCGGTGAGGTAATAAGCGCTCTTAATAAGGAAATAGACACATTTGATATGTATGTTCACAGTGCAGATCCTTCCAATAAAGCAGAATGGACCACGTGTGTTAACGAAAGCGAGAAAACGCTGAATAAAGTACCCCTTGATTATGGGCGACTTGGGCAAGAGCGCTATGCGCTGATGTTTTCCTTTAAGACTGCTTATGGCGAATATAGCGTGGAAAGAGATAAGGTTATAGAGGATTTTCAGGATGAAAACGTTCTGATAGCAGATCTTTACAGGGTATATGGAATGCAAAAGTATCTGCTTCAGTATGCGCAGCATTTTGTTGACGTGACAATGAAGGAAGGCAATGCCAATTACCAAAAGCTCATGCCCGTCATTATAAGTGTTCCATTTTTGGTTTCAGCTATCGGCATCGTGGTATTTTTTATAATATTTGAAATCTCAAAGATCATGAACGCGTCAATTACCACTCCTGTGCTGACTCTTGCAAACGCTTCACGTAAAATTGCTGCAAATGACTTTTTTATTGATGACATTGAAGTCAGCAGCCAGGATGAGATTGGCGAGCTCGTCACTGCTTTTAACAAAATGAAATTTGCTACAGGCGAGTATATAAAGGCATTGGAAGATAAGAGAGTAGCACTTGATCAGCTTCATGAGCAGGAGATGGAAAATCTAAAGATTGAAAAGCAGCTTGAGACAATGAACCTTGAGCTTTTGAAGAGCCAGATAAACCCGCATTTTCTTTTTAATACACTCAATGCTATAGCGGGAACCGCGAATTTGGAGGATGCGCCTACCACAGAGCAGATGATAGAAGCCTTAAGCTCATTGTTTAGATATAACCTAAAGACCCAGGCAAAAGAAACTTTGCTTTCGCAGGAACTGAAGATATCAAAGGATTATATGTACCTTCAGAAAATGAGATTTGGTGAGAGAGTTCAATTTGAAATTGACTCAGAGGTGGATGAAAATGCAGTTATAGTGCCCACTTTCACCTTTCAGCCTCTTTTGGAAAATGCAATTATTCATGGCATATCCAAGAAAGTTGAGGGAGGAAAAGTGACCATAAAGATACGGCATGTAGGTGGAAGGCTGCATATAAATGTTGAAGATACCGGAGTTGGCATGGACGAGACAACTCTGTGGAATATAAAAAAGCAGCTTTATGATCAGACGATTAATAAGAATCTTGAAAAAACAGTGGGAATAGGACTTGGTAATATATGTAAGCGCATCAGAGCGATGTATAGCGACGGAAATTTCGAAATTACCAGTAAAGAAGGAGAGGGAACTGTGATCTTCATTGACATACCTTTCTTAGACCCACAGATGCAGGTGGATAGCAATGTATAGAATATTAGTGGCAGACGATGAACCAATTGAACGACAGGTGATAAATAAAAAGATAAAAGCTTTTTTCCCGAATCTGGTTGAAGTCTTTGTGGCTGAGAATGGAATTGAGGCTGTGAAAAAATATACCGAGAATATGTGCAATATAGCTGTTCTTGATATTGAGATGCCTGGAATGAACGGACTTGAAGCGGCAACGCAGATCAGAAACCTTGATAAAGACTGCAGCATTATCTTTCTCACGGCATTTGATGAATTTAGTTATGCCAAAAGAGCTATTGAAGTAAGGGCCTTGGATTATCTTTTAAAACCCGGTTCTGATGAGGAACTGATCAATATATTGGAAGAGGCCTTCAGAATTTGCGATAGTAACAGCAAAGCCCCAAAAGCAGACCTTTCTCGAAAGGATTCAGGATCAGAGCCTTCCTTGGACTATAGCGAAGATGATATACATAGCAATACTCTCATCAGGGATATTACAGGGTACATAGAAAGCCATTACATGGAAGATATCGCTCTTCAGGATATTGCAGGATATCTAAATTATTCCGACGTTTATTTCTGCAAGCTTTTCAAGCAGAATTTTGGCAAGAATTTCATTACCTACCTGAATGAGTTCAGAATGGCCCGGGCAAAAGATCTTTTGGCTGATCCCGGGATCAACATAAAAGATGTCGGATATAAAGCTGGCTTTAGAGATCCCAATTATTTTACCAGGATATTTAAACGAATGGTGGGAATGACACCAAGCGAGTATAGGAGCGGAGCTTTGGAACAATGACAAAGAGATGGATATATGGCCTAGTGCTTTCTGTTTTGGGAATCATAGCTGCTGTTGCAGGCTTAAGGCTATTGCTTATGCTTAGCAGTGATCATATTAATAAGGAGCCGGAGTTTGTTCTTTTGTATGCAGAAAATCAGACCGAGGATTATCCCACTACCCTGGGGGCTCGGAAGTTTGCTGATCTTGTGTATGAACGGACGGATGGACGCATCAAAATACTGGTTAAGTATGACGCTGAGCTTGGAAGTGAGATGCAGGTTATAGAGCAGATGAAGTTTGGAGGAATTGCATTTGCAAGAGTGTCCCTGTCGCAGCTTGCCGAGTTTGCTCCAGCGCTTAATGTTCTGCAGCTTCCTTATTTGTATAGCGACTCGCAGCATATGTGGAGAGTCCTGGAAGGAGGTATCGGGGATGAGTTCCTTAATAGCGTTGAACCTCGGGGAATTGTCGGGTTATCCTGGTATGATGCTGGGGCAAGAAATTTTTACAGCACAACTCCGATAAGAAAACTTGAAGATCTTCAGGGGATGAATGTAAGAGTGCAGGAGTCAGATATGATGGCTGACATGGTTTCAGCTCTTGGCGGCAATCCTGTAAAGATAGTGTATTCTGAGGTGTACTCGGCATTTGAACAGAAGATAGTGGACTGTGCAGAAAACAACTGGCCATCATTTGAGGCGATGAAACACTATGATGTGGCAAGGTACTATACAATCGATGAACATACAAGAGTGCCTGAACTACAGATATGTTCAAAGGTCATTTGGGACAAGATAGATGAAAGAGACAGAGATATAATCCGTGACTGTGCGAAAGCGTCAGCAATTTATGAAAGACAGCTCTGGCAGGAAAGAGAAAAGTCATCAAGGGAAGTTGCTGAAAAAAGAGGGGTCACAGTGATAGAACTTTCGGCAAACGAAAAATTAAGATTCAGGGAAGCTGTTTCTTCGGTATATGAAAAATATGGCGGAGATCAGATGGATATCATTAAGAGAATAATGGAGTACTAAAAAGGGAGGTTGTCCCTCCCTTTTGAATTATATGGAATATTTATCTATTTCTTTTAACTCATCTTCTGTAAATGTGGTGTTCTCGATGGCTTTTATGTTATCAAGAATCTGAGAAGATCTGGATGCGCCTATGATGACAGAAGTTATATAGTCATCCTTGAGGTTCCACGCAAGCGCCATTTCAGCAAGTGTCTGACCACGCCTTTTGGCAATTTCATTTAAAGCCTTAATATTGGCGAGTTTTTCTTCTGTAAGCTGACCCTCTTTAAGGAAACGGCCATCAGTGCGGATCCTGCTGTCCTCAGGAATACCATTTAAGTATCTGTCTGTTAAAAGACCCTGAGCAAGAGGAGAGAAGCAGATGATTCCGGTTCCAACTTCCCTGGATTTTTCTTTCAGACCGTTTTTCTCTATTGTTCTGTCAAAAATGTTGTAGCGGTTCTGATTGATGATAAATGGAACATGAAGCTCTTTTAATATAGCGTGAGCTCTTTCAAGAGTGGGCCCATCATAATTGGAAATACCAACATAAAGAGCCTTACCGCTTCTTACGATCTGGGCAAGAGCCTCCATTGTCTCTTCTAAAGGCGTCTCAGGATCCATTCTGTGATGGTAAAAGATATCTACATATTCAAGTCCCATTCTCTTAAGTGACTGATCAAGGCTTGCAATAAGATACTTGCGGCTGCCCCAGTCACCATAAGGACCTGGCCACATGTAGTAGCCGGCCTTTGTTGAGATGACCATCTCATCTCTGTAGCTCTTAAAGTTTTCTTTAAGTATTTTACCGAAATTTTGCTCAGCAGCTCCGTCTGACGGACCATAGTTATTGGCAAGATCAAAATGTGTGATGCCGTTGTCAAATGCGGTCTTACACATGTCCACCATGTTGTTGTAATCGGAGTTATCACCGAAGTTGTGCCATAGTCCAAGAGATACGGCAGGAAGCTTCAGACCGCTTTTTCCACAACGATTGTATGTCATGCTTTCGTAACGAGTAGTATTTGCAGTGTACATATAACCCTCCCTAGATAAAACTTTGTTATAGTTTAATACATTTTTAGGAAAAAAGCACAGAAAAAAAGCGAGATTTCTGTTAAAAAACAATCATAATTTTTAGTGAAAAATTAATGCACATAATGTGACATCATGCTATAATTCACTTTGGTAAAAAACAACCTTTCAGGTTAATAAAACGGAGGAGAAAAATGGGAGAAAAACGACAGGCTATCTATGATGCCACGACTCTGGGGAAACCCAAAATGGCGCTCTTGGGATTGCAGCATATGTTTGCAATGTTTGGGGCGACGATCTTAGTTCCAATTTTAGTTAATGGTTATTTTAATGGGGAAGGACTTTCCGTTCAGGTCACACTTTTCTTTGCAGGTATTGGTACACTTCTTTTTCATCTTTTTTCTAAATTCAAGGTTCCCGCATTTCTGGGATCATCATTCGCATTCCTTGGTGGCTTTGCTACCGTTGCTAATTTAAATTCAGGTAAGTACGCTGATATGACATATGGAGAAAAACTTCCTTATGCTTGCGGTGGTATTGTTGTTGCAGGACTTCTTTATCTTATCCTTGCAGTAGTGATAAAGCTTGTAGGAGTAAAGAAGGTTATGCATTTCCTTCCTCCTGTAGTAACAGGACCTATTATTATCTGTATCGGACTTTCACTTGCACCATCTGCTGTTTCTAATGCTTCAGCAAACTGGTTCCTTGCTCTTGTAGCACTTTCAGTAGTTGTTATCTTTAATATCTGGGGCAAAGGAATGTTCAAGATCATTCCTATCCTTATGGGAGTAGTTATTTCATACTGTGTTGCCCTTATTATGAATGCGATAGGCTTTACAAATGCAGATGGCAGTGCAATCCTTGATTTTGCACCTGTTGCTGCAGCTAATTGGGTTGGACTTCCTCCTTTCCAGTTCGCAAAATTCGATCTTACAGCAATTCTTGTTATGGCTCCTATAGCAATTGCAACAATGATGGAGCATGTTGGCGATATCTCAGCTATTTCAGCTACTACAGACAAAAACTTTATCGAAGATCCGGGTCTTCACAGAACACTCTTTGGAGACGGACTTGCAACAGCAGTTGCAGGACTTTTCGGAGGCCCAGCCAATACAACTTATGGAGAGAACACCGGTGTTCTTGAGCTCTCTAAGGTATATGATCCAAAGGTTGTTGAAATCGCAGCTGTATATGCTATCGTAGTAAGCTTCATTCCTAAGATCTCAGACATCATTGGCACAATGCCAACAGCTATCATCGGTGGTATAAGCTTCATATTATATGGAATGATCTCAGCAATTGGTGTTAGAAATGTAGTAGAGAACAAGGTTGATTTCACAAAATCAAGAAATCTTATTGTTGCAGCAGTTATCCTTGTATCAGGACTTGGATTCTCTGATGGTATCACATTTACAATCGGAAATACTCCTGTGACTCTTACATCTCTTGCTATAGCAGCTCTTCTTGGAATCGTGCTCAATGCAGTATTACCTGGAAATGATTATGACTTCGGTGTTAATCATAAGGGCGACATCAATAGGGGCGTAAGCTTCAATAATCACGAAGAAGCAGGCTGATAAACGTGTAATATCCTACCAGGATTTCGGTAAAAGATTTTATCGAAATCCTGGTATTTTTTTTGTAAAAACCTGTTGATTATTGATTTGATATATGCTATGATGTTAAATGGTCTTTTTAGGAAAAGGGGTATTTGTGCCCTTTTTCAGGCATTATTCTGTTACCATGCAGGAAAGGAGAAACAATGAAAGTTAGGTCTTCTGTTAAGCCTATGTGCGAAAAGTGCAAGGTTATTAAGAGAAAGGGCGTTATCAGAGTAATCTGTGACAACCCTAAGCACAAACAGAGACAGGGTTAATTCGAGCCGTTTCGGATTACTTTTTGATACCAATAATGAATTGAGTATTGGAAAGATCGGATTAAGTACTGTCCGATTGGGCGTTAGATGCCCCAATCAAACAAGTAACAGCTCTGGCAAAAAAGTCCGGAGCAAGAGGAGTAAAGCTTCTCATTAAACTATTATTTATTTGTTAAATGGAGGAATTAAAATGGCTCGTATTGCAGGTGTAGATTTACCTAGAGATAAGCGAGTAGAGATCGGTTTGACATATATCTACGGTATCGGTAGAACAAGCTCAAACAAGATTCTTGAAGCAGCAAAAGTAAATCCGGACACACGTGTTCGCGATCTTACAGACGAAGAAGTAAAGAGAATTGCCGAGATCATCGGTAACGACTACGAAGTAGAGGGTGACCTTAGAAGAGAAGTTGCTATGAACATCAAGAGACTCACTGAGATCGGATGCTTCAGAGGAATGCGTCACAGAAGAGGACTTCCTTGCCGTGGTCAGAGAACAAAAACAAATGCAAGAACTAGAAAAGGACCAAAGAGAACAATCGCTAATAAGAAGAAGTAATTCTTTCCGTCAGCTATTGGGACCGATTGAATTTGTGCATGGCAGATTCAAAAAGTAACATTACAACAAGAATTTTTTAAAGGAAGAAAGTAGGTTAGTTTAAAATGGCAAATCAGAAATCAGCTTCAGCTGCAAAGAAGGCAGCTGCAAAAAAGCGTGTCAAGAAAAACGTTGAACACGGACAGGCACATATCCAGTCATCTTTCAATAACACAATCGTTACATTGACAGATGCTGCAGGAAACGCTCTTAGCTGGGCAAGTGCCGGCGGTCTGGGATTTAAGGGTTCAAGGAAATCTACTCCTTATGCTGCACAGGTAGCTGCAGAGACAGCAACTAAGGCTGCACTTATTCACGGCCTTAAGACTGTTGATGTATTCGTTAAGGGACCAGGATCAGGAAGAGAAGCTGCAATCAGAGCTCTTGCTGCAAGCGGCCTTACAGTTACATCTATCACAGACGTAACACCTGTACCACATAACGGATGC
>JAEEGF012516899.1_pt1 | contig 14451 bp, 14 predicted proteins | sample 9134171 | NCBI WGS metagenome assembly JAEEGF01 (sample SAMN16246542, study PRJNA631951) | gut metagenome | biome: gut microbiome; feature: rumen; material: AP-attached | host: Bos | place: Iran: Karaj | collected 2018-10
GGCGTACCCGCCCTGGTAGGGGGCCTGATTGGGGGCGCTCTGGGGCGCGGGGGCGGCGTTCAGGCTTGCCCCGCAGTTGCCGCAGAAGACCTCGGCGTCTTCGCAGGGCTGGTTGCAGTTGGGACAATATTTCATAGACTCGATTTCGGGCAGCCGTCCGCCGGAAGGGAGGAGAGCTGCGCTCCTTTCTGTAGAATAAAACAAGTATACATCGAATCGAAGGCGCTGTCAAAGGGCTTCTTCGCGAAAGAAGACGCATAAGAGAAAAGGAGCTTCCGAAGAAGCTCCTTTTGACAACCCGCGATCACCGGTCAGGATTTCCGGCGGCGAGGATCACTTGCCGTCCTGGTCCATGTACCGGGCGCGGTTGAACCGGTCGTTCAGGTCCTGGACATTCCCGACCGCCCTCTCGGAAAGAAGCGCAGGGTCTTCCTCCCGGGCGGAGGGATTCATCTTTTTATCCCGCCGAACCAGGAAAAATCCGAGGATCGCCAGAAGAACGACCGCGGCCAGAAAGCCGAAGAACAGTTTGCCAAAGAATCCCAGCATGACACAAACCTCCTTTGCACGCCGTCAGGGAAAGCTTTTCGATCATTAAGACGCCGGAGGCGGGGAAAAGTTCCCATAAAGGACGCGTATCCCGCGCCCGGGGAGGGGCCCCCGGATCGGGATACGCGCAGCAGGTGATTTATTTGCCGAAATACCGGTCCAGCAGGCCCTTGAAGGCCTTGCCGTGGCGGGCCTCGTCACGGGCCATCTCATGGACGGTGTCGTGGATGGCGTCCAGATTGTACTTCTTGGCCAGCTTGGCCAGCTCGAACTTGCCGGCGGTAGCGCCGTTCTCAGCATCCACGCGCATGGCCAGGTTCTTCTTGGTGCTGTCGGTCAGCACCTCGCCCAGAAGCTCGGCAAACTTGGCGGCGTGCTCGGCCTCTTCCAGACCGGCCTTCTTCCAGTATTCGCCGATCTCGGGATAGCCCTCGCGCTCGGCCACGCGGGCCATGGCCAGGTACATGCCGACCTCGCTGCACTCGCCCTCAAAGTTGGAGCGCAGGCCCTTGATGATCTCTTCCTTTACTTCCTCGGGCACGTCCGCACCGAAGACCTTGCCGACGCCCAGCACATGCTCGGCGGCCCAGCTCAGCTCCTCGGCCTGCAGGGTGAAGCGCTCACCGGGGACCTTGCAGATGGGGCACTTCTCGGGGGGCGTATCGCCCTCATGGACATAACCGCATACGGGGCAAACCCATTTTTTCATGTTTATAACCCTCCTGTTGTAGATAGTAAGATGGGATCTTCGCTTGCCCCCAATGTACCAGAAAGCGCCCGTTTTGTAAAGCGGTCCCGCAAAAATTCACGATTCGGCCAAAGCCAGTAAAGCGGGACCAACCGCCCCGGCAAAGAGCCGGATGGCGGAGAGCGCCTCCTGCAGGGTGTTGCCGCTGCTGCCCACCTCCAGGATCAGGGAGCCGCCGGTGAGCTGCTGGTTGTAGCGCTGGGGCACCAGGCTCACCGGCCGCATCAGCGTGGGGTGGGCAGTGGCCGCCGCCTGCTGCAGATAGAGGGCCAGGGAGAGGTTGGAGCGCCAGTTGGGGTGCTCCAGACCGCTCTCGTCGCTGCCCACCAGCAGCATCACCTGGCTGGCAACCGTCCCCTCCTCCTCGGCCATGGTCTTGTAGACCACCCCATCCGCTCCCAGGGCGTCCCGATGCAGGTCGATGACCACGGCGATCTCCGGGTAGCGCTCCAGATAGCGCGCCACCGCCTCGCCGCTGCGGCTGTAGGAGCCGGTGTAGCTGGGATAGTCATAGATCTCCCGGTCGTGGAGCACCCGCAGCCCCTGTTCCTCCAGGCGTTCCGCCAGCTCGTCCCCCACCCGGATCACGCTGTAGCGGGGATCCTGGGTCCGGTTCGCGTCGCTGGCGTCGTAGCGATCCAGCCCCGCGGGGGTGTAGGCCTCGCTGCCGTGGGTGTGCATAATGAGGATCTGGGGGCCCTCCGCCGGCAGGCGCAGCCCCGGCCCCTCCGCGAGGATCGCTCCCGGGTCGATCTCGTAGGCAGTGTCGTTTTTCAGCAGCTGCTCTCCGGGGATGGTGGTCTCCAGGATCTCCTGCTCCGTCTCCGTCTGCAGCACCGACACCAGGATCTCCGGCGTGGCGTCCGGCGCCGCCGGGCCTTCGGAGGTCGCCGCCTCAGGCTCTGCTGGCGCGATGACCGGCAGGGGAGAGGGCTCCGCTTCTTCCAGAAGCAGCACATTGCTCATCCGGCCCGCGTCCAGCCGTTCCTGCCGCTCCGTCTCTGCCTTTTCATAGAGCCCCGCCGCCGAGAGCAGACAGCTCACCAGCACCCCAAGGCTCAGCATCAGCACCTTTCCGCTCGTTCGCACAGCGCCTGCCCTCCCTTTGCATTCTTTTCGTATCAGTATATGCGCGGGAGGAAAGGGATAGTTCTGCAGCTTGCAAAAGGGACGCAAACATGGTATATTCGACCGGAACAGAAGCAAAAGGAGGAAGATCCTATGACCTATACCTATCGTCCCCGGGGCGTTTGCTCCCAGCTCATGGAAGTGGAAGTGGAGGACGGCAAGATCCGCCGCGTCCAGGTCCTGGGCGGCTGTGACGGCAATCTCCAGGGCATCTCCCGCCTGGTGGTGGGCATGGACGTGGACGAGGCCATCTCCCGCATGGAGGGCATCCGCTGCGGCGGCAAGCCCACCTCCTGCCCGGATCAGCTTGCCCAGGCCCTGAAGGCCTGCCGCGCCGGAGAATAAGCCATGCTGGAAGAGATCCTGGGCGCGGCCCTGGACCTGGATGAGACCGCGCTCCGCCGCTTTCGCCGCTATTACGAGCTGCTCGCCGAGTGGAACAAGGTCATGAACCTGACGGCCATCGAGGGGGAGGAGAACACCGCCCGCCTCCATTTCCTGGACTGTGCGGCCCTCACGCAGATGGTCGACCTCAGGGGCAAGCGGGTCATCGACGTGGGCACCGGCGCGGGCTTTCCGGGACTGGTCCTGAAGATCCTCTGCCCGGAGATGGAGCTGACCCTGCTGGACAGCCTGGACAAGCGGGTGAGATTCCTCTCGACCGTCTGTGACGAGCTGGGATTTTCGGAGGTCCGCTGTCTCCACGCTCGGGCGGAGGAAGCGCCCCCGGAGCTGCGGGAAAGCTTTGATCTGGCCTGCTCCCGGGCGGTGGCCCGGCTCAATCTGCTCTCGGAGCTCTGCCTCCCCTTTGTGAAGCAGGGCGGCCTTTTCGCGGCCATGAAGGGCCCGGAGGTCAACGAGGAGCTGCGGGAGGCGGAAAAGGGCATTCGGCTCCTGGGCGGCGAACCGGACCGGGTGGCGGAATATCCCGTCCCCGGCACAGATCTGCGCCACAACGCGGTGCTGATCCGCAAGATCGCCCCCACCCCGCAAAAATACCCCCGCAAATGGGGGCAGATGAAAAAACAGCCGCTGTAAAGTTTTGAGTTTTCAGTTTTGAGATTTGAGAAAAGGAAACGGGCGACCCTTGTGGTCGCCCGTTCGTTCTTATGATTCCAGCAGCATCGCCGCCAGTTCCTCCGCGCTGGCAGCGATCCCAGTCGCACCGGCCTCGATCAGCTGCTCCCGGCTGCGGAAGCCCCAGGAGACGGCGATGCAGGCCATCCCCGCGTTTCGCGCCGTGGCCAGGTCCACCTCTGTGTCCCCGATGTACACGCAGTCCGGCAGCTTAAGTCCCATCTCCTTTACCGCGGCCAGCACCGCGTCTGGATTGGGCTTTCGCCGCACGGTCTCGCTCTCGCCCACGGCGGAATCCAGCAGCCCCGGGAAATAGGCCTCCGCCAGCGCCTTCACCGCCGGGTGGGGCTTGTTGGAGATGATGGCCTGGCGCACGCCTTGTGCCCTCAGCGCCTCCATCAGGGGCAGGATCCCCGGATAGGGCCGGGTTTGGATATTGCAGTGGGCGTCATAATACGGCTTGTAGAAGGCCAGTACCTCCTGCCGCCGCTCTTCCGGCGCAACCTCAGACACCAGATGGGCCGCCCCGTTGCCAAGACCAGCCCGCACGGCCTCGGGGCTTACCTCCGGCAGGGAAAAGTGCCGCAGGCTCACATTCACCGCTGCGTGCAGATCCGCCAGTGTGTCCAGCACCGTGCCGTCCATATCCCACAATACGCCCCGATACGTCATCCCGATTCCTCCCTGCGTTTTCTGCTCCCATTATACCTGCCCTGTCAATCCCGGATTGCTTTTTTCCCGCCGCTGTGATATCATAATGACTATAAGATGGCGAAAAGCCAAAAAGCTTTTCGCCGCGCGGCTTTGCCGCGCAGCCAAACAGGATGGCTGTTTGGCCATATAGTCATTTCAATGAGCATCGGGCGAATGACCCGTTGGGTCATTCGCTGCCAAACTTGTCGTTTGGCAGCGAGAACGATCGAATTTGCGATCGTTCTCGCCATCCGATGATCATTATTAGCTCCCCTGTGCAAGGGGGATTGCGGGCTCCCGCCGCCGGTGGCGGGAAAGGGGAACCCGCAATTTCCGCAGCGGTCGAAAAATGCGAGGAATAGCGTAAGCCCGATGCATTTTTCGGGCACCGCAAGGCGGAAGCTGTCCCAGTGCGCACACTGGGACTGAGGGGTTGTCCCGCTCGTTCGATCAGCCGTTCCGTCGGGATCGACAAGCCCGCCGTCATCCGGCTCGCGTGAGACCGCCGGATGACACACCCAAGGCCCCTTGCACAGGGGAGGTTCAGCGGGATCTACTTCGCCAGATGCGCCCGGACCCGCTCGATGACCATTTCCAGGGCCACCTGGTTGTGGCCGCCCTGGGGAATGATCACGTCCGCCCTGCGCTTGGAGGGCTCCACAAACTGCTCGTGCATGGGCTTGACGGTGTTCAGATACTGGTCGATGACGCTGTCCAGGCTCCTTCCCCGGTCCCGCACGTCCCGGACGATGCGGCGCAGGATGCGGACGTCCGCGTCGGTGTCCACATAGATCTTGATGTCCATCTCCTTGCAGAGCTCCAGGCTCTCATAGATCAGGATGCCCTCCACGATGATGACCCGGGTGGGGCGGATGAGGACGGTCTTGTCCGTCCGGTCGTGGATGGAATAGTCATAGACGGGGCACTGGATGCTCTTGCCCTGCTTGAGCTGGCGGATGTGCCGGAGCATCAGGTCCGTGTCGAAGGCGTTGGGGTGGTCGTAGTTGAGCTTGGCCCGCTCCTCATAGGGCATTTCGTGGTGGGCCTTGTAGTAGTTGTCGTGGTGGACCACGGAGACCTCTTCCCCAAAGGCCTGGATGAGCCGGCGGGTGATGGTGGTCTTGCCGCTGCCGGTGCCGCCGGCGATGCCGATGACCATGATGTCTTGCATAGCTTGTCCTCCCCTGTTTCGGCGAAGCTCGCCACATTTCATCTTATCTTATCATAGTTCGTCCTCTGTTTCAATTTGACTTTTCACATTTTGTTGACTATACTGTTGCACAAGAACAGTTCACGCAAATACGAACAACAAGGAGGTAGTATCATGCCGATCCCCACCCCCCATATCAATGCCAAAAAAGAAGACTTCGCCAAGACCGTTCTGATGCCCGGCGATCCCCTGCGGGCCAAGTTCATTGCCGAGACCTTCCTCACGGACCCCGTGCTGGTCAACAACGTCCGGGGCGTCCAGGGCCACACCGGCACCTGGAAGGGCGTGCCCGTCACGGTGATGGCCTCGGGCATGGGCATCCCCTCCATCGGCATCTACAGCTGGGAGCTTTTCCACTTCTATGATGTGGACAACATCATCCGCATCGGCTCCGCCGGGGCCCTGCAGGACGATATCAAGCTGCGGGACATCGTGATCGCCCAGGGCGCCTGCACCAACTCCAGCTACGTCAAGAGCTTCGGCCTGGGCGAGCTTGCCACCTACGCCCCCATCGCGGACTTCACCCTGCTTTCCAAGGCCGTGGAGGCCGCCCGGGAGCACGGGATCGAAGCCCATGTGGGCAACATCCTCTCCTCCGACCCCTTCTACGCCCCCGAGGGCCACAGCAAGAACGACGAGTGGAAGCGCATGGGCGTGATGGCTGTGGAGATGGAGGCCGCCGGCCTTTACGCCAACGCCGCCTATGCCCACAAGCGGGCCCTGGCCATCTGCACCATTTCCGACCACATCTACCGTCCCGAGGACAACCTGACCGCCGAAGAGCGCCAGAGCTCCTTCACCCAGATGATGGAGATCGCGCTGGATACCGCCGTGAAGATGGCGGAGCAGGACAAGTAAATAACGAAATCGAAGCCCAGCGAAGCGGGTTCGATTTTGAGAGGAAGAAGAACGCCATCGGTCGATGGGGCGAGTCTGCGAAGCCCCATGACCTTATGGCGTTTTTCTGACGAGATGGAGATCGCGCTGGACACCGCGGTCAAGATGGCAGAGCTGTAAACCGTGCAGGGGCTGCCGCCCCCGGCAGCCCGGCAGATCCCGCTGAACCAGGCAGAATACAGGGCGAATTCGTACCGGCTGCGAATTCGCCCCGTTTTTTGTTCCTCTCCCAAGGGAGAAAGCGCGGACGCTCCCCGGGGCGAAAAACCGGGGTTTGTCGAAAAGAAATGGGGGAAACGCAAGCTTTTTGTTGAATATTTTCCTTGCTTTACCCATATGGCTCATGGTATAATGTCATTTGGTATGGGAAAACCAACCTGTTATGTCCAACCAAAATTGTAAATGGAGGAAAAACAATGAAAAAGATTCTCGCACTGCTTCTGGCTCTGTGCATGATCTTCGCCCTGGCTGCCTGTGGCGAGACCGCTCCTGCAGAGACCAAGCCCGCCGAGGAGCCCGCTGCTGAGGCCCCTGCTGCCGAAGAGCCCGCTGCCGAAGCTCCCGCCGAAGAGGCCCCCGCTGAGGAGCCCGCTGCCGAGGCTGCCGACATCCGCGTCGCCATGATCACCGACTACGGCGACATCACCGACCAGTCCTTCAACCAGACCACCTACGAGGCCTGCAAGGAGTACTGCGAGGCTAACGGCCTGGAGTTCAAGTACTACAAGCCCGGTTCCGACTCTGACGACGACCGCATCACCATGATCGAGAACGCCATCGAGGAAGGCTTCAACGTCGTCGTGATGCCCGGCTACGCCTTTGCTCCCGCCATCGCCGCCACCGCTCCCGAGTATGAAGACGTGCTCTTCATCGCTCTGGACGTGTCCGACTTTGACCTGAGCTCCGCCGGTCTGGATCCCCTGCCCGCCAACCTGTACTCTGCTGTTTACCAGGAAGAGCTCTGCGGCTACATGGCCGGTTTCGCTGCTGTGAAGCTGGGCTACAAGAACCTGGGCTTCCTGGGCGGCATGGCTGTTCCCGCCGTTATCCGCTACGGCTACGGCTTCGTGCAGGGCGCTGACGCTGCCGCTGCCGAGCTGGGTCTGACCGATGTCACCGTCAACTACGCTTACGGCAACCAGTTCTACGGCGACGCTGACATCACCGCCGCCATGGATACCTGGTACGCCGGCGGCACTGAGATCGTCTTCGCCTGCGGCGGCGGCATCTTCACCTCCGCTGCTGAGGCTGCTGCCAAGGTCGGCGGCAAGGTCATCGGCGTCGACACCGACCAGGCTCCCGTCATCGACGGCCTGTACGGTGAAGGCATGACCGTTACCTCCGCTATGAAGGGTCTTGCTCCCACCGTCAAGACCATGCTGGCTGCTGTTCAGGCCGGTCAGTTCGAGGGCGGCAAGGTCGAGAACCTGGGCCTGGTCTCCGAGAACCCCGAAGAGAACTACGTGCAGCTGCCCTCCGCCAGCACCCAGTTTGCTGACGGCTTCACCGCCGAGGATTACGCCGCTCTGGTCGCCGCCATGTTCAAGGGCGAGATCACCGTCTCCAATGACATCACTGTGGCTGCTCCCAGCTTTGCCACCGTCATCACCGTGAACGATCTGGGCAACCTGAAGTAATTCTTCCCAAAACAAAAAAAGACAGGCCTTCGGGCCTGTCTTTTTTTGCCCGCTGCGGGGCGGCAAATCGCTTCCCATTTGGCCTTCCCCATTCCTATCACCCCCGAAGCGAATATCATACTTTTTCCCTTTTCGATCTTCTTTGTTCCTTCCTTTTGGCTCTGTCCTTTTTCTTCATTTTTTGTTTACAAACGACCCCTTTCTGTTGTATGATAGCGTCATGAAGCTATGTAAGGGAGGTCGATACGGTTGGAGAGTCCATACGCAATCGAGATGCTTCACATCACGAAACGGTTCCCAGGCATCATCGCCAACGACGACATCACACTCCAGTTGAAGCGCGGCGAGATCCACGCCCTGCTGGGGGAAAACGGCGCTGGCAAATCCACGCTGATGAGCGTCCTGTTCGGTCTGTACCAGGCGGAAGAGGGCATCATCAAAAAGGACGGCAAGGAAGTGCAGATCAAAGACCCCAACGACGCCAATGATCTTGGCATCGGCATGGTGCACCAGCACTTCAAGCTGGTGGAATGCTTCTCCGTCCTGGACAACATCATCCTGGGCGTTGAGCCCACCAAGAACGGCTTCCTGCAGAAGAAGGAAGCAAGGGAAAAGGTCATGGCCCTGTCCGAAAAGTATGGCCTGCACGTGGATCCGGACGCCATCATCGAGGACATCACCGTTGGCATGCAGCAGCGCACCGAGATCCTGAAAATGCTGTACCGCGACAATGAGATCCTGATCTTTGACGAGCCCACCGCCGTGCTGACCCCCCAGGAGATCGACGAGCTGATGCAGATCATGAAGAATCTGGCAGCCGAGGGCAAGAGCATCCTCTTCATCTCCCACAAACTGGCGGAGATCATGGCTGTGGCAGACCGCTGCACGGTACTGCGCAAGGGCAAGTATATCGGCACCGTGGAGACCAAGAACACCACCGTGGAGCAGCTTTCCGCCATGATGGTGGGCCGCAACGTCAACTTCCACGTGGAGAAGAAGCCCAGCACTCCGGGCGAGGTGATCCTGGAAGTGGAAAATATGAGCGTGGCCTCCAAGGTCCACAAGAAGGACGCGGTAAAGAACGTGAGCTTCCAGGTCCGCGCCGGCGAGATCGTCTGCATCGCGGGCATCGACGGCAACGGCCAGACCGAGCTGGTCTACGGCCTCAGCGGTCTGGAGCCTTTGAAGTCCGGCAGGATCCTCTTCAAGGGGGAGGATATCACCAAGACTTCCATCCGCAAACGCTCCACCTCCGGCCTGAGCCATATTCCCGAGGACCGGCACAAGCACGGCCTGGTGCTGGATTACCCGCTGGAATACAACATCATCCTCCAGCGCTACTTTGAGCCGGAATTCACCACCAAGGCCGGCTTCCTGAAGCGCAAGCCCATCCGGGAATATGCCGAGCGGCTCATTGAAGAGTACGACGTACGCTCCGGCCAGGGCCCCATCACCATCGCCCGCAGCATGTCCGGCGGCAACCAGCAGAAGGCCATCATCGCCCGTGAGATCGACAAGGCCCCCGACCTGCTGCTGGCCGTTCAGCCCACCCGCGGTCTGGACGTGGGCGCCATCGAATCCGTCCACAAGCAGCTGGTGGCCCAGCGGGACGCCGGCAAGGCGGTGCTGCTGGTCTCCCTGGAGCTGGACGAGGTCATGGACGTGCCCGACCGCATCCTTGTCATGTACGAGGGCGAGATCGTGGGCGAGCTGGATCCCAAGAAGACCACCCAGGAGGAGCTGGGCCTGTACATGGCAGGCGCCAAGAGAGATGAGGTGAAGGCATGAAAAAACTCCTGAAAAACAGTGCCGTCCAGTCCCTGATCGCCTCCCTCCTGTGCATCATTCTGGGTCTGCTGATCGGCTACATCGTGCTGCTGTTCATTAACCCCGAAGGGGCCTGGGACGCCATCCTGGCAGTCCTGAAGAACTTCATGAAGACCTCCAATCCCGGGCGCCGCGTCAAGCTCCTGGGCGCAACCCTGGTGCGCACGGCCCCGCTGCTGATGTGCGGTCTGTCTGTGCTCTTCGCCTACAAGGTGGGTCTGTTCAACATCGGCGCCGCCGGTCAGTATGTTGCCGGCGTCTGCGCCAGCCTCTACGCCGCCCTGGCATGGCACTGGGGCTGGCTGCCCTGCGTGCTGCTGGCCATCGCGGCCGCCGCCGCCCTGGGCGCCATCGTGGGCGTGCTGAAGTCCTTCTGCAACGTCAACGAGGTCATCTCCGGCATCATGCTCAACTGGATCGCGCTGTATACCACCAACATGATCCTGATGAGTCAAAAGCAGGAAGCAAGCCACTATACCCTGAAGCTGAAGGAAAGCGCCCCCCAGGCCATCCTGCCCGGCGCCGGACTGGACAAGCTTCTGGGCTATGACAAGGTCACCATCGCGATCCCCCTGGCCATCATCATGGCCATCATCGTCTATGTGGTGATGAACCGCACCCGCTTCGGCTACGAGCTGCGCGCCACCGGCAACAACCGCAACGCAGCCAAGTACGCCGGCATGGCGGAGAAGCGCAACATCATCCTCACCCTGGTCATCGCGGGCGGTCTGGCCGGTCTCGGCGGCGCCATGCTGTATCTGACCGATATCGAGCAGTGGTCCGTCACCCAGACCTCCGTGCCCGGCATGGGCTTCAACGGCATCGCCGCCACCTTCCTGGGCGGTCTGAACCCCATCGGCACCATCTTCTCCTCCTTCTTCATCCAGCACATCACCGACGGCGGCCCCAACGTGGACCTGAACCACTACTGTGCTCAGATCTCGGATCTGATCTCCGCCATCATCATCTACCTCTGCGGCTTCGTGCTCTTCCTGAAGACCGCCATCAACAAGGGTCTCGCCAAGAGCGATGAAAAGCAGGCGCAGAAGGAAAAGAAACTTGCCGCTGATGCGAAAGGAGGCGAGAAGTAATGCTGCTGCTGATCCAATACACGCTGATCTTCTCTTCCGTGCTGCTGCTGGTCGCGCTTGGCGGCTGCTTCTCCGAGCACTCCGGCGTCATCAACCTGGGCCTGGAGGGCATCATGGTCATCGGCGCCCTGGGCGGCGCGCTGATGATGCGCGTGCTCCCCGCCGGGACCTCCGCCATCGTCATCGTCCTGCTGACGCTGCTGGCCGCCATCGTCTTCGGTGTAGTGTACTCCTCGCTGCTGGCTGTGGCGAGCATCAACTTCAAGGCTGACCAGACCATCGTCGGCACCGCCCTGAACATGCTGGGCACCGCCGCCGCCACGGTCTTCGTCAAGGCCATCAACACCGCCGCCAACCCCAACGACCACTCCGCCACCATCATCTACGTGGAGCCCAAGAAGGCCTTCGTGAAAACCATCGGCTCCTTCGAGTTCAACTGGTTCATGGTGGTCGCCGTGATCGTGCTGATCCTGGCCTACGTGATCCTGTACAAGACCAAGTTCGGTCTGCGGCTCATGGCCTGCGGCGAGCATCCCCAGGCGGCCGCCTCTGTGGGCATCAACGTCTTCAAGATGCGCTGGGCCGGCGTGCTCATCTCCGGCGCGCTGGGCGGCCTGGGCGGCATCTGCTACATCCTGGCCGGCGTTTCCCAGTGGCAGTTTGAGTACGGCGTAGCCGGCTTCGGCTTCCTTGCCCTGGCGGTCATGATCTTCGGTCAGTGGAAGCCTCTGCGCATCGCCCTGGCGGCGCTGCTCTTCGGTCTGTTCCGCGCCCTTTCCAATGTGTACGCGGGCTTCGATTTCCTGTCCGCGCTGAACATCCCCGGCACAGTCTACAACATGATGCCCTACATCGTGTCCCTGATCGTTCTGGCCCTGTCCTCCGGCAAGTCCCGGGCGCCCAAGGCGGAAGGCATCCCCTACGACAAGGGCATGCGCTAAGCATTCCGGGCACAACAAACCACATAAAAACAGACGCGGTTTTTCCGCGTCTGATTTTTTACGGGGGAGAGGAAATGAGGCGTTCGGAATGCGGACTTGCGGATCTTTGCCTTCCCCCATGGGAAAGCCGTCCTTTTTCCTTTCAAAACTGAAAACTCAAAACTCACATAAAAAACCTGAGAACTTTCGTTCTCAGGTTTTTTATGTTCGGAATCGCTTATTTCTTCTTCATCTCGTCGAGGATGGCGGTGAGCAGCTCCTCGGTGGTGGGCTTGGGCTCTTCGGGCTCAGCAGCGGCCTCTTCCTCTTCCTTCTTCAGCTTGGCCTCGGCCAGCTCACGGGCCTTGTTGAAGGCCTTGATGACGCTGAAGAGCACCAGCGCGATGACCAGGAAGTTGATGATGGCGCCCACGAAGGTGCCCAGACCCAGGACCACGGCCTCGGTGCCGGCGGCCTCATCGGCAGCCCGCAGGGTGATATTCAGGGCGTCGGTGTTGGGAGCCTTGAACAGCCAGGCCAGCAGCGGGGTGATGACGTTGCCCACCAGGGAGCTGGTGATGGCGCCGAAGGCACCGCCGACGATGACGCCGACCGCCATGTCAAGGACGTTGCCCTTGGTGATGAAGGTCTTGAACTCTTCAAAGAACTTTTTCATTGCTATGTCCTCCTTATTTATTTGGAACGAGAAGGGTCTTCCCGCCCATGTACGGTGTCAGGACGGCAGGGATGGTGACGCTGCCGTCGGCCTGCAGGTGGTTCTCCAGGAAAGCGATGAGCATCCGGGGAGGGGCCACCACGGTGTTGTTCAGGGTGTGCGGCAGGTAGGTCTTGCCGTCGGCGCCCTTGACGCGGATCTTCAGGCGTCTGGCCTGGGCGTCGCCCAGGTTGGAGCAGGAGCAGACCTCAAAGTACTTCTGCTGCCGGGGGGACCAGGCCTCAATGTCGCAGGACTTGACCTTCAGGTCCGCCAGGTCGCCGGAGCAGCACTCCAGCTGGCGCACGGGAATTTCCATATTCTGGAAAAGCTCAACAGAGTAGCGCCACATCTTCTCATACCAGGCCATGGAGTCCTCGGGCTTGCAGACCACGATCATTTCCTGCTTTTCAAACTGGTGGATGCGGTAGACGCCGCGCTCCTCGATGCCGTGGGCGCCCTTCTCCTTGCGGAAGCAGGGAGAATAGCTGGTGAGAGTCTGGGGCAGGCTTTCTTCAGGCAGGACCTGGTCGATGAACTTGCCGATCATGGAGTGCTCGCTGGTACCGATCAGGTACAGGTCCTCCCCTTCGATCTTGTACATCATGGCGTCCATGTCCGTCTGGCTCATGACGCCCTCCACCACGTTGCCATGGATCATGAAGGGCGGGATGCAGTAGATAAAGCCCTTGTCGATCATGAAATCCCGGGCGTAGGCCAGGACCGCAGAGTGGAGCCGGGCGATATCGCCCATCAGGTAATAGAAGCCGTTGCCGGAGACCCGGCCGGATGCGTCCATATCCACGCCGTTGAAGCGCTCCATGATCTCGGTATGGTAGGGGATGGGGAAGTCCGGGGTCACAGGCTCGCCAAAGCGCTGGACCTCCACATTATAGCTGTCGTCCGGGCCCAGAGGCACGGAGGGATCGATGATATTGGGGATCTGCAGCAGATCGTGGTGCAGCTGGGCGTCATACTCCTTCTCCAGCTGCTCCAGCTCCTGCAGACGCAGGTCGTTGGCCTTGACCTGGGCCATATTGGCGTCGATCTGGGCCTGGATGGCGGCCTTCTCCTCCTCGGGGGCCTTCTTCAGCTTGCCGAAGAGGGGCCCGTTGGCCTTGCTCAGGGCGTTTCGCTGCGCCCGCAGGTCACTGGCCTCGGTGATGGCGGCGCGGTTCTTCCGGTCCAGCTCCAGCACCTCGTCCACCAGGGGGAGCTTCTGATCCTGGAACTTTTTGCGGATGTTTTCCCGGACGGTCTCCGGGTTTTCACGAATAAAACGGATATCCAGCATGCTTTATCCTTCCTTTTTCCATGTACGCAGCGCGTCGATCAGGTTTTCCCGGTCGTCCGCGTCATAATAATCCAGTTCGATTTTGCCGCCCTTGGCCCCTTCCACCAGTCGGACCTTCCGGCCCAGCAGCTTGGAAAGCTCCTCGGCGACTTCGGCGGCATAATTCACCGCCAGGGGATCCACCGGTTTTTCCGGAGCCGGCGCCCTGCTCATACGGGCTGCCAGCTGCTCCGTCCGGCGGACGGAGAGGGATTTTTTCAGTACCTCCTGGGCGGCGTCCCACTGGAGCTTTTCATTGCTCAGGGGCAGCAGCGCCCGGGCGTGGCCCGCGGAGAGCTCTTTTTTCTCCACCAGGTCCATCACCCTGGGGCTGAGACTCAGCAGGCGCAGGGAGTTGGCCACCGCGGGGCGGGAGCGCCCCACGCTTTTGGCCGTCTCCTCCTGGGTGAGGCCGTAGTCCTCCATCAGGGTTTTGTAGCCTTTGGCCTCTTCGATGGGGTTCAGATCCTCCCGCTGGAGGTTTTCCACCAGAGCCAGCTCCGCGGTGCGGCGATCATCGGCTGTGATGACCCGTACGGGGACCTCGGTGAGGCCCGCCATGCGGCAGGCACGCCATCGCCGCTCGCCGGCGATGATCTGATAATAGCCGCTGTCCAGCCTGCGGG
>JAEEGF010765578.1_pt1 | contig 14449 bp, 12 predicted proteins | sample 9134171 | NCBI WGS metagenome assembly JAEEGF01 (sample SAMN16246542, study PRJNA631951) | gut metagenome | biome: gut microbiome; feature: rumen; material: AP-attached | host: Bos | place: Iran: Karaj | collected 2018-10
AATCCGAATATTTCAAGGTAAATTTAGATATTTAATTAATGGCATTGTAGCGATTATTCTATGGAAATTATCAAAATACAGTAAAACTCCTACCACCTTTAACCTTCCAAGTGCCTGTGAAGGATTTTTCCTATTTTATTTGGGAGTACTCTACAAAAAATTTAACGTAAATGATTTTATAAAAAAATATCTATATCCCACTGGTTTGCTGAGCTTCACTATATCTGTAATCATAGGAAATACTATAATGGTTGGAATATATGGCCACCTAAATGATCCTTTAGACATAATTTCAATGATAGTCTCTGTAATCTTTGTTATATCGATATCGCAGATTAGCTTTATTTCCAATATTAAATCTCTGAAATATATAGGAAAATGTTCCTTGGAAATTATGGCATTACACTTCTTTGCATTTAAACCTGTAAGCCTAATTCTTATCAAAGTATATAACCTTGATATTTCATATTTAGGTAACCTTCCGGTTGTTATGATAACCGGCTTATCAGTTATATGGCCTATACTTTATAGTATTTCCGGAATAATTTTGCCTGCCGCATATTGTGCAATCACGGCTTCGTTAATAGCACGTGTTAAAAGACACTAAGTCAGTCTTTTATTTTGTAGAGCTTGATCAAAAAGTATTCGTCTTCATAGAACTCTTCTGTTTCATCTACAAGTTCATATTGAAAATCTTTGAAAGTAACTATGTCTTTCTTTTTATCTTCTCCATATTTAGAAAGAACGACGTCATAGTCCTTTTCATCACACAAGATCTTTTTGGTAACTATAAACTCTACCTTCCTGTTATTAATAAGCTCATTTTGTTCATTTTTTAAATCATCAAAGGAGAGATTATCCTGAATAAATGCCCTGAAATTAGGAAATTTGCCAGTTGCAAAATAATAACCGTCATCAAGGTTGTTGTAGCTTAGCATATGGTAATCTTCATATCCATATTGTTCCATCTTACTTGCAAGAATATACTGCCTGGTCTGCTCTTTAGTTTTAAAAAGCATATATTTATTGTTTGTAAAAATAAATGCAAGGGCAATCATAGCAACGACTACGGATACACTAAAAATCTTTTTTCTTGATAAATCTACTTTTTTAAATAATTCCACTATTATGCATAATCCGATTGCCTCAAGAGTATATAACGGAATGCCGTAATATTTCTGAGGATATCCAACAAAAAACTGCATATAAAAAACTGTAAAAAACACGAGCAAGTGGCAAAAGAATAACAGCTTTTTATTTTCTTTTATCAAATAAATAAAACTTAGTGCAATAAGAATAATGTCCAATATGTTTCTTTTTCTAAAGAAAGTACTGGTCCTGAATAGAAAAGTTATTAAAGGATCATCAGGAGTATAATGAAAGATATTATTATAAAAATACGCTGTATATAAATCTGAAAGCGCATTATTATATGAAAAATATAATATAATCGGAATACATAAAAGAATACAACCCAATACAAATAGCAATGCTCTTTTTAGTAGCGTTAAAAGATTCTTGTTAATAGCAGAATCAACTATCATTATCAAAATCATACTTAAATAGTAAATACATAATGTATATTTACTAAAAAATATAAGCCCCGCAAATATTCCAAATACAAACATCTCTTTTTTAGATGGAATTTCTTTTTTTACAATCTGTTTTGTGCACAGATACAGTCCGTAAGAAAATAGCGGTAAAAGAAGTTCTTCAGCACTGCCGCCATGGCAGATTGAAGCTGATGAATATACACTACCTGCAACTATAAAACATAGTGAAAGTGTATATTTTTTTATATCACAAAAAAGCTCTGCAATTTTCATTGTGATGTACAAAAAGAAAAATGCACTTATTATTTCAAGAATATAGCCACCAATAAAACTTTTGGCTGATATAAGGTTCGCTATAGCATACAAGCTAAATATCACTATTCCCTTTTGGTCGTAAAGATCCCTGTAAGGAACAAGTCCTTTTAACATACCAAGTCCTATAGTGTAGTAGCAATCTACATCTCCCCAGTCGTTAATAGGATAAAAAAATGAACTCTTTGAACAAATTGTAATAAAAACAACAGCTGCAATAAGACAATGAAATTCCAATGTCCCCGGCATATTTCTTACCTTTTCCATACCCACAAATTCCTCTCTTTATCTTATGGCATCCAAAATATTGTAATAACATATCAGACAACCATACATTTTATGCTTTATCATTTCTCTAGCCGGTAAAGACTTTTTTTCAACGCTTACAGTATTAATGATATTTAAGAAAGTTTTATTTTCAGCTATTTCTGCAAGATAAATCTTTTTTTGACTAAAACTAATTTCCTTATTAACACATATCTGTTTGATGTACCCTTTTGTCAGAAATATTGTCTGCTCTTTAATTCTGTTTATCTGAAGCATATTATCCTCAAACAAATATGCGTACTTAATGGCATTACCCAAAATTTCAATTAAAACCCTAAAACATTCACTATGAAATTTCGTAAGAAGGCTCCCCTCTTCTTTTATGATATAGTCATAATAAACGTTGTCATTAATTGATATTCTATCGGCATATTGAAAAAGCTGATAAGAGAAAAGAATATCCTCATAAATCGAAAAGCAATCATCAAATCTGATGTTGTTATCAATAAGAACTTTTCGTTTAATAAGCTTGTTCCACGGTGGATTAAACATTTCATTATCTAAAACTGGGATAAAATATTTGTTAAAGAACTCCTCTTTACTTGCACTTACTGACTTCCCGATCTTTCTAATAATTTCATTGCCCTTGTCCATACAGACCATTTTAAAATTCCAAAGAACTACATCCGAATTATTTTCTATAGCCATTTGAACATTGTCACTTAATATGTCATTCGAAAATTCATCATCTATATCAAAAAATACAATGTACTCACCGGTGGCATTCTCTATTCCTACGTTTCGAGCACTACTTGGGCCACCATTTTTTTTACTGAAAACCAAATACCTGTTGTCCTTATCAGAATATTCTTTGCAAATTCTTAAAGTATCGTCAGTACTTCCATCATCAACAAAGATTATTTCTATATTTTTATACTTTTGTCGTTCAATGCATTTTATAAATGACTCTATGTACTTTTCGCCATTATAAACCGGCACAACAACGCTGATCTTAGGTTGCATTAGTTTATCTCTCCAATTACTTCAAAAAAATATCATATTTCTGTTAGTGGTAATTTTATTGTAAAAATACTACCTTCTCCTTCTTTGCTATTACAAGTAATCTCTCCTTTATGATGCATTACTATGCTTTGCACTATTGATAATCCCAGTCCATTGCTTGTTTCTTTTTCCGGAGTTCGTGCCTGTGATACTCTGTAGGTTCTGTTAAAAATATATGGAATATCTTCCTTAGGGATACCATAGCCATTGTCTTTGACATAAATATATGCAAAATCTTTTACAGTATAACACCCAAGAGTTATTGTTGACCCCACGTCCGAGTATTTACGAGCATTACTAAACAGATTATCAAGTACCCTGCTCATCTTGCCTACATCTGCATATATTATAGCGTCAATTTTTTCATCAACATCAAGAATTAACGTGTTATCCGAAAACTTTTCATCAATTTCAACTGCAAAAAAAAACTCTTCCAAAAACTGAACAACAGGTACCTTTTCAAAATGTAACTCTTCCCTTCCACTGTCAAGACATGTAAGGAGAAAAAGATCCTGAACCAAAACCTCTAGTGTTTTTGCTCTATTATCCAATATTTTAAGGTATGAGCTTAATTCATCCTGACTTATTTTATTATCATCACATGAGATTCTCTGAGTAAGATAATCTATCGTACTTCTTATTGCTGTAAGAGGAGTTCTTAGGTCATGTGATATATTTTCCAACATATTTTTCCTGTCTTCTTCTGCTTTTTTTAGCTCATTATTTGCTTCAAGCAGCTTTTGAGATAATACAGCAACCGTATTAGAATCTACATGCGGTCTTTCAAATGTTTTTTTATCGGACATAAAATCACCCTTATTTGAGTTTTACAAGTTTGTATCCTTTAGACCATATAGTTTCAATAAAATTATCGATACCGGTATGAGTCTCAATCTTTTTGCGAAGTCTTGAGACATTGACCATTACGTTTCTTCTATCTGATTCTATATAAGTCCCCCAGAGCCTTTTTCCAATATCTTCAAACAATACTTCTTTTCCAACATTTTGTGCCAAAAACAGTATCAAATCATATTCCTTATTTGATAAAGGAATTTCCTCATTATTAAACATCAGCTTATGTTTTTCCTTATCAATAACGAATCTGCCAAGATCGATTACCATTTTATTTACTTTTTTCTTACCAGATTCGGAATTTCTTCTGACATGGACGGCTATTCTCGCATAGAGTTCTTTTAAGCTGTAAGGTTTTTCGATATAGTCATCCGCTCCGGCTTCAAACCCCTCAAGTTTATCATTTTCAGATATTTTACCAGATAAGAATAATATGGGAACATTAGTGTTTTTTCTGATCTTTTTGCACAGGGTAATTCCGTCCATTTCCGGCATCATCACATCCAACAATATACAGTCTGGTTTAATGTTCTTCACAGCCTCTTCTCCTTCAAGAGCATTACTGCAAATGTATGCCATGCATTCCTTTTCTTCAAAAAACTTTCTATTTATTTCCAAAACCTCTTTATCATCATCAATCATCAAAATTTTGGTCATTTTTTATCCTCATCTATAAACATTCTTATGTGCATGCTACTTTTTTATCGGAAATAACTATTTCTCTGTCACAATATTGAAGTACAGATTTCCTGTGCGTTATCAAAATACATGTTGGAGATGGTTGCCATTTTCTAATTCCTTCAAGCACATTTAACTCAGTATTCTCATCAAGAGAAGATGTTGCTTCATCTAAGATCAAAAGTGGAGCTTTTCTTACCAATGCTCTGGCTATGGCAATTCTCTGTGCCTGTCCTTCAGAAATACCTATTCCCTTTTCTCCTATTACTGTATCAATACCATTTGGAAATTCTTTAATAAAATCATATGCAGCTGCACTTTTAAGAGCTTCTAATATTTCCTCATCAGTAGCATCTTTTTTCCCCATCAGGATATTTTCTTTAATAGTGCCGCTAAATAATGTGTTACCCTGGGGAACATAAGCAATAAAATTCCTTACATCAGGACTAACCTTCATCTTGTCACCATATGCATTATAAAACGTTATATTACCGGTCATATTTTGCGTAAAGTCCATTATAAGTCTTACAAGAGTAGTTTTACCAATTCCGGATTTTCCAACTATTGCAGTAAACTCACCGGGTTTAATATCTATACTAGCATTATCAAAAACAAGCTCATCATTATATCCAAAAGATACATTCTCAACAGAAACACCGATTCCCTCAGCTTTTATTGAGTTTCCCAAATATTCTTCACTCGGAAGATTCTGGAGTTCGATAATACGCCCGGCTGAAGCAAACATTGAAATTATCCTGGGAACAAACTGCGCAAGACCTATTATAGGTGCCTGAATTCTGTTAACTAATTCTAAGAAAATTGTCATTGTACCATATGTAATAGTCTTTTTGGCAATACATATTGCCCCCCATACAAATGCCACTACATAACCAAGCTGAAAGGAAAGCCCCATAGCTGCAGAGGCAAACATATTGGTTCTGCTTCTCTTAAATACCCAGTAAATTCTCTCATCTCGAAGTTTAGTAAGTCTTTCCTCAGAATAATCCTCCAGGCAGAATGACTTCTCAATAAGAATATTAGCTAAACTCTCCTGCATAAATGAACGATAGTTTGATTCTGATTGTTGAACTTTAATCTGCAAATACTTTAGCTTTCGTCCCATCCAAACACTCGTAAGCATTGCAATCGGAGCAACCAAAAGTGCAAATAGCGCCAGCTTAATGTCATAATATGCCAATGTAAAAAATGTAACTACAAGCTCGACTATTAGTCTGATAATCTTCGGAATAGTCGAAGAAATTCCATCCGAAACTGCTGACACATCACTGGTAAGCCTTGTCATCAGGTCTCCGGTGTGATATTTCGAAATATCGAGCCAAGTGGTATCAAGTATCCTTCTATAAACCATTTTTCTGATACCAAACCCAAATTTTTCATTGACTACCGTCGAAAAAAGTCCACTGACAAGTGTTAATCCCTGGCTTAACAAAATAACCAAAACATAAAATATGATAATAAACCAAAGGTCAGAAATCTCTCCAGCTGATGCCTTATCAATAACCTTTTTTCCTATAACTGCCATTCCTACAGAAAGAACAGTTGCAGCCAGATCAAAAAGCAAAAGAATTATTAACTGCGGAAAATATGGAATAGTATATTTCATTATCCATTTAAAATATTCTTTTGCATCATCTCTTCTATTCCAATACTTTTTTAATTTATCTATTTTACTCATCTATTTATTCCGGCTCTGAATTTTTCTACTACAGCATATCCATCCGCCGTTCCATTTCCTCCCGTCACAAATGCTTTTCCGCACCTTATCCACGCATGTGCTATCATCTTTCTATTCTCATCTTCTTTACATCCAAGATACATTGTAGAATCAATTCCTCTTTGCGCCAGTAGTCTTTGCGCTGTAAGAGCCCGAACCAGACATTTACTTTCCCATCTTGTCTTATTGCATACCTGATTCACAGCATAAGCAACTTTTTTGGCATATCTGTATTCATCATCCGTTAAATCATAAGAAGATTCTTCTCCTGCAACTCCCCATTTTCTTTTAAGTTTTTTGGTGTTTTCATATAGCATCTGATGTCTAAAATACGCTGATAAAATATATGCTTTTAGCGTTTCACTTTTATGCTCGTTATATTTTATAAATCTAAAACCCCTTACTATAAGGCACATTTTCCCACCTAAGATTACTTGTTTATTATTTCTAAAATCTTTTGATATACTCTATCACAGTTATTATTATCTCTGTACTCAATAAATTTCTGAAATCTTTTCTTGTAGAATTCATCCATTACACATCCATTTAGAACCATTTCCTTTAGCGTTGAAACAAAAATGTCATAGTTTTTTGTTACAGGACCAAAGCCATCCTTTTCATAATCGAAATACCCCTTTGATGTAAATGGATTATTATAATAATTCCCATTGTCAAACTGATAATATATTACCGGCTTATCCAAATACAGAAAATCATATACAGACGAAGAATAATCTGTAATTACAGCCCTTGCCTCCGCATATAGTTCATTAAACGACTTATCATAAATCCTGCATCTGCCAGTCTCCGAAATATATTTTTTCAAAAATCGCATTTCCGGATGTAACATTATGCATATTTCATGGCCTTGGCTTTTTAAAAATTCATTAAGACCTTCATCCTCTAAAATGCGTGTTATTGTTCTAAAATATTGTGATCTTCTAATCTCATCTTCCTGAAGAGATAAAAGATTTTCTCTCCAAGTGAATACTATTGCTATGAGATTTTTATTATTGTTTTTAAGGTAATCGAACCTGGGAAGTCCAGTTAGCCATACATGACTTTCATTAATTCTGTATGAAGGTTCCAAAAAGCTTTCTTTTTCTCTATTTGCCGATGTAATAACAAAAAAATTATCATGTGCATTCGGATTAATTATTTTTGAAATATTTGTTTCAGCCACGCCATGTTGCAGAAAAATCTGTGGTGCTTCAGTATGGTTTTCCATATGAATAGGTTGCGAGCTGCAATGGCATTCACATAGGCAAAGAAGAAATCTATACTTTAATGATTCATATTCAACAATTTCTCCAATATTACTCAAACGCTTATAATCTTTGCTCTTTTTTTTAATCGCAAATACCGCATCAACTTTTTTTTCTTTAAGAAACCTGAAAAATGCTTCGCCATTGTCTCCGGCAAATACTGATCTGTCACTTACAAGCCATACTTTACGCTTATAGAAGACTTTCCCGATTGTCCTTATACATTTAAATAAGCTGCTACGAATTTTATTCATAAAGTACCTTTATATAAAAATACTAGTCTTAGTTTCTTTTCATTAAACCCTTTACTTTTAAAATAATATTCTGAGCTCCAGGTGTTCTGATATATATACTCATGAAAATGAGAGTACATATTACTCCAATAATACCGCCCTTAAGGAATAATTCTAACCAGTTTTCCGGTACAAAATTTTTAGAAAACGTGTGCATTATCATTATTACTGCAAGAACAAGTACTATATTTTTGCCCAGACCTAAAAAGAATCTTCCGGAACTTTTCCCAAAATAATCTCTGAAAATAATCACGGGCTCATACCAGAAATAAGATGCCATTCTCGAAAGCACTGACGCCAGTATTATTCCGGCTAGTCCGATTTTCATTCCTAATACAATAGAAAGAAATATATTTAATGCTGAACCGAAAAGCATACAATATTTTACCTTGTTATATATACCCGCTGCTTCTCGTATAATAGCAACAGGATGAAGTACACTGGTAAAATACGTATTCAGCGCAATAGCAATGACGACTGTCTGCGATACCTGAAACTCTTTTCCAAGCCAGACATGAACCATATCATCAGCTACCAACGCATAAACACAAGTAATGATTCCGCAGAAAATATTGCTTATAGATTGCATGGATTCAAATACTTCAAGTCTTTTTTCTTCATTCTCTTTTACCATTAGATTACCGACGCTTGCCACCATGGACCCAAATACAATCTGTTCCACAAGAACAAGTCTCGTGCTTAGCATCCAATAGTTAGAGTAGATACCAACCAAAGCAGTTCCCAATATCATTGAAATAAGAATATTATCTGTGTAATGAAACAGTAACATACTTACCTTATATAGCATTACTGATTTTAATGTTGAAAAAATGCTTTTTCTGCTCTCTTTATCCAGTTCCTTTGCATCTCTCAGATTTCTGATATAAGAATACTCTTTTACAGCTCTTTGTGACTGATAGAAATTCGTAAAGAAAGAAACTGCCAAATTTACGATAAGATAAAGAATATAATTATGCCATATTATCAAAACTAATATTTTGAGTAATGTACCAACTATTGAAGCAACAGTCCTGACTTTTGAGACCATGTAATCCTTTTGGTCAGCCACAAGAAGTGTTGTCTTATATACAAAGAGATATGAAAGCACTATATCCGCAAGTCCAAAGAAATAATAGATTTCCAGATGCGGAACATCCTGCTGCGTTTTGACTATATATCTTAAGAACGGAGTAAATAAAAGACCTACTATCGTTACAGAAACAGCAATTATGTTATATATTTTTCTAAAAAAGGCTATAAGTGACTTTATTCTATCCTTATCATCTTCAGCAAGAGGTTTGTAAAAGCTATAGCTCATAGCAAGCCCAAAGCCTAAATCTGCCATAGAAAGAAGACTTAACACATCAGAAAAAATTGTATTAAGACCCTGATATTCGATTCCAAGCGTATTTATAAATACAGTTCTTGAAACAAAACTTAAGACAACAGTCACTATATGATAAATAAAACCAAAAACCATATTTTGTGCTGTTCTTTTTGAACGACTAGCTGACATTTTACTCCCCATCCCAAAACTCTTAAACTAATTTTTCCTTTAAAGAAGGAATAAATCTGAAAATATCCCTATCCTCAATAAGAGGAACATTAAATCTATTTACTGATTCCTCATAAACATTTGCCGGCATTCCGTCAGGATAACCCCTTTTTCCCTTTTCTCTGAGATCCTCCAGCGATTTTGTTATATAATGATTGATTCTAAGCTTCTCAACATTATTACTACCAGTAAACGCCATAGATTTATATGGTATATTTTTTGCATTTCCATCAATAGGCATGTGTTTTTCGTCTACTGCAAGTTTCTCACCTTTATATCTGCAAAAATGAGGTGAATTTATACTTTCAACCTGCATTGGATTCACTATGCTTTTGATATGTCTGTTAAAAAAATGGTCCTTATCCTTAAATGTCTGCACATAGTTCTCAATAACAAGTCCTTTAGGCCGTTTATCATGTCCGCTTGGTCCAAAACACACCCAGTTAACACCGATTCCGACTTCATCCTCAAATCCTCTTAAGATGTTCTTAATATCACCTATAGGAGAAAACAAAAATTCATCAGCGTCCAGAAAAGCTAGCCATCTTGTATATTTTCTGCAATATCTTATAGCATACCTATATGCGACAAACTGCATCTTTTCACCAGGAAAAAAGATATAAATAATTTTTCCCGATTCGATATAAGGCTTAAGTATATCTTTTGTATTGTCATTTGATCCATTATCGAAAATGTATATTCTGTCAACTCCAGCCAAAAAATGAAATTCAACGAATTCTTTTATAAATCTGCCTTCATTCTTAATAATACAGGCTACAGAAATATAATCATCTTCCTTTTTGTTTTTTCTGTTATCCAATACATAGCGTCTTCGTCCATATTTAAAAAATGATAAAAAATCTGCCTTCATTCCCCTCATTATATCTGTATTCATTATCAGGCTTCCTTTTTATTGTTCTTTCTGAAATCAAGATTCATTTTGCAATATATTTCCAGCATTTTTTCCATTTCATCTTTATCTGCTTTATTTATTACTCCCATGTGTTCTTCACCACTTTTAGAGATAATTCCGGATATTCCTCTGACAATCCACGCAGCCGGCAACAAATATGATTTCTTCTCCAACCAGGAATATTTCTCCTTCATAAATTCTATTGATGGAAAATAATACCTGATCCTGGCAAATTCAATATTCGCTTTGGCGTCTTTGGCAAGTTGCCCCCACACTCCGTTTTTGCTTTTTCCATATATTCCACACTCAAGCATATATTCAAAAAGTTTTTCCTGGAATTTTGAACACTTTTTCTGTTCCATCCAAACATATGCCAGTTTTCTCATATTCTTTTCGAAATCGGTAAGCCCACACTTTTTTAGCTCTATACTTAGATATTTTGCATCCATACTGTCATAAAACTCATTTGCATAAACATAAATATCCAAAAGATTACGAATACCACATCCTGTCTCAAAGAAATGCTTTGCCATATGAGCTATCATATAAATATAAAAATCTTCGGTGCAAAACTCGTAAGTATAATTTAAATCAGCGGATTTTTTCGATCTAAATGTATCTTTAAAATATAAATACTGCCCATAATCAACGTTTTGATCAAAAAGGCACCAATGTAATTCAACATTTACCCCAACCGGAGACGTAAATATAATGTGATGCTTTATAAGCCCTTGATTTTTATAACCCTTTTTTTCAAGCAGCCTTGCTGCTCTGGTAAGCGATTCATCAAAGATCACAATATCTACATCGCTCATCTGCCTCATAAGTGGTGAAGGATAAATTTTTTTCAAAACAGCCCCTTTTAATAGCTGATGCCTGATTTTTTCAGTTTCAAAAAGTTCTGTTATCTGCTTTGCACACATCATCTGAGCAAAAGTTAAAAATGTATCTCTTTTTACTATTTCTTTTATGGTATTTGCTGTTTCCGCATCGGATTCATTTTTTAAAAGAGGATATAGAAGCAGATATTCCATATCACCATCTTTTGCAATTTTTATCAGTTCTTTTTTATCAATAGATATCTGTTTTAACTCTCTTTTTTCAAAACATGCCTTTATAAGCTCGCATGTGTCTTTCATAATTAAGTCAGTATTACTCATCATTACCCCAACGCTACTTTACTAATATTTATTCCAATCCCTCTTGTGCAACTTGGCTTAAGCTGTCCCTAGCAACTTGAACAACAGCCATGTCTCCGCCTTTTTCAGCTATTTCCTTTGTATATACTGATATATATTCATATCTATTCTGTAAGTAATTTTCGATTGATCCAACACCGTAGTTAAAACTGTTTTCATCATAACCACCGTAAAACCTCATTCTGGATGCAACGACAGGTTTCTTTAGTAAATCAGAATATGTACCAATTACTTGGGAATATCTATCTTTATTAAAATAGTTCTGAGCCACATCATCCATTGTCTTAGTAAGACTATTACAAAATTCTTTATTCATAAGCAATGAATTAAAAAATGCATCATTGGCAATTTCTGCAGTCAGGAAAGTATCTAATCTATACGAAGTAAGGTCATTTATCCCCATTGTTATATCAAGATTACGAATTACCCATCTCCATTTTCCATCCTCATACTTACCGGATCCTTTTTCTGAGGTTTTCCATGCAATGCCGGATTTAGTATTGAACCTGTAATTCCCGACAAAAATATTTACACACATGTATTGAAGATAGCTGTCAATATCCGCCATGTTTTTAAATTCTTCATAATTCTCTTTTTGGCTCATATCATTCTGAACCACAAAATTATAAAAATTTTCGTATATTTCCGAAAAATCATTAGCATTGTAAATATCTACTTTTGATGTAACTCCATAATTTCTTTCAATGTATTTTTCATCAAGACAATCGCCTAATGTATAAACTCCCCAATACTCACCATTTATGAAAACGATACATGGTCTGCTATTTAAATTTCCGACGTCAGCTCCTTCAACCAACTCATTAATTACAAACTCCCTCATTTTCAAATCATTATCAGCTTGATTTGCATTTAAATCTATATAATTTCTAACTGTAATATAATCGTTAATAGATGAACCTTCATATGCTTTAGCATCTTCGCTTGAAATATCAAACATAAATCCTTTTTGTCTTAGACTTTTTCCATCGCCTATACCTATTGAAATCTGTACAGGTGCTTCAAAGGTTTTTCCTTTTCCGGATTCAAAAAACTCTATTTTTGCATCTCTTTTCCAGCCATTTAAATAATTGCCGGTTCCTTCCTGTCCTGTCGCAAGTCCATCGTCTTTTGATCTGCCACTGACATAAATTCCGTCAAAGTATCCAAAGAGATCATCCGGTTCAGCAGTAATCGAAATAACAGGAAGCTTCTGATAATCACTTTTACGTAATAAACCTATATAATATGTCTGTTTGGTCTCACCAGTAATTTGGCCTTTAGAATCAACTTTGATGGCTCTGAGAACAACTCCCATATCAATTGAACCGGGATGATAATCAGTTCCCCTCTCATATTCAAAAGCCATTGTAGAATAAACGTAATTACTACCGGACATATTTGTGATATGAATCGGTGCTTCATATTTGGTACTTGAAATCGTTGGCTTAGTACCATCCAAAGTGTAAAAAATACTTTCTCCTTCTAAAGCTTCAAGTGTCAGGTCAAATGCTGTATTATAAAAACCACTCGGAGAAGAAACTCCTATTCCATCATATGTAAGCATCTGAAAATCACTTGGATTTTCATTTTCTATACCTTTAGAAGCTGTCACGTATCCAACATCATTAGAATCCTTTGTTCTCCTGCCAAAACTTTGATTTTCCAAAAGTTTGGGAACAATCACAGATATAACATCATTATCATTCTCATCTTTAAGAGTAATAACATTATTCTTCTTTTCTCCCGGATTCACCTCGATGTCCGCAGCATAAAAACTATTCTTTGAAACTGAAGTCCCCTCTTTGAATTCTGCAACTTTCTTACCTGAAATATATAAAGTGAAACCTGTCAGGTCATAATCTGCATTTGAATTATTATAGAATTCGATCCACTTATCTGCGTTTGCTTCAGTAAATAAAAGTCCGCTCTGGATAACTCCTTCATCTTTTTCGACTTTGTCACTATTCGTCTGAATTTCATTTATACTTTGCTCTTTAAGCTCCATTGTTGCAGTTTGATCATTTTTTCGTGCGTAATATATGATCACAACTAAAACCATCAGTGCCACAGCACTAAGCACTATTACAATTATGTCTTTTTTGGAAATTCTGTTATTTGATTCTTCCATTTTTGTATATCCTCATAAACAATTCAAAAATATAAACCCCAAAACATGCCCCAATACAATTTGTGACTATGTCCGAAACTTCAAATGTACCTCTTTTAGTTAATAGCTGTATGAATTCTATAGAAAAGCTAAATAAAAATCCTGCCAATATTGAAATTACATTTTCTTTAAATGAAAACACTTTTTTCCCAAAAGCCCTTATAAAAAAGCCTACAGGAACAAACAACAGTATATTATAAATATTGTAAATTATCTGCTTTTGTGAATACTTATTGTCCAGTGCGCCAAGCTCAAAGTATGGGATAATATCTCCCTTATGATATAAGCTTTCGGGCTGCCTTCTGATCAATGTAATAAATAAAGTAATCAAAAACCATAAAACAGAAAAGAAAACCAGCAGCAAGTACTCAGTTTTATTCTTGCTTTCGTTCTTTTTGGTAGCAAAATAATAAACTGCAGTAAATAAAATGGCTAATACTATACATAGCTCAACATCTACAGGTCTTATACCCTCAAGCTGCTCTTTTAACACCAGCAAAAACAATTCTATCTTTAAAGACATTTTTAAAGCTCCGGTAATGTACTACCATTTTTTTGAGCCAGGTAGTATTGATAAAAAGGAATAGATTTCCTCATT
>JAEEGF010905440.1_pt1 | contig 14449 bp, 10 predicted proteins | sample 9134171 | NCBI WGS metagenome assembly JAEEGF01 (sample SAMN16246542, study PRJNA631951) | gut metagenome | biome: gut microbiome; feature: rumen; material: AP-attached | host: Bos | place: Iran: Karaj | collected 2018-10
GCGCCGGTCGCCGCCAGAAGTATTGCTACCTCCGCGCTGCCCCTCGACTTGCATGTGTTAAGCCTGTCGCTAGCGTTCATCCTGAGCCAGGATCAAACTCTTCGTTGTTGTATTATCGTTTCTTCTTCTTCAAAAAGATTAAATGAAAACGCAACACGCAACCGAAGTCTCAAGTTCAACCCTTGGCCTCTTATCAGGTGAATCGTATCTTACTGCCTGTACATCGTCTTAAATGACGTTGGAATCGACGAGGACAACTGTTACATTGTCCCTTGTTCTCTTGTACTACTCGTTGCTGCAAACATGTCAAAGAGCTATCGTTTAGCGCCACACCTGCGGCGAAAAGCGGTGCAAAGGTACTGCCATTTTTGAAACTGACAAATTTTTTTGGAACTTTTTTTCAAAAAAAATTCACGTCGCCGACGATAAATCAAAATAAAACGTTGATTAATAAATAGTTATAGATGATAAAAAATTTTAGTGATAGTAAGAAAAAATTTTTCTACAAAAAATGGCACAATTTCCCCTTTTATAAATAATGTATAACACTTTAATCAGACCTCACTGGGTAAAAACAGGGGGGTATTGCATGTAGATTGAGGATGCAACGTTTGCGGCAATGCTGCAACAAGGAGGACCAGTTTAATGGGATGATAGCTGGCCTCTGTTGAAATGAGATGATTGAAGAAGAGGGATTACATCATTCTAAAGACGCGGATGCCGATGTTGGTCTTGGAACGCTCGAGGTATTTAAACAAGGGCTTCGATTCAAGCATGACTTTGCCACCGGTCATCGAGGCGTCTAGCAGATAGGGATCTCCCTTATCGTCGACAATGATGATGCCGTTGTGGGAGACGTCTAGCCCTTCGATTTTAGTTACCAGTGTGACGAAATCACCCGACCGCAATGCTGCTTTCACGCTCTTGTCATTGAGCCATGAACGCTTGAGATATGGGAAACGGTGCTGGCGAAGCTCAAAGCGTCTGACCTTCTCTACCATGGCGGTGTCGTTCTTGAGTTGTCTGTATTGCTCGGGGTGACGAGACATGTAGTCGATGTTCTTGACCATGTAGTCGGCATGCGGCAAATCAGGGGTAATCTCGACAAGATTGCCACGAACGTTATTGTCGATGATCCACTCGCTGATGTAATGAATCCGGCTTGAATAGTCACCCATCTCTCCACCACGGTAACGGACATTCTCGATGCAGGCGGCAAAATCACGCCATGAGTAGCGGTGGTTGAGTGTGGTGCGCGTCAAGGAATAAAGAGTCTCGATGAAGGTGAGGCAGTCCAATTCATGGATATTGATTGTGAGCTTTTCTTCATCACCCTCAAGCGTATGAGCCACATAAGGTGTTCCCAGCAATTGGCGGGCATAGAATTCGATCAGCGCGTTGGCATCGCTGATACCACTCTTGTTGCCCATCATCAGCAGTTCATTGATTTTGACGGTGTCACTGTCGCAGTGAAAACGCATTTGTGCCACAGTTGCCGCTTGAGCTTCCTGCTGGGAAGTCTGACGAGGAACACAAGCCATCAAGAGGAGGATTATGAAGATTAGATATTTTTTCATCGCAGATTGGTTTTAGTTGATTCAAAGCACAAAATTACAAAAAAACTCAATCAACAGGTAACCGAAGGCTATTTTTTGTTCCATGCTGTGGTTATAAAAGACAGGCGACCTGTCACAAGTCGCCTGTCTAGATTTCACAGTTCATTCAACACTAAATCAGTGTGCTCCCAACAAGATATCAATCAGTGCCGTCACGTCACCAATGGTGATGTTGCCACTGCCGTTAACATCGGCGTTAGCCAGATTGAAGGGCTGAGGATTATTTTCCAGCAGATAGTCGATGAGCGTACTAATGTCAGAAATGGTCACGTTACCGTCGTCGTTCACATCACCTCGCAGAATAGGAGCTAAAGCTTCGGTCACGCTGAAAATGTAAAGTTCCCACTTGTCGCTCACAGGCGAATGCCCTGAATCGTCGGGAGTGGCCGCAGCCTGCAAGAGCTGAACTCCGCCAACAGCTCGAACGATACCTGTCAGCTGGTACTCATAATTCACACGGATAGACTTTTGGGGATTGTAGGATGCCATATCCTCCCAATAGCCCTGCTTGACTATAGCCCGGAACGCACCTGACAAGTTCTCGCTATTGTTGTCGCCTTCACTCTTCGGAATCACCAAAACAAACGTGGTGTCGTTGAGCTGTTCACGGCAAACAGCGCTCTTGATATTCACATATTCCTGAGGCTTGGGCTCTACCATGAAATACTCGGGTTGCTCAACGAAGTTTGCAGGAATGAAGGTGTTGGGTGCATAAGGCATGGCTGCGGCGGGGATGGGATTAGCCCACAGTTCAATGGTGGGGTTGTCACGGTCAGTGAGTTTGCCAATCACAGTCTGGCCCAAGAGCAGATGGCCCTGGATTGCCGATGCATCATCACCTGAAGAAACAGGATCCTTGAGGATGAGTTGTGCCCAGTTGCTTTGGTCATATTCCACCTCGGCAGTTGCATCGGGCAAAGGCAATGACTGGGTGTTGTAACTGAGATTAACTGCATCGCCGTCATCATCTTTTACCCAAAGCCATGAGCCTTGGCTATTGAGCAAGACACTATTCAAGTCATTGGCAACAACATACTCCTTGCCCACCTCGCCCTTGCTGACGATGTCGGCAAGCGTCATCACATTGTTTTTCACAACACCTACCAAACCGCTGGCATTATAGTAACCGCCGTTGACAAACGCCATGTTGGACGTCTGAGTTGACTGGTTGCCATGATCACTGAAGATCACGTTGGCCGGCATGGCAGTGTGATTTCCATTATATACCCATCGATAGATGAGGTTTCCGTTAGGAGCCACTCCAACAGGCGAGCCCAACTCTTCGCCGGGCCAGCTGCTGCCCGAGTAGATTGACGAACCATTTGTAACCCAAACATATGGGTTAGCATAGTGGGCGCTGTTCTCAAAATAGCAATAGAAGACATCATCGCCCATGCCTGTAGCACACGAAGGCAGGTCGGTCTGAACACGGGAGTAGCCAGTCCAGCCATCATAGGTGAAATAGTAATCGCCCGGCGTAAGTCCATAGATTGCGTCGGTCTGAGCACCATTACCGTTGTTAAAGATAATGTTAAGAGACGAAGCATCCTGAGAGTAATGATACCAGCCTTGCTCATTCTTGTCGGTCAGTTTCGTACCCGGCCAATTCACAGGAGCAACCGGTTGATCAGATATTTCCTCCCAAGCATAGATATAAGGATCATTGTCGGCCGAAACATAGATGTTCACCTTGCTGCTGCCTGAGACGAAGTAGGTTCTTGCGACCTGATTGATCACGCTGCCGTTCTTGAGTACGCCAGCACGGAGCACATGGTTGCCATCGGTGTCAAATGTCACTGTAGCCTCGTAGGTAGAAAGTTGCCTTCCATTCGTGGGCGAAGGTTCGCTGCCATCGGTCGTATAGACGATTACCGCATTGCTGTTGCTGGCCGTGATGCGGGGTGAGATGGCGTGGTCATAGGCACCGCTGGCCAAATCAATTGATACGATAGGATTGTTCAGCGCCTGGGTATAGGTCGATGTCAAATCGAGTGCCACACCATCATTGAAGCTCAAGAACACATCGCTGGTAATACCATTGATGTCTGCAGTCTTGGTCACATCGTTGCCATAACTCAGGATGAGATTAATCCTGCTGGCATGTACCATGGCATGAAGCCAAGTCACACCACCGATCACAACACTGTTAGAAGTGCTGTACTGCCAGCCCGGGAAGCTGCCGGTGAATGAATTGCCCTCATCGTCAAATGCATAAATCCAAGGCAAGTTACCACCATCATACTTGACATAGACCATGATATTTTCATTGTCGGCACTACTATCTATCACATACTCACGAGTCACAATGCTGTTGGGACGCACATCACCGTTCGCCAGAACGCCCACCTTGAGAGAAGTCGTCCTGTCAAACGACAAATTCAAACCCGCTGTATCAGTTATTTGTTTGCTGTAGGCATTCGGTTCACGGCCATCGGTGGTATAAACCAGTACCGTTCCCTCACTCGACGGTTTTACATTAACAGCAACCGGTGCATTGTAGTTGCCACTGTTCCTGTCAATGACGGGATAGCCGTAAACAAGATCCTGCTTGACATTGCCATCGACCAGACCAGCCAACGACGAGGTAATGCTCAAGCGGCAAGTGCCCTGGTCGTTACACCACACTTGGGTGAAACCGTCGGGCACACCAGCGCCCACCGACTCATCACCCAACTGCAGATACAGTTCACCTTTCTCGCCAGTAATGCGCCAAGCAATGCTGTAATAGCCAATCTCCTCAGGAGACCAGACAGTACTCTCATTGGTAATGCCTGCTGTGCGGCGCGCCTTGACGAAGCGGGCAATGAGGTCATGCCATGCGGGATTCATGAAATGCGGATAGAACAAGCATGGAGTACCAGGCATTGCCAAAATAAAACAGTTGGCCTCAACAATCTGGTTGTTGACACGGTGCATATAGTTACTGTTGCTGGCGTCAGTCGGCAAGTCCTTGAACGTATCATGGTTGTCGATAAACGTCACTGCATATCGTCTGAAACGGTAATCCCAAATGAGACCGTCATTCTTGAGCAGGCGGAAACTATGTCCCTGCGTATCATTGAAAGCCTGTCTTATCTGTTCCTGCAAAGGAAAGTCAAACGCGGCGCTCTGGAAACCGCCCTCACCATATACACCTTTAATCCACGACTTTATATCGTCGGATGTGCCCCAGAACTCACCAACCGAGAAAGTTGGTCTTACCATTGTGTTATAGTAAGCAAAGTGCTTGGGTTCAAAGCCACGAGCATAGTCATATCGGAAGCCTATGTAGCCCAACTCATCCTTCAGGTAACGCAAATAGGTGATGATCTTTTGCTGCGTGGCAGGATTGTGGTGGTCCACATCTCTCGCCCATGGGCCCTTGCCCGCGTCACCGCCGCAATCTGTATTGCCGCTGCCCATGCCGCACTCATCATCCCAGCAGATGTCTTTGCACTTGCCGTTCTCGTCCCATTCCCACTGGATACTATAGGTCTTGCCCGTCGTGGGGCCAATGACATTAATTTCATCGACAAAGTCATAAGCAAACTGCACGCCCTCGTTCCATGTGCTCAGTCCACCCTTGTGGTTTGCCACGACATCCTCCATGGCTCCGGTTCCTGCGGCTTTATAGGCACTGATGAGGTTAATGAGCTCACTCTCGGTGCCGAAGTAACTCTTCGGGTTCCATGTCGTGCCATTGACATTATAGGTCTCACCACGATTATGGTCGAGATAGAAGACAGGCACAAAGCCCATGCAATCAGGGTTGTTGATCAGGTCACCATACCGTGTGCACACCCACGAACCGTTGTGGCCTGCGCGCCATGCCTCACCCTCGGTGGTGAAGACCGACTGGTCAGAGCAGACCGTTGCACCGCTCTGCGGCAACCACAACAAGTCGATATAAGGAGCAATATTGTCCTTCTGGTTCAACAGCTCCACCCAGTTGGTGACAGGGACGAACCACTCATCGTTCTCGCCCCATCCTGCACCATACATGGTAGCCATCGTCTGGTTTCCTGATCCATTATATGGACGGAAGCTATCCCAAAAGAAACCTTGCAATACCACACCGCCGTAGTCCGACGGCCAACCTTGAGCCATCAAACCGCATGCGGTAAACAATGTTAAAACAAATAGAGTAACAATCTTTCTCATAATACTGAATTTTTAGAGTTACTAATTCAGAACATAAACCTGACGCAAAGATAAATAAAGATTTCTTAAAAAACATCATCAAAATACAGGAAATTATTAGAAAAAATAAACGATTTTCGTGCTTTTAAGTCTAAAAAAAGATGTAATTTAGCAGGTTGAAAATGGAAATGAAACGATTGTTGATCACATTGACCGTCGCGATGCTCGTCGCCGGCAGTTTGTGGGCCAAGGATGATGAAGTCATCGTCACCCGCCAGTTGACCTTGTCTCAGCGCAACTCCTTGCCCGAGAAGACCATTACCGTAGAGATGAAACGACTGGTTTTCAACAAGAAAACCGATGCTGGGCTGATTGATGCCATCACTCATGTAATGGACACCATCGCACAGGAAGAATACCAAAGCCGCACGTTTGTGCTGCTCATAGAGCCCAAGTCCAGCGGTGAGATCGGCATTGCTGCCCACAACGATGACATTGTAACCCGCGGGAACAAGCAGGACGCCTACTATTACGGCGACATGGAGTATAAACGTTATCACTTTGTTCTCATCACAAGCAAGGAAAACCAGCAGTTGCTTGAACAGACGTTCAAGCGTCAAGGCAAAGTGAAATTCATACAGGAGTTTGAATTTGTGGACTTCAAGACGCCTCTTTATCCCACCAGTGTCTTCGGGGTGTGGTCGCCAGCAAAAGGTTTGACCTGGCAAGCCGTCATCATCAATGAGGATCCGAACAAGGACCGCGACTCCTTTGACCTGCCAGCCCATCTCCAAGAATGAACAAGAGTGAACAACAAAACAAGATAACAATGAACGAAAACCTTAAAAACAACAAAAATTATGTAATCGCTATCGGGCGTCAGTTCGGTTGCGGAGGTCGTGAAGTGGGCCAACTCATCTCACAATTACTAGGCATCAACTACTATGACAAGCAGTTGCTGCTTGAGGCCTCCAAAGCAAGCGGAATCAACCCCGAAATGTTTGAAGCGGCCGACGAGCGCACGCCCAAATTCTTCCCGAGCCTGTGGCCACTAAATCTCGCGATGGCCGGCTCCAACTTCATCAGTGAGATTCCGATGAGCGACGACAGCATTTATAAGGCACAATGTCAGGTAATGAAGGAGCTGGTGGACCGCAAATCATGCGTTATTGTAGGGCGCACCGCTGACTATGTCCTGCGTGACTATTGCCAAGTCATCAGCGTGTTCCTGCACGCTCCTATCGACAACCGAGTGCAGCGCATTATTGATCGTGGCGATTGCGACAGCCGTGAAGCTGCCGAGAAGCGCAGCGACAAAATCAACAAGCTGCGTGCCGAGTACTACAACTTTTATACTGACAAACTGTGGGGCCACGCCGACAGCTACGACCTGAGCATCGACTCCAGTCTGTTAGGCATTGAGGGAACCGCACAATTTATCGTTGACTTTGTAAAGAAACGTCTTGGCAACTCGTTCTAGCAGAATTATAGACACCTTATTATTGTACGTCACAGAAAAAGCGCACCCTGCATGAGTCTATTCCAGACCTGCAGGGTGCGCAACCTTTTGCTCGCTTACTGAGCATTCATCTACCGTTCATAAAATTCACTTTTTCCGAAATTCTTATCTGTGATCCTTATCTCTGTAAGGCAAGATCTCTCCATACATGGTGATGGGGGCTCCTCCCGAGACGCGAGCCACGGCACGCTTGCTATTATGGAACAATGTGATGGTGACATCAGCATGAACTTGGCTGCTAACCAGCTGATACTGAACGAACATGTCGCCATTGTCATCGAACCGAACACGCTTGTTGCGTACAGTGCCCTTGCCAGTCCATCCTCCCAATCCATTGGCTCCAGAATATCCCATATTGAGAGCAAACTGGATAATACCGTCATCACCCTGGACAAGAATGAAGTTTGAGTTACTGTTGATGTCGTGGTGACGGTAGCCCATGTTACCGATCTGGATATTATCGGCTACAAGCACAAAGTAACCACGCTGTATCGAGCTAGATGCTTTGGCATAAGCCATCTCGTCGTTCAGCTCACGCAGTTTTTTCTCACGCTCTTTGATTTCCTGCTCGGTTTCCTGAACAGGCTCGGCGGGAGTTATTATCTCTAACTTAACATCATCATCCTTAATCTCCTCTACCCCACTGGTAACCTGAGCTGTAGCACACGTTGTCGCAGCTAGGGCAGCACCTAATATCAAAATATACTTCTTCATTATTTTATTAGTTTTTATGATTAATGTTCTGTCTATTAGACATCGTTTTGACAATTTTGTTTAATTTTGCCTAAGAAAAAACATGAATTCATGGAGAGAAAAACAAGTCTGAAGTTAAGCACCCGTCTGATGGTGTTGCTTTTCCTGATGGGCGCAGGACTCATTGTCGCAAGAGTCTTGATGCTGCTTTTTGTAAAAATGGGGCTGCTAGCCATGCTCACTGTGCAGGATGTTATCGCATTTATTGCTCCAGCGATTGTGGCGATGGCAATATTCTACAGGCAACCGCTTCGCGTCATGTACCTTGATTGTTTCCCCAATTGGAAGGTCGTGTTGCTGATAGTGCTATTCTATGTCGTTTCGCTACCGGGCATGAACTGGCTTGTGTCGGTCAACCAAGCCATGACACTGCCATCGTGGATGAGCGGCATTGAACAGATCATGCGCAAACTTGAAGCAAGCGCCACCGAGACAACCGAACTACTACTCGATATCACATCGGTGTGGCAGCTGATCTGCAGCGTGTTCGTCATTGGCATCATGGCAGGCGTCAGCGAGGAGGTACTCTTTCGCGGGGCAATGCTACGCACGATGCAAGACAGCCGATTGGGCACACATGCCGTGGTGTGGATTGTCGCCATCATCTTCAGTGCTTTTCACATGCAATTCTACGGTTTTATTCCCCGCATGGTACTCGCCTTGTGGCTGGGGTACCTGTTTGTGTGGACCCGCAGTTTGTGGGCACCCATTATCGCCCATGCTTTGAACAACAGCACTATTGTCGTCATGAGTTACTTGGCCGGTAAAGGCATTGTTGGTGATGACTTTGGTGACCAATTTGGGTTGCCTGCCGACGGCGCATTTCCATGGCTTGCTGTCACCAGTGTGGTTCTTAGCATCGCTTTAGCAATCTTCGCTTCACGTCAGCTCAGAAAGTCAAAACAAGGCTCTACTGTCCCACTGGGTGATTGAACTATTTTTGGGCTCCGGCTACTGCCCCATAACGCCCTTCCACACAGCGTTGCGCAATGTGCCGGCATCATCGTCACAGCGGTACTCCCAATACATCGCTCCACGCATACCTTTTTCCTTGATAAACAGGCACTTCCATGCCAGTGACTCGCTATCCTCATAGGTGCAGACAAACACGCCGTCCTTCACCAAATAAGGGACCTTAGCTACATCATCCCACATGCGGGTCACATCGGTGCGTTTCACGAGTGCGCCATAAGAGGTGTCGCCAAAATCCTTGACCGAACGGCCATAAAAAGGTACTCCCAACACCAACTTGTTCACAGGCATTCCAGCGTCGAGGTGCGCCTGCAGGGCTTCTTGCGCTGTCACACGGCCAGACTTCTCGCTGCGATATAGAGCTGCGTGGTGATATGGTGGGTTGCCCACGTCATACATCATGATGTTCACTAGATCAACATAGGGTTCAATCGCTTTGAAATCCACAAAACGAGCGTCGGCAATCGTGGCGCATGAGAGCAGGTATTCCTTACCTAAAGCTTTGCGCAGTTCACGCATTAACAGAGAAAAATTGTCGATGTCTTGAGGTGATGAAGATATGCCGGCTTCGCTGCTGCTTGGATATTCCCAATCAATGTCGATGCCGTCGAGGTCAAATTCCTTGACAATGCGTTTGCAGTCCCTGGCAAAAGCCTTGCGACGCCGGTCGGTCGAAGCCATCTCGCTGAAACCACCGGCTGTCCATCCCCCAATACTCAACACCACATAAATCACGTGGTGTTTTTTCAGCCCCACCAGTTGTCGCAATCGGTCAGGATACTGAATCGTCACTCCGTCATAAGTCTTGTTCACATTGCCGAAGGCATAATTGATGTGAGTGAGCACCGAGCAGTCGGGCAGTTGCTTAAACTCGTTCCAGCCAGTCACATAGGCTGCTACCACCGGCCCGTCATCCTTATGTTTCTTTGCATGTAAAGGCATCAAGACCAACGCCAGCAGGCATACCAAAACCACTATTCTTTTCACCATATCATCAACACAAAATGTTTCACATCAGCAGGCAAGGAACCAGCCTTTTTCTACTCATGGCAAAGTTACAACTAATTCCCCAAACCCCAATTGCAATTATCTATTATTCCTCTGTAAAAAACAGCAAACCTATTGCGTCATGTTTTGGCAATCCATCTGGCCGAAAATATTTTAGGGAGTATTTGAATTTGTGTCAAAAAAATGCCGTATATTTGCAGATTGCAAAGAATGCATTGATGGCCGATGCATTGACGTGCGGCACAAACAATTAATGTTCAACAAATTAGCATATAAACTCAAATACACCATACAGTTATGATGAAGAAATTTATCCTTATCGTGTGCGGCTCCTTTGTGGGAGCATTCCTTGCGTTCCTGATTTTCTTGTTTGCAGCCATGATCATGAGCTTTGGAATCATGGGATCAATGGGATCCAGCGGCAAGAAGGCTGTGAGCGTAAACAAGCATTCCATCCTCAAGCTCGACTTGGGTACCACCATCAACGAGCGTAGCGGTGGCGAAGAGATTGACATGATGACATTGCTCAGTGGAGACATTATCCCATCAGATCTCGGTCTTAACACCATGATTTCGGCAATTGAGAATGCTGCAGAGGATGACAAGATCGAAGGCATCTATATCGAGTGTAACGGCGTGAATGCCGCTCCCGCCACCCTCAAAGCAGTGCGTCGCGCCCTCAAGGAATTCAAGAAAAGCGGCAAGTGGATTGCAGCTTATGGTCACGAAGGAATCAACCAGGCCGACTATTATCTGGCAAGTGTCGCCGATAGTATCTATCTGAATCCCGTTGGTGCAGTTGACCTGCACGGATTTGGTTCGGTCACACCTTACATGAAAAAATTATTCGACAAGGTGGGTGTCGAGATGCAGGTGGTGCGTGTGGGCTCTTTCAAAAGTGCTGTTGAGCCCTATATTCTTAGCGAAATGAGCGAAGCCAACCGCCTCCAGCAAGAGCACTACCTCGGAGCCATCTGGAACGATATGCGCGACAGCATCGCTGCCGACCGCAAGTTGGCAAGCTCAGCCCTGAACACATTGTGTGACAGCGTGGTAGTTTGTTTCAACACGCAACGCCTCATCAAGGAGAAGCTGGTTGACAAGCTGGTCTATCTTGATGAGATGGAGGATATCCTGCGTGCCCGCACCAAGGTTGATAAAAAGGACGACCTTAACTACGTGAGCCCCGATGACATTGCCGATGACCTCGAGTTACCTGCAATTGGTGACCACATCGCAGTGGTCTACGCCGTGGGTGAGATTGACGGCGCTACCGGCATGTTATCAGGCGAGGAAGGTATTGACAGCAAGAAATTAAGCGAGACAATTCATAAATTGGCCAACGATGATAATGTCAAGGGCATGGTATTCAGAGTGAATTCTCCTGGCGGAAGTGCTTTTGGCAGTGAGCAGATTTGGAAAGCAATCAAAGATTTCAAGGCAACCGGCAAACCCGTTGCCGTGTCGATGGGCGACTATGCAGCATCAGGCGGTTATTACATTTCCTGCCTCGCCGACCGTATCTTTGCCGAACGTACGACTATCACGGGTTCAATCGGCATCTTTGGCATGATCCCTTCTTATCAAGAACTGGTTGAGAACAAACTGGGTGTCCATATGGAATCAGTAAAGACCAATGAGAATGCCGACTTGGGCGCTACTGGCAAGAAACTCAATCCTGTTCAACTTGCTGCAATGCAAAACATGGTGAATGAGGGTTACGAACTCTTCACAAAGCGTTGTGCTGACGGCCGTCATGTGAGTCAAGACTCCATCAAGAAGATTGCCGAAGGTCGCGTTTGGGACGGCATCACAGCCAAGCAGATTGGCCTGGTAGATGAGTTTGGCGGCATTGCCAAAGCCGTGAAATGGGTTGCCCAAAAGGCCAAGTTGGGTGATGACTACAACACTCAAAACTATCCCGAAATGAAGGACCCGTTCCAAGCCATGCTTGAGAAATACACCCAAACCCGCTACGAGTCCCGCATGCGCGAAGAGATGGGGCCACTCTATGAATGGCACCAGCAGTTGATGCAAATTCTGGGCCGTGACCGCATTTTGTGCCTCATGCCCGAGGGTAAAATTCAGTTCTAATTAAAAACTAAACAGTGATACCTGGGCTATAGTCCTATGGCTTCAATAGATCTGACCAAAATACTCAACAAAGACCGGCGCAAGTCGGTTGTTGATGCGTTGCTGACACCATTCTCATGGGGATATGGTGCCGGCGTGTGGCTGCGCAATACCGCATTTAACATGGGCGTGCTGCCCGAAGAGGAGTTTGACGTACCTGTTGTCTCGGTTGGCAACATCACTGTTGGCGGAACCGGCAAGACACCGCATGTGGAGTATATTATAGAAGCGCTTTACAGGCGGTATCATGTGGCGGTTCTCAGCCGCGGCTACAAGCGCAAGACCAAGGGATTTATCCTTGCCAGCAATACCATGACACCCCGCGACATCGGCGACGAGCCCTACCAGATATACCGAAAGTATGGCGGACTTGTCACACTCGCCGTGTGCGAGCGACGCCGCAAGGGCATCCGTGAGTTGCTGCGCATTGACCCTGACATCAACCTGATACTGCTTGACGACGGTTTTCAACACCGTTATGTAAAGCCCAAGGTGAATATTGTCTTGGTCGATTACAACAGGCTCCCCTATGAGGACCACCTGCTGCCGTTGGGCAGTTTGCGAGAGCCAGCCGAGCGATTATTGCGCTGCGACATGGTTGTTGTCACTAAATGTCCGTCTGATCTCACAGCCATGGACATCAGGATGTTGAAGAAGAACCTTGACCTCTTCCCGTCACAACAGTTGTTCTTCAGCAATATCCGTTATGCCGATCCAGTTCCGGTATTCCCCATTCAGTCGCCTCAACTCACGTCGCTGCAATGGCTGCGTGACGACGACGCTGTGCTGTGTCTTACCGGCATTGCCACCCCCAAGCCCTTGGTACGCTATCTGCGCCAGTTCTCGACCAATATCAAGGTCATGCACTTTGATGACCACCACTTCTTTACCCGCCGTGACTTTAGTGACATATTCAAGGTGTTTAAGGGCATGGAAGGCAAGCGCAAATTCATCATCACCACCGAGAAAGATGCGGTTCGCATCATGAACAATCCTTATTTCCCGCCCACCAAGCGAAACTGCATCTACTATATTCCCATGCGAGTGGGATTTCTTGAAATGGAAGGATCCAATTTCATTGAGGACCTTGTCAAGAAAATTGACGGTATCGAGTAATACCGATACCATCTTCAAACCTGTAGAAAAATCAACATCAAAACAATCATTCTTATGGCAAACGACATCAACTGGCTGGAACGCATCAAAGAGACCAGCGATTTTATCCGAGAGCGCATGAACGGTAAGCAGCCCAAAACAGCTATCATCCTGGGAACAGGACTGGGCGAGGTTGTAAACCGCATCAATATCGATATAGAAATCCCTTACGGCGAGATCCCCAACTTTCCCGTCTCGACAGTTCAAGGTCACAAGGGACGCCTTATTTTCGGCACATTAGGCAACAAGTACATCATGGCAATGCAAGGCCGCTTCCACTACTACGAGGGCTACACGATGCAAGAGGTAACCTTCCCCATCCGTGTGATGAAGGCACTTGGAATCAAGACCTTGTTTGTGTCTAATGCCTCTGGCGGAATGAATCCCGACTTCAAGGTGGGTGACCTGATGATCATTACCGATCACATCAATGTATTTCCCGAGCACCCGCTACACGGCAAGAACATCGATGAACTTGGTCCCCGCTTTCCCGGCATGGGCGAAGCCTACAGCAAACGCCTCATCCAGATGGCCCGTGATATTGCTAAAGAGAAAAACATCCGCTTGATGGAGGGTGTATATGTGGGCACACAGGGCCCGACATTTGAGACGCCTGCCGAGTATCGCTACTTCTGGCGTATTGGCGGAGATGCCGTCGGCATGAGCACCGTGCCCGAGGTCATTGTCGCCCGCCATGGCGACATGGAGGTTTTCGGCATTTCGGTCATTACCGACCTGGGTGTTGAGGGCATCGTTGAGAAAGTCTCGCATGAGGAAGTCCAGAAGGCTGCAGCAGCCGCTCAGCCCATCATGGCAATGCTGGTTCAGGAAATCATCAACCGCTTCGAGGAACTTTAATCTAGAGGCCGGCTTTATGGGCCATAATAGCCTTAAGGAGGACTACTAAAAAACTAAGATTTAGGAATAAACACTCTAAAATGAAGGAGACTGAGATTTCCACTCTTGGAGAGTTCGGGCTGATTGATCACCTCACCCGCTCTTTTCCTGTTCGCAACGACTCGACGCATCGCGGCTTGGGCGACGATTGCGCCGTCATCAACTACGGCAAGGACCGTGAAACGCTTGTCACTACCGACCTTCTGCTCGAAGGCATCCACTTCGACCTGACCTATGTGCCACTGGTGCACCTGGGCTACAAATCCATCGTGGTCAA
>JAEEGF011439139.1_pt1 | contig 14449 bp, 15 predicted proteins | sample 9134171 | NCBI WGS metagenome assembly JAEEGF01 (sample SAMN16246542, study PRJNA631951) | gut metagenome | biome: gut microbiome; feature: rumen; material: AP-attached | host: Bos | place: Iran: Karaj | collected 2018-10
GCGCGAGACCCACCGCTTGACGCCGTTGGGAATGATGGCAAGGAAAAGCCCCTTGCCGTCGCTGACGAAGTACCGTGCCGACTTTGGCTTTAGGCTGTCAATGCGTGTTTTGGTTAGCTTTTCGGTCAACATAGTGGCTGACACCTCCTTGATTCGCCCAGCCACCGCCACAGCCACTATTTTGGTGCGGACGTTTCAAGTCTTTTGACGCCTTTTGCCAAAAAAAGGCAAAAAAAAACCGCCCTTTGGGGCGGTTTGAAAGGTCTTTTGGTGGAGATGGGGAGAGTCGAACTCCCGTCCGCGAAAATTCCACGCAAAGCTTCTACAGGTTTAGTCCGGCATTAAATCTCATCTTCATGGTAGCGTCCGGACTAGCGCATGAAGACCAGCCTGCCGTAAGATCTCGCGGAAAGCACCGGTAGGCATATGCTCCCGCCAGCCTGATAGTCGTGGCCAGCATAAGCCATCAGGCGTCACCCATGCTGACCGGGCCTTCAAGAGGCCCTTGTACGTCACGCTGCTTTAGGCAGCGCAGGCGTAGGCGTAATCGTTCTTGTTGGCAATTACATTTTTGCCGCTTTTAACGAGGCCTGCGGCACCTCGACCTGCGACTCTGGCTTCCACTTCCACGTCGAAACCAGTGCATCCCCATGAGAAGAAAGAAGAGTTGGAGCCAGCCAAAAGACTGGCCAGCACTAGATACGTCTTTGGGTGCCATTATGCAAGATCCAGGAAGCACTTTTTTCGGCATGGCAGGTTGTTGCAGGAGGGAAGCCTTCTGGTTTCCTGGCGTTCCTGGCTCATCGGGCCTTGAGGAGCAAGCGTTGGGGAAGCGCCTGAGCAGCCTGCCGGAGGAGGGCTGCGAGGGCAGGGCCAGAGGGCCGCAGAGGGAAGAGCGGTGGCCTGCCGGCGCTCTCAGTCAGGGCAGGGGCGGACGGGGGCTGCCACGATTTTGAGGACAGCCGTCCCGTCCGCCGGCACATCGGCAGATTCAGTCTCCGTCTGGCAGCGGAGAAGGCGCTGGGTTGCCTTCCCGTTCCAGCGCTTCGGCAAGCTTTGCCTGCCAGCCGGGGACAAGCGCCGCATCCTTGGGGTCGATGCAGGTCTCAAGGAAGAGGGGAACGTAGCCCCAGTCGAAGGCACCGTCGTAGTGCCTCTCTTCTGTGGCCTGCCAGCCTTCGGGGCAGGTCGCCAGCAGCGCCGGCTCCCGCAGGTGCCCCCTGAGTTCGGCCATGCCCAGTTCCCCAGCGACGTCATCGAAGCCTTCTCCCCAGACTGCCCGGGGCAGGACAGCATCCCAGAGGCACTGGGCGGCCTCGAGCAGGTCGTCGGACGCATCGCTGGATGCCCCGGCGTCTTGCTGGATAGATTCTGCAGACCCGCTGAGGGGCTGGAACAGCGCCGCTGGCCTGGGAACGGCCTCCTCCTGGCCTGCCGTGCCGTTCGCTTGGGACGAGCCGTCTTCCCGCCCAGCCATGCTCCCTTGCGCCATGCCGTCCGCAGGCAGGCGGCCTCCTTCCATGACGCCACCTTCCATGACGTCGCCATTGCAGGGCGGGGCAAGGCGCCTGAGCTGTTCCCGCCAGCCTTGGCGCAGGCCGGCGCTGCGTTCCTCTAGGCAGGCTTCGGCGAAGGCCGGCACGTAGTCTCTGGTGAAGTCGCAGACAGCGCCCGCACGACGCGCGGTGCTGAAGCCCTCAAGGCAGGCATCGATCACCTCGTGCTTCCGCGCGGCGCTCCGCAGGCCGGCCTCGCCCCGCTCCCTGACAGCTGCTTCGAAGATGCCACCTGTGCCGGAAAGTCTCAGGATAGCGCTCCACAACAGCTGCGCCGCTTCGGTGCGCCTTTCCATGTACGGCCTGCATTCCGGGCGCGTTCTTCGGCCCGCGACGAAGGGGAGCCTGGGCGGTGGGGCCCCGTGCAGTCCTCCCAGAGTTCCAGTCCCTGCTCCATGTCGTCCAGGGTGCCGTCGGAATGGAAGCGCAGAGGATAGCTGTCCCCCTCCCGCAAGGCCTCCTGTCCGGCCATGATCAGGCAGACGACAAGGCTGTCGGGTGGCGATCCCCGCAAGCCGGTCTTGCAGCACATCCAGTCTTTTCCTGGATCCACGGCAAGCTCCTCCGTCCCCCGGGGAAGGCAGAGGAAGCCTCTGCCCTGAGATGCCATGGTTTTAGCCATGCTCGTGCAGGACCGGTTCCTTCATGCCCTGACGGTGCAGATCGTCCGAGCGTTCCAGCGCCTCGCCAAGGAAGGCGTCCGGCACGAGGGAAACGAAGTCCATGCAGGCATCTCGGAACGTTGAGGCCTGCGCTTCCGTCAAGGGTTCATCCAGTTTGATGTAGTGCGTATATCCCATGCTTGTCTCCTTTGGCCCCTCCAAAGGGCGCCTTGCCGCTTTCCTTGCGGCTGCGGTGGATGCCAGGCGCGATGCGGAGGAGCACAGGCTTGTCTTCCTGCACTGACGTTCCAGCCATGCCTGCGTCGTCGGTTCCTGGCGCCTGCCGGCATGCATTCTGGCGAGGTCGCTCCGTTCTGAAGGACCAGGCGAATGCGCGCGCAGCCGCTGTACGCAGCCATGCGCCACCGGCAAGAGGTAGAAGCACAAATTTAGCAGAACATGGAATATTTTATGTAGAATATGGCTGTTATAGTGGTCTTTGGCAGAAAATGCCATCAGAATATTCCAAAATAAGCTTGCCAAGCGCTGGGATGGCAGGTATCACGAGCCTGCAGCCTTGCTCTAGCCAGGGCCTTGTCGATCCCCTTGCCGACGCTTCGGCTCATGGCCAAAGCGGGCAGTCCGCCTGCGCCCTAGAAGAAGGGCGCGCGAGAAGCTCGCACGGCGCAGAAGGCGCGCTGAAGACAGGGAGCCGGGGCTGCCGGATGGCCTTGCGGCCATGCGTCCCACATTGCCTCAATCTGCCACGCATTGCTCAGACGCGCTGCCGGCCTGCCCGCTCCGACGCCTTGCGCACAGCAGTCCGGCCATTGCAGAAGCGGGCCGGCTGGGCGTTCAGACTGGCTGCGCTTTGACCTTGCTGCAGTATCGCAGGCGGGCCGCTGTCCGGCGCCTGCCATGCCAAGCCGGCGCGACTGCATCCGCTCCAGGCCAAGAAGGAGAAGACCATGGAAATAGAACAGAGCAAGTTGCCCCACATCGAGAGCTCGGCCCACGAAAAGGAATTTGCCACGCCCGCCTGGAGGCATGCCGAAGGCTTCGGCGGCTGGGCCGTGACCGAGAAGATCGACGGCTGCAGCCTCGGCATCCATGTCTCGACCGGGGCCTTCCGCCTCAGCTCGCGCGAGTGCATGCTGGAGGAGGGCGAAGACTTCTACAGGATCCTTCAGCTGAAGGACCTGTACCGGCCGCTGGTCAAGGCTGTCCAGAAGGCCCTGCAGGGACCCTGCGCCGCCTGGCGCCAGATCACTCTGCACGGCGAGTACTTCGGCCCCCGCATCATGGGGCGCATCGTCTACGGCAAGACGCGCTCCATCCGCCTCTTCGGCGGCTGCTCCATCGAGCCGGCAGAGGAGGCCGCATGCTCCTGGTCCCTGGCCAGTGGAGTTTTGCCGAACTGAAGACCTTCCTTGGCTCCCTTGGCATGGAGCACTGGCTCGTGCCTGTTGCGGCCGAGTATGCCAGTCTGGCGGAGGCCCTGGCAGTGCCAGCCTCGGGCCGTCCCTGATCAATCCGAAGCCAGGCGCGAGGGCGTCGTGCTGCTGCCGCTGGCAGGGGGCTGGCGCGTCCCGCAGGGGACAAGCCTGATCTTCAAGACCAAGGCCGAGGACTTCAAGGAGCGTCCGGCCAGGTCGCCCGTCAGGGAGCTCACGCCCGAAGCACGGGCGCGGGAGCAGTACGTCGACGCGCTCAAGCGCGGCTTTCGCGCCTACTGCACGGCTTCGCGCATGTATTCGCTTGCGAGCAGGTTCGGCGCCCCTGCGTCCAGCCGCGACATTGGCCGCTACTCCGGCCCCTTCATCGCCGATGCCTGGGCGGACTTCGTCCAGGACAATCCCGGCCTTGAGCTTGCCAAGAGCGAGGAGCGGGCCGTGAAGAACAACGGCAGCCTCGGCTTCGAGATCTTCTGCCGCGTTGCGACCAGCTTGCAGCAGGACACGGAGCCTGCCCGCTGAAGAGGAGCTGCGTGCGGGCAGGGGCTGGCTCGCCGCAGGCGCCAGGGAGGCGTTCGCCATGAGCTCATGGACCTTGGTTCTGCAACTTGGCACGGGGCTGCTTGTCATCGGTATCGCCGTCTACATGTCCCTTCCGCCGCCACGGTTGCGGATTGCGTGCCGGCTTGCACGGCAGAGCGCGCCAGTTCAGCGCAGACTTTGCGGCCGGCGGTCGCGAGAAGGCTATGCCTTCCAGGGCAGCCAGCCCGTGCGCTCGAGGTTCTCCAGCATCCTGTCGATGTCTCTTGGACGGACGCCATGCATGCCGTCTGTCTTGACGGGGGACAAGCCGAGGGCAGGGGCTGTTGCTATACCTGCCTTCAGCTTCCTGTCCTGCAATCCCTCGAGATCGGCGCAGGCGTAAAGCACGTCAGCACTTTCGCGAAGCGCGATGACGCCCCGCCGGGCAGGGCTCAGCTGGGCTCCGTCCTCTCGGCGCCAGGGTCGCTGGCAAGCCAGAAGACGCAGGGACTTCCCGCAGGCCGGCACAGCCCCCCCTTGACCATGTCGAGCACATGGCATTCCAGGCGCCCGAGCATCCAGTCTTCGCGCTCGTGCCAGTGGCCGGCTATCCAGCCCCTTGGCTTCGCGCCTTCCAGCACGAGGTCGAGGGTCTCCCGGCTCGGATCGGGACTGGCGTCGAAGCCGGGCGCGAAGGCGCATCCCCGGCCGAAGCGGTACAGTCCGAAGCGCAGGGGCACGGTGTGGCTCGCGACGACGTCCGCCTGCGGCAGAGGCGAGGGCAGGTGCCACGGCTCGAGGATTTCCTCAGGGAACCAGTCGCGGCCCCTCGTCCGGAAGCGTCACTCGACGGACTTGGCGCCCCCGGCAAAGAGAACCCTGCTGCCGTCGGCCTGATCCATGGTGGAACCCCGTGGCTGGTAGACAATACCCGGCGCGAGCTCGACGGGCTCGAAGCTTCCGCGCGGAGCAGAAGCAAGCAGGGAAGAGTGGTCCTCGTGGTTCCCGTCGCAGACGTGGATTTCCGTGCGTCCGAGAACTTCACGGGGCAGGGCGAGGGAGGGCGGCTGGATCAGCCGCGGGAACCAGCCGAAGTCGCCGGCGCAGAGGCAGACGTCTGGCTGGCAGGAGAGCAGGATCGAGGCGAGCCAGGCCCAGCGACCGTGGACGTTGCCCACGCAGAGGACAGTGCGGGCTTGGGATGCAGACTTCATGGCTTGTATTCTCTTTGACTACGAGGTTGTCGGAAGAGCATAAGATAGTTGTTCTGAAATAGTATTCTTGATATAAGCAGGCAAATGTCAAAGCTTTTTTATTGCCAGATACGTTCATTGATCTGGTGTTTATACACTTTATCTGCGTCAAGTGCCTGCATGGTGTCTGCATCTGTCGCAGAAGATCTTGCGGCGTTGCGCCGGTTCGTCTGCTGGCTCGTCTGCCAGCTCGTCTGCCGGACGCGCCTGGCCCCGGACCACTTGCTCTGCCAGGCTCTGGCAGATAGGGTCGTTGCGCCGGCAGCCATGCAGGCAGGGAGGAAAAATGGACAGACAGGACTTTGGGCCCAGCGCCATCGAGGTGCGCGGCGCGCGTGTCCACAACCTCAAGGGCGTGGACGTGGACATTCCGCTCAACACCCTGGTCGGCATCTGCGGGGTTTCGGGCTCGGGCAAGTCCTCGCTGGCCCTGGGCGTGCTTTACGCCGAGGGCTCGAGACGCTATCTCGAGTCGCTCTCGACCTACACGCGCCGGCGCCTGACCCAGGCCGCCAGGGCGCAGGTCGACGAGGTACGCTACGTGCCGGCAGCCCTCGCCCTGCACCAGCGGCCCGGCGTGCCGGGCATGCGGAGCACCTTCGGGACGGCCTCGGAGCTTTTGAACAGCCTGCGGCTCATGTTCTCCCGCCTGGCCAGCCACCGCTGCCCCAAGGGCCATATGGTTCCGCCCTCGCTCAAGGTGGCCCGGGAGCAGGAGATCGTCTGCCCCGAGTGCGGGACGGCCTTCTACGGTCCCGGCGCCGAGGAGCTTGCCTTCAACTCCCAGGGCGCCTGTCCCCGCTGCCAGGGAACGGGCGTCGTCCGGGTCGTCGACGAGGCAAGCCTCGTGCCGGACGAATCCCTCTCCATCGACGAGGGCGCGGTGCTCCCCTGGCAGCGGCTCATGTGGAGCCTCATGAAGGACATAGCCCGCAGCCTTGGCGTGCGCACGGACGTGCCCTTCCGGGAGCTTTCGCCCGAAGAGCGCGAGCTGGTCTTCCACGGCCCGCCCGTCAAGCGGCACATGGTCTACCAGATGCGGACGGGCGAGTCCGGGGAGATGGACTTCACCTACTTCAGTGCCGTCCACACCGTGGAAAACGCCCTTGCCAAGGTCAAGGACGAGCAGGGCATGAAGCGCGTCGAGCCCTTCCTGCGCCAGAGCGTCTGCCCCGAGTGCGGGGGCACGCGGCTCTCCGAGCGGGCGCGGGCGCCGCGTCTTCGGGGCATTTCCCTGGACTCTGCCTGCAGCCTGCCGCTGGCCGAGCTCGTGGCCTGGACCCGCGGCGTGCCGGATTCCCTGCCCGAGGCCCTGCGCCCCATGGCCCGCGGCATAGCCGAGGCCTTTGACCGCAATGCCAGGCGCCTCATGGAGCTCGGCCTCGGCTACCTCACCCTGGACAGGGCCTCCTCGACGCTCTCGACCGGCGAGCGCCAGCGCGTGCAGCTGGCCCGCGCCGTGCGCAACCGCACGACAGGCGTGCTCTACGTGCTGGACGAGCCGACCGTGGGCCTGCACCCCGCCAACGTGGAAGGCGTCGCGGCCGTCATGCAGGATCTGCTGGCTGACGGCAATTCCGTCCTCCTGGTGGACCACGATGCCGGCATCCTCTCCCGGGCCGGCTGGCTGGTCGAGATGGGGCCCGGCGCAGGCGCCGGCGGCGGACGCGTTGTCTGCCAGGGAACGGTAGAGGAGCTTTGCGCCAATCCAGCTTCCGCCATCGGCGCCTGCCTATCGGGCCGGCACCCGGTCTGCGTGCGGCCGGATCTGGCCGGCGAAGATCTTTTCGCGCACGGGGCTCTGCGGCTTGCCGCTGGCCCTGTCCACACGGTGCACGCCCTGGAAGCAGCCTTCCCCAAGGGCCGGCTCTCCGTGGTCACGGGCGTTTCCGGCTCGGGCAAGACGACGCTGGTCCTGGAATGTCTCGTGCCCGCCCTGGAGGCCCGCTTTGCCGGCCGCCCCCTGCCGTCTCCAGTCGTGACCCTGGAGGCGCCGGGCCTTGCCCGGGTCAGGCTCATCGACGCCGATCCCATCGGCGCCAACGTGCGCTCGACCGTCGCTACCTACGCCGGCGTGCACGACGAGCTGCGCAAGGTGTTTGCGCGCACGGCCGATGCCAGGCGGCTCGGCCGCAAGGCAGGCGACTTCAGCTACAATACGGGGAAGCTCCGCTGTCCCGAGTGCGACGGCACGGGCAGCGTCAGCCTCGACGTGCAGTTTTTGCCGGACGTTGCCATTCCCTGCCCTGCCTGCCAAGGCTCGCGCTACGCCAGAGAGGCCGGCCTTGTGAGGCGGGAGCCCAAGGCGGGCGGGCCTGCGCGCAGCCTGCCTGAACTCATGGCCATGAGCGTGGACGAGGCCCTTGCGGCCTGCGTTGACATCCCGGCCGTGGCCAGACGCCTCAAGACCCTGAGCGGGCTCGGCCTCGGCTACCTCGCCCTGGGCGAGGACACGCCGAGCCTCTCCGGCGGCGAGGCCCAGCGCCTCAAGCTGGCCGCCGAGATGGGCCGCTGCCAGCAGGACGCAGTCTATGTCTTCGACGAGCCGACGGTGGGCCTGCATCCGCTCGACGTGGAGACCCTCCTTGGCGTCTTCCGGTCCCTGACGGCCGCCGGCGCTACGGTCATCGTCGTCGAGCACGATCTCGACGTGGTGCGCAGCGCCGACTACGCCGTCGACATGGGGCCCGGCGGGGGCCTTGAGGGAGGACGCATCATCTATCAGGGGCCCCCCGAAGGCCTGTGCGCCTGTCCTGAGAGCCAGACTGGCAGGTATCTTGGGCGCTGGATCGAGGCGAGGCCGGCTGGATCCGCTTCCGTGTCGGAAAACCGGCAGGGCTGCAAGGGGCTATGAGACCGCTTCGCATACGCCTTCGTCCCCGCTGCCGTCTCAGCGTCTGGCGACAGGTCCGGCGCCGGGCAGGGCTCGGCCTTCCGCATCCGCCCAGCTGGTGAAGATCACGATGACACGTAAAATCAATAAGTTATTCTGTTTCCGCACCAAACAGCCTGATTTGGCCAGGTCCACGGGAGCTTCCCGCTTTCTCTGGCAAGGCCCGCCGGCTTGACAGGCCTTGCCTGTGCCGGATCGGGCAGCTACGCAGTGCGTTCGATGATGAGCTCTGCCGACCCCTCTTCCAGCGAGTTGGAGGCGTCGAGGTGCACGTGGCTTCCGGGCGTCTCCTCGGCCAGGGCAAGGAGGATGCGGGCAAGGGACAGCAGCCCCTCCCGGTTGGCGGAGAGCACGATGGCGCCGCAGGCATCGGTCGATGCGCTGATTTCAAAGCCGTCTTGCCAGTGCAGATCCATGCTTCCTCTGCCAGAGCAGGCCGGGCTGGCTATTTGCTGACGTGCCTGGGATAGAGCAGGCCGGGCTTGCCGAGGACCACGTGGGCCCTGTCGCTGCCCATGCAGGCATCCACGCCGGGAGCTGCCTTGCCGATCTGCGTGCCAAGGACGAAATCGTAGCCGTTGTCCCAGGAGTTGGGGTCCACGTAGTTGCGGTTGACCCAGCACTCGTTCACGCGCACCGGCTTCAGCGGCTTGAGGCCGGCAAAGTCGCCCTCTTCAGGCTCGAAGTTGTTGACGTTGAATGTCTTGATGGTGACCACTTCGCCCTTGGCGAGCCACACTTCGAAGGAGAGGTCGAAGAACGTGGCCTCAGGGTCTGCCGGCACGAACTTGTAGACTGAGCCCTTGCGGGACTCGAGCTTGAAGGCCCTGCTCTGGGCTGCCCAGCGCTCGACGTCGCGGGCGTTCATGCCGAGGCGTATGGCTATGGACTCCTTCTCGAGGCACTCGTTGAGCTTGTGGAAATTGCGCGTGGCAGCATAGCGCTGGACGGCCTCGTTGAGCGTGGGGCCGTAGGGCTCGGCCTGGACAGGCTGCCCGGCCGGGGCTGCCAGCAGGACGAGGGCGCAGAGGGAGAGGAGCTTGCGGGACATCGTTTCCTCCAGAAGGAAGCTTCAGGGCAGGGGGAGATTCAGGGGCGAGGCCGGACAGGGGCAGGACTGCCCCTTGCCTGTCTGGCTCGGGCCTGGCAGCCTGTACAGGCTGCCTGGTGCCTTGGCTATGCGGGACCCTGGCTATTCGCGTCCTGCGAAGGGGATTTTGAGCGCCTCCTCGGCGACGCGGTCGATGAAGGGACCCATGGGCTGGTCGGGATCCTCCTCCCATTCCTGCGAGACCTTGGCAACGAGCTCGGCGCCCGCGGCCTGGCCCTTTTCGTCGAAGAGCAGGCCCGCCGTGGTCTGCTCGGCGCAGGAGGCAAGGTAGTTGAAGACGGTGTTGCCGCCGCACATGACGGCGCAGCCCGAGTAGTAGGAGCGGAAGGCGGCCGCAAAGACGGCGTCCAGCGAGCCTTTGCCCTCGATCTTGTCGTAGGCCATCTTGCACTCGCCGGGGATGATGCGGGGCGCCAGGAAGAGTATGCTTTCGTCCCAGACGACGATGCGGCGGGCGCGGTCGTCGGCAAGCTCCTGCAGATCCTTGGGCGGGTTGTTGGGCTCGCAGCGCAGCTGGGGCCCGAAGACCTCGCCGGCCGAAGGCAGGCCATAGTCGGCCAGCAGGCCGTCCCTGCGTCCCCAGACCGGCGAGCGGTCGATGTGCAGGGGCGTCGGGCCCTCGATCTTCTGGCCAACGAGATACTGCGTCAGGCCGAGCGCCCTGTAGACGGCGTCGGAGTCCTCCAGCAGCTTCGTAACTTCTTCCCCGCGCGGATGGGGGCCGAGGCGGTCTATGACGTAGGCTTCGAGCTCGGCCTTGAGGCCGGCGCGCTCGGCGCGCTTCACGGCGATGCGGGCCTTCCCGAGGCCGGGGAGCATGCGGATGTTCACTTCCTGGATGATTTCAATCACGGTCAAGACCTCCTTGGCAGGTGCCGCGCCGGCATGCCTCCGGATGCTGGAGGCTCCAGCCAGGGCGAATGCTGGCTGCAGGCACGGGATGAAAGATACGCCGCAACTGGGGGATGTTCAACGGGCGCTCAAGGCCTTCCTGCGGCCTTCGGCAGGAAGAGCAAAGCCGGCTGCGCCTGCAGGAGGCTCCGGGGCCGGACCTTGGCACCTGCGGACCTGCGTCGCGCCGGTTGATGGCTGCGCCTCGCGAATGCGAATCTGCCGCTAGCCTCGTGCCCCCTCTGGCCTGCGACCGCACCGGGAGACGGTGTTCGCCTCCAGCGGTATCGAGGGCTATGCCGTCATGAGAGCCATCGCCCGTTGGGGAGGCGCCGCGAGCCTGCTTCTGGCGAGGCCGCTGTGGCTGCCGCCGGCTGGCGGAGGACTGGACCCATGTCAGGACTGGGCCTTGCGTGCCGCGTCTGCAACTGTTTCAGAAACATCTGCAACGCTGGGCTCGTGAAACGGGATGTTCCAGACGATTCAGACCGTCCGCAGCTCGGCGCAGGCCGCCTGCGAGACGTCTGGAGGAAGCCCCTCTGCAGCAGAGTGGATTTATGGGGGAAAACGGCCGGCAGAGCGTGCTGGCCCGACGTCGCGGAGGGCCGGAGGACTTCCATGAGGAGGCGCCGCTCTGCCATGGCATCGCGCCGGCCGTGTTTGGCACTGTTCTTGCTTAGTTTGAAGCAGGCCAGCTGCTTCGGCTGCTGCGCCTGACTTGCCTTGATGCTGCGCGCTGGCTTCCGAACTCCAGGCGCGCAGGATTTTCCGGACTGGCGTGCAGTGGCTGCCGTCCGTCCGGCCTTTCTCCCTCCTCGGTCCGGCTCCCTTTTCCGGACGGGGACGGGCGCGGAGCGCGCCGATGCGTGGCGCCTGACTCCGCGCCGCAGCAGGCCTTCAAGCCTGCCGGCTGGCTGGGACTTGCTCCTTGGTACGGGCCAGCCGGCAGGCAGCCTGTGCGGAGAGGGACGGCATCGACGAGTCCTGCCGTCGGGCAGGGCGCTTTGTGCCAATGGGGAGCAGACGTCCGTCAATTGACCAGAAGAAGGCGGAAGCCTGCGCCTGTCTGCGGACAGCCGGCTGGCGTGTTCGTCACTGCCTCAGGTTGCTTTTGCCCTGAAGGGAAGGCACTATGCCGCCTGGCGGCAGGCGCCCCCCTGCCTGCATGTCAGGCAGCTTCCTGCTGCCTCCCAACATCCTTCCGGAGACGCCCCATGCTCGACAAGCTGCTTTCCTTCTTCACGCGGCGCAAGCCCCTCGGCCATCCCGTGCGCGCCGGCCTCCACGTGGACATCCCGTCCGGCTGGACGGCCGAGGACAACGGCGACGGCACCCTGCTGGCCCGCACCGGCACCAGGGAGCGCTTCCGCATCGTGTGCTGCCGGGAAAAGAACCCGTCCGCCAGGGTTCTGGCCGACCAGATAGCCGGCGCCAGGGACGCCGGCATGGAGCTCACCTACGTGCGCCTGACGGGCCGGGGCCAGGCCTGCCGTCTGGCCGGCACCCTGGCCGGCCAGCCCGCCCTGGCCGTTGCCGTGGTGGACTCGAAGGGCCAGGGCTGGAAGTTCCTGCTCGAGGGCAGCGCCGACAGGCATCTGCTCGCCGACTTCGGCTCCCGCCTTGCCTGGGAGAAGAAAATCGACGGCCTCAAGAAGACCATGCTCTACGCCTTTCAGGACAACGAGGAGCGCAGCCTTGGCGCACAGGCCTGCATCACCGTGCCTCCGCAGTGGAGCGCCGTGAACGTGGCGGGCGGGGTGCTCCTCAAAAGCTCCGGCAGCGAGGCCGACTCCTTCCGCATCGAGACGGCCGAAGCCTGCGGGCGCTCGGCGGAGGATCTCGCCGAGGAGCTCATGGCCCGGGACGGCATCGAGATGCGCGTCACGGGCGGCACGGGCCTGCGCGACGCGAAGCGGCAGTGGCGCGATCTCCAGGGCGCGGCAGGCGGCCTTCCCGCCGTGGCCCGCGTCAGCGTCGACGATTTGACCTCAGCCCGGATCTGCGTCCTCACGGGCGTTGCCGACAGCCCGGACACCATCTTCGTCTTCGAGGACCGCATCCACGAGAACGCCAGGCCCCAGTTCCGCGACGTCTGCACCGGCATCCAGGCCAGGGTGCCCCGCGGCTGGACCTGCGTCAACGCCGACGGCGGACTTGCCATGCAGAGCCAGGACAGGGACGCCTCCTTCGTCCTGCTCTGCCGGCCGCAAGAGGCAGTCTCGCCTGCAGCCCTGCTCGGGGAGGCCGCCAGGCTGGCAGGCCTCGCGTCCTTCGACGCCGGGGACGGGGCGCAGCCTGCGTCCTGCCTCGAGGGGGCAGACAGCCAGGGAAGGGCCTGGCAGGCCAGGGCAGGGCTCGCGGAGGATCTTGGCCTTTCTCTCGCCGGCACGGCCTTTGCGGCCGTCCTTGCCGGCCGCATCGACAAGGGCGAGCTGGCGCGCCTGCTCAGGCACGTGCGCGCGCAGATTTCCTGAGGTCCGTCTTTCCTTTCCGCCGCAGCAAGGATTTTTCCATGAACACGCTATCCCCGCTCCTGCTCTCCCTGCTCTCGATGCTCTCGCTGGCGGTTCTGGCGCCTCGTCCCGCAGCAGCCATGCCGCCCGTCACCATGGCCTCCGTGCAGGAGGCCTACCAGCGGCAGGGCTACCCCCTGTCGCAGTTCAACGTCTTTGGCGTGCGCAACACCCATGACAGGGATTCCGACCGCTTCAACGACGTGATCGGCGTATTGTACAAGGAGGACGGCAAGTGGGTGCTCAGGCACTATCCCGGCACCGTCGACCCCGGCTTCTTCAGGCGCATGTTCCCCATGAATCCCAAGGGCGTGCCCATCATCGTCCCCGGCTTCTACAAGGATGTCTACGGCATAGGCCGGCACACGGACTACATCGCCCTCAGGCAGATGAAGCCCATGCGCTACTGGCGCGACAATACCCAGGACGGCAAGCTCCACATGACGGGTCCCATTACCCAGGAGATCGCCCTCACCAACCTGCACTACGCCTTCCGGCTCTTTCATGACGACGAGGGCGTCCAGATAGTCTACGACAACAGCTGCGGCTGCTGCGTCATCCAGAGGAAGAGCGACTTCGACGAGTTCATGAAGCTGGCCTACGCCTTTCAGGCCAAGGGCATGCGGCGCTTCTCCTTCGCCCTCTTCACCGAGGGCCAGCTGGCGCCGGGGCCCCGCGCGCCCAGACAGGAAAAGCCTGCCGGCAAGGACAGGCCGAAGCCGGCAAAGAAGCCGGGATAGCCAGGCGCCTCTTCCCATGAAAGCAGCCGGCCGCCCCTCTGAAGTCAGGCAAGGCCGCGAAGGCGCGAAGCCGTGTCCTTGTCATGGCCGGGGGCGGGTGCCGGCGCGGCCATGGACAGCTGCCGCGGAAGCGCCTTCCGCCCGGCAGGCCGCATTCGGAACAGAAAGGAGAAATGCATGCCTAAAAACATCGTGATCATTTCCTCAAGTCCCCGGAAAAACAGCAACTCCCACGCTCTGGCCGAGGCCTTTGCCGAAGGCGCCAGACAAGCCGGCCACAGTGTGGAGCTCGTCTCCCTGCGAGGCAAGGCCATAGGCTTCTGCCGGGGCTGCATGGCCTGCCAGAAGACGCGGCGCTGCGTGCAGCGCGACGATGCCGATGCCATCGCCCAGCTGCTGCTCCATGCCGACGTCGTCTGCTTCGCCACGCCCATCTACTACTACGCTGTCTCGGGCCAGCTCAAGACCATGCTGGACCGCTGCAACCCGCTCTATCCTGCCGACTACGCCTTCCGCGAGGTCTACCTGCTCGCATCCTCCACCGACACGAGCCCCTCGGCCATGGATGGCGCCGTCAAGGACATCGAGGGCTGGGTCGAGTGCTTCCCCAAGGCTCGGCTGGCCGGCGTCGTCAGGGGCACCGGCGTGACCGCCGAAGGCGACATCCAGGGGCATCCCGGCGTGCTCGAGGAGAGCCGGAAGCTTGGCCGGCAGTGCTGATCTGCAGTTCTTAAAGCATTGCTTGAAGGACAGCAGAGCCGGCCCCCTGCACGCGTGCAGGAGGCCGGCTTTGTCTTTGCGGAACGCTTCGTTCTGCGCTGCCAGCCAGGCGCTTAGCCCTTGGCTATCTCGATGGAGCGTGCCTGGGGCTTCACAGGCGCCTTGCGGGGAATCTCGACGGTGAGGACGCCGTC
>JAEEGF010248233.1_pt1 | contig 14448 bp, 19 predicted proteins | sample 9134171 | NCBI WGS metagenome assembly JAEEGF01 (sample SAMN16246542, study PRJNA631951) | gut metagenome | biome: gut microbiome; feature: rumen; material: AP-attached | host: Bos | place: Iran: Karaj | collected 2018-10
TGTGAACAAGCCCTACCACACCTTCCGTGATTACGACAAAGCCCTGGAGATGAAACAGACGGTATATGACATGTTCGGCGCAAAATCCATCGAGGATCTGCGAGCCCTGGATGCACGGGAGCTGGTGAAGGCGGTGGGCGCGTACAACTCCATGACCGTGGACGGATATGCCATCCCGGAGCAGCCCGCCCTGATCTATCAGAAGGGAGAGAACAATGAGGAAGCGCTGCTGAACGGATACAATGGGGCAGAGGCTTATGTGTTTTCCATTCTGGGGACCAAAGTGACGGAAGAGAATTACAGAGAAGTGATCGAAGGACAGTTGGGATCCGCCACGGATGAGATCCTGGAAAAATATCCCGCAGGGAAGGATCCCAAGGCGCAGTATAACACCCTGATGAGCGCTGCCTGGTTTGCCTACAGCCATTACACCTGGTCCCGTTACATGGCTGCCGAGGGGCGGCCGGTGTACGAGTACCGGTTTACGAAGACCAACAAGGGACTCAGCAACAATCATGCCGGCGAGCTGCCGTATTTTTACGGAAATCTGGACACGCAGCCCCAGAACTACAACGCTGCGGACTACGCTCTTTCCGAGACCATTATGGATTACATCGAGAATTTCGCTCGCACCGGCAATCCCAACGGTGAAGGGCTTCCGGAGTGGAAGGATTTCTCGGAAGATCCCACGCAGCTTCTGGAACTGGGAGATCACGTAGGCCCCATTTACGATGATTACATGGATATCTATCAGGCTTTGGATAAAGCACAAAACCGGACGGAGTGATCACTCCGCCCGGTTCTTTTTTCTTTTTGCTCTGTCGGGAAGACGCGGATGACCGCAGGAGGATGCTGATTACTGCTCCCGGTTCAGAAGCCACGTCAGTCCCTTAAGGATCCGCAGATCCGCTTCCTTAAAGTGATTTCCCTCGTTCCACTCCAGGGTACAGGGAATCTGCCGCTTCTGCAGCAGAGCATCTATGGCACGGATCCGGTCCCCCACGGGGGCCATCGCCCGATTTTTGGTGTGTTCCTCCCGATCCCCCAGACTGAGATACACCGCATCGGTCCGAAGGGGATGTTCCTCCAGATACTCATAAAAACCGGGAAACCATACGGAAGGGGATACTGCTGCCACCCCCGCAAACCGGTCTGTCCGGGTCGCAGCCCACAGGGCAAAGAGTCCTGCCAGAGAATACCCGCCAATGTAACGGGTTCCTTCAATACCTGCAGCGTACTGCAGGATCTCCTGCAGGGTCTCCTCCGCACCGTCACCGAAGCCTTCCTTACCAAAGACGGGGGGCGCTTCCCAGGGAGACAGATCCCGGTTCCACTGCTCCACACCGAAAGCCACCAGCCGGATCCCCCTTCCGCTCCTGTCACGCAGGACCAGACTTTCCGTCTCTGCCATTTCAAAATCTCTCACATCCACCGGCTGCAGGATTACGATCTGCGCCGCCGGATCTCCGAATTCACGGATCTCCATACACTCTCCAGTCATCTGCCGAATCAGTCAAAGGTAAACCAGTCGAAGGTATAGCTCTCCTCCGGTGCTTCGGAGCAGAACTCAAAGTATACGGCATGCTTGCCGATGACACCGGCATCCAGATCTGCCGTAAGTTCCTGCTTGTTTCCCGCAAAGTCCAGAGTGCCGATGACGCGTCCCTTGTAACTGTCGATCCTCACCAATACGGTGACCTTCTTTGCTTCTCCCAGCACCACTGTCACCGTCTTCGGTGCGTTATTTCCGAACTGCAGGTACCGGAAGCCTACAGTGGTTCCGGAGGTGATGTCATCGATGGGTGCGGAAATCTCATCCCGCTCCTCGTACACGGGGCGGATGTGGGCATTTTTCCTGCTGCCGTAGAGGTGGCAGGCGTAACCCGCGGAGATCCACTTCCGCGCATCCAGGCCATTCACATGAGGGCCCTGGGAGGTCATCTCCACAGGCTTTGAGGATACGGGCTCCCCGTCCAGATATTTCACATCGCCGATATAAAGTCTGCCGTCCCCTCCCAGCGCCACATCGATGGGCTCCAGCATTGCCTGGCGGGAGTACTCGTTCACGCCGGTCTGACGATGGTAGAACACATACCATTTGCCGTTCACTTCCATGATGGAGCCGTGATTGTTGCCCCATCTGTAGGTCATGGTGCCGTGGCCCTCGCTGTCATGAAGGATCTCGCCGCCGTTTAAGCTGATGTCTCCGCCGTCATGGAAAGGACCGAAGGGCGTATCGGCGATGCGGTAGGAAAGGAAGCCGTTGCAGGGCTCGTAAACCCCCATCTCCGGCACGGGGATTTCTACGCGTTTGGAGTAGATGTAGACGTATTTTCCCAGGACCTTCCGGGGGCTGGATGCCTCGAAAAATCCATCGATGAGGGAAATGTGGCCGTCATCCACCGGTGCCCAGGGGCAGGTGGAATGACCCATGGGATTTCTCACAATAGTGTCTTCCTTGATGGTGGCCATATCCTCCTCCAGCTCCGCGATGTAGCAGGGAGCTGCACAGCCGCCCCAGTAGACATAGGCCTTGCCGTCATCGTCCACCAGCACGCCGGGATCGAATCCGATCTTGGTCTCGACGGGATTTTCAAAGGGCCCCCAGGGATTCTTGGAGGAAGCCACCACACACAGGCCGCCGCATTTTTCCGTGGCATAGAGATAGTAGGTATCCCCCTTCTTCACCACGTCGGGAGCAAAGAGCATTCCGTCCTCGTAATGTGCTTCGTAGGATACACCGTGGCAGGTCCAGTCAGTCAGGTCATCCACGGGTGCGGACCAGACCACATAGTTTCTGCCGCAGTATCTGGTTTTTGCGATATCGTGGGAGCCGTAGATGTAGACCCGCTTTTCTCCGTTATGTTCAAAGACTCTGGGCTCTCCGTCGGGAATGTGCTCCCAGAGAGGCAGGTAAGGGTTGGCGCCTTTGATAAATTCCTTCATGATTTTTCCTCCAAATATTATTATGCTATGGATTGCTTCGTTTCTTCGAAACTTCCGCAATCATATGAAGAACATCGCCGCCAGCACGATGCTGAGGATCATAACCCCAAACAGGATCAGATACATCTGAATGATGGTTTTGATCCGGATCCCCGGCTTTTTCTCCCCCGTCAGGATGTCCCTGTCCGGCACCGTAAGGGTGAGGCAGATGGGCGCCGCCAGGAAAATGGCGGAGGCCAGAAGCAGTGCACAGACACCAGGTCCCATGAGGCTCTCCGTCTCCTTGAGGTCGCAATAGCCCACCATGGTGAATCCTGCAAAATTCAGGATCCCGCAGGCTGCGATCAGGAGATACTTCAAACGGTTCCACTGCTTTTGCTCCAACCGGATCCGGGATCTGCCTGCTTCCATGGTCTCAAAGGTATTCACCTGCTGCCTGTAGGTATCCACCGTCGCTTCCGCCTGAAGGCTGTCAAAGGCGATCTCGCTGTCACAGTAGGGGCATTTGGCAAAGTACTCTCCCTGCTGCCGCTTCAGGTGTGCACCGCAATTGGGACAGTCCATCTTGATCACTTCCATATCGGTTCCGTAACCTCCCTGCGGGATCTTCTCCCGCTTCCTGCCTTGTATCGCCTGCAGCTCAGATATATTTCTCCACGATTCGTACGATGTCTGACAGGCCCGCTTCGTCCTCGGCGGAAAATCTGTTTCTGACAATGCTGTCAATATCCAGCACGCCGATGATCTCGCCACCCTTACGCAGAGGCAGCACGATCTCCGACTCGGAAGCGCTGTCGCAGGCGATATGTCCCGGGAACTCGTGTACATTGTCCACACGGATGACCCGCTCTTCCCGCACAGCGGTACCGCAGACACCCTTTCCCACGGGGATGCGGGTGCAGGCGGGCTTTCCCTGGAAGGGTCCCAGCACCAGTTCTCCCTCACGGATCAGATAAAATCCCGCCCAGTTCAGGTGCTCCAGGGCGCCGTACAGAAGGGCGGATACATTGGCGAGAACGGTCATATCCCATGCCGCATCTTCGGACAGGGCCTCCGCCTGTTCGCACAGCAGTTTATAATCCGGCATTTTCGGTTTCCCCCTTCTCCTTTTCCTCCTGCTTCAGCCGCTTGCTCATGGCATAAAGGCGGAAGCTGATAAAGATTGCCACCACTGCGATGACCACGCAAGGGTAAAAAACGGGCCGCAGATAATAGGCATATTCATGTACGTCATAAATCCCGTCAATGTGCAGCTTTACGGAGTAATACATCCACCAAAAGGTGGATGCGGCAGCCACGATCCACAGACAGACTCTGGCACCGAACAGCACTTTGATCTTTGTTTTTGCATCCATCAGTCGTCCCTCTCATCTTCCTCCGGATTTTCCACATCCAACCCGAAGTACAGCATTTCGTTGTATTTTGCGTTTGCTTCCTCGGCGGCCTTCTTCTCCCGCCAGGCCTCGATCTCGCTGCAGATCGCCAGCATCTCATCCACCACCAGCTCCGCGCTGTCCGGCTGCACATGGTACAGATACGCGCTCATGCGCCGTATCGCTTTCGGACTCCCCAGCTGCTTTGCGATCGCATCTCCCAGATCCTGCGGGAAGCCGAGATGCCCCATCTCCCGCATCAGTTCTTCCTTCGCAAGCGCCCATTCCCTTTGATATTCCGCCATTTACAGATCCTTCATCATTTTCTCAGATACTTCTCATCCGGTGTATATTCATCGCTCACGAAGCGTTCCACCGTCATGTGAAGATCATACTTGTCGCGAAGAGCGGCAAGCTGCTTCATCATGGGAGAAGCATGGTGCGCGTCTATGGCCGCCTGATCGGACCAGGAATCGATCAGCAGAACCGTCTCCGGATCGCCGATCGGTTGAAAGTATTCGTACCGCAGATTCCCTTCTTCTGCCCGGATCGCATCCGCAATGCCGGAGGATTCCATTTCTTCCGCAAAGGCACGCGCCTTCCCGCCTATGCCTTTATAGTACAGATTTACGGTTATCATATTTTTCCCTCATCCGTGATCCATTCGCTGTCACATATTTGCCGTGTATTTGCAGTCCGGGTAGCTCGCACATCCCCAGAACTCCCCGAACTTTCCGCTGCGGCGCTTCAGTACGTTCCCGCACCTGGGGCACCTGCGCACCGCTTTTGCCGCATCCGATGGATGCTCCATCTCCTGCTTCAGATGCTCATATACCTGCTGGTTCATCCTGCAGTCATTAAGCGCTCTGTGCGCACCCGCCGTGCTGATCCCGTAATGCGTCGCCAGGTCCCCCAGCGTGTGGTGGTGCAGCTGCGGGAGGTACGCTCTGGCGATCTCCAGCGTATCGACAAAATCGTTTCCGACCGTCTTCCCCCAGTATTTCTCCGCGTCACGATACAGAAACTGCAGGTCGAAGCGGATGATATTGTGCCCCACGAGGATGGCATCCCCCGCAAAACGGAGGAAGTCCGCAAAGGCCTTCTCAAAGCACGGGCTGCCTGCCACCATATCATCCGTGATCCCGTTCACGGCGCTCGCATAGAACGGGATCGGCATCCCGGGATTTACCAGTGTCGTAAATTCCTCCGTGACGATCCCACCGGCGACCTTCACCGCCGAGATCTCCACCACCTCATCCGTCCGGCACGAGGTCCCCGTCGTCTCCAGGTCAAAGAGCACATAGTCCTGCACGGGGCTGCTGATTCGTTTTCCTGTCCGATCCGATAACAATGTTCCTCTCCCTTTCGAACCGCTTATTTCTTGAGCGGATTGGCGATGACGACATTGAGCGGTTCCACCTCGATCCGCTCCCAGACATCCGCCACCACATACGGTTCCTGCGCCAGATACGCATCCAGCTCCTCACGCCCCGGAAAATCCATCACCAGGGCCGATCCCTTCATCTTGCCTTCCTCATCCAGCAGACCACCGGCACATACGATATGATCGCTTAAGCGCGCCATTCCTTCCAGATGAAGCGGCCGAACCTCCATCCGTTTCTCCAGCTTTCCCGCACCGTCATACGCTCTGATCAGAAATTGCATCTGCCCATCCTCCTTTTCATTTGAGCTGTTCTATGAACGCCGCTATCTTCTGTTCCTTATCCTCGGAAGGCTTCGCCTTCGGGTCCACCAGACTAAGCTCCGCCACAAGCGCATCCGCATGCGCCATTTCCTGCAGCTCCCGGAAACATTTCTCCCCGTTTCCGCCGGCGCTGCTCGCGACGACCGCCACCTTGCGTCCGGTCAGGTCATTCTCACTTAAAAATGTGCGGAAGGGCGGCGTACATGTCCCGACCCATACCGGAGAGCACAGCACGACCAGCTCATAATCCTCCGCCTTGAAGCTGTATGGCTCCAGCTCCGGCTTGTCCTTCATCGTGGCGGCCTTCCCGCCCCAGAAAAACTTTTTGAATCCCTTGTCCGGATAGGCCTTCACCGTGACCAGCTCGATCAGGTCCGCGCCGGTGGCACCGGCGATCTTCTCCGCCACATACCGTACATTGCCTTCCAAAGAATAATAAACAACCGCAGTTTTCATCCTAATCCTCCATTCTGTGAATTTCAATGATTCTCTTCCCAATAATCGAAAGCGTCGTCGTATCCGTCCTCCCAGTCTCCATCCCCGAACTCATCCGCCCATTCATCCGCAAAATCATCCGGGTCGTCAAAGTCATGCACATCGTAAGGATCCGCATCCCGATACCATCCCCCGGTATATCCCGAAGACGACCCATGCGAGGATCCGCCAGAAGATCCGGAGGATGATCCTGTGGAGGATCCGGAAGATGATCCGTAAATCGTTTCAAACAATTGTAATTCAAAATAGGACTCCGCTTTCTTTCCTCGTGCCGGCCTGTAATAATATTGGAATTTCGGCGAGGCATAATAGGTATCCAGATTCAGATGAAGCAGGTACCTCTTCCTGCCCACACGGATGTCCATGGTGCGTTCCTCCGGATCATAGATCCCCCCCAGCGCAGGCTTCAGAACTTCCAACCGGATCCGCTTCATCTCCTCTAACATTTTTGTCTCATACGATCTTACCAGCGACCGGTTCTCATTTTCAGGCAATGGATCAAATTCGCCCGGCAATAAAACATCCACGTGGATATTCACGTTCACATTCACATAGTCTCTGAGGTTCTCATGCTCGCAGGTCACCGTGGTAACCCAATCCTCCACCAGCTCCTCTTCCCGAAGTACGCTTCCGATTCCCTTTACTTCCTCTGTATACCGGTTCAGCACTTCCTGATAATACGCTTCCGCGGCTGCCTGCCTGGTCAGATCCCAGGCTCTCTTTACATGAAAAACGGCTCCCCCGAGGACGCAAAGGAGCACCGCTGCTATCGCACATGTAGCATAAAAACGAACTTTGTTTTCCGGGAAAAATCGATTCTGCAAAAAAGCCATATGTTTCTCCCTTCCGACGATGATATACTGATCTTGAACCGATCCATGTGACCATACATCCCATCAGGAAAAATATGAACGAACCCTCATCTACCAACCGGAAAACAAAAGATCCTACGGATCCTCATCAGCGAAAGGTCTTACGATCTGTGTGCCTCCTTGCCCTGATCCTGCTCTCGGCGCTGCTCATTCGGGGATGCCAGACGGCTTTGGAGCGTGCCTCTGAGGCAAAATACTATCATTCGGTTAACGAATATCTCAGCCGGATTCAGCAGATCGGAAAGGATATGCCGGGCGAGGAATATATCGTATCCATCCTTCACAATGCCCGAAAGACGGAGCCTTCCCGGTTCTCCCTCGATTCACATCACACCTATATCATCGTACACTTTGAAGATGTGGTTTCTGTCGTTCTCGATGACAGCATTGAAAACATATCCGCACGGAAACGGGCTGCCCTCGTGAAAAGCTACGATAGGCGACTCAAATCGGAACTAAAACAACTCGAGATCGATCTCTGGGACGATCCTTTCCGGAAACAAAAAAACCGGTTCGGTTTCAATATCCCGGTGGGGGATAGAATCTACGAACCACATTTCGATAACGAGATCCGCTTTGAAACGCGGCACCTGATCCTCGGTACCGATTCTTCCCTGGACGGATACTATGAGTATCCCCGCTGACATTACCGGGCAATTTCCCCTTTGTACCGGGCAATTCCTCCAATGCTCCGGACATTCGTATACCCCATCTTCTCCAGCGCAGCTACCGCGCTCTTACTCCTGGATCCGCGCAGGCAATAGACAAAAAGGGGGGCCTCCTTATCCGCCGTGATCTCCTGAATGGAGGACAGCGGTACATTGAAGGCTCCCGGAATATGCCCTTCCGCGAATTCGTCTTTTTCCCGGACATCAATCAGAACCGCGTGTGGCGTATCTTTATACTCTTTCAGATATTCATGGATGTCCTTTCCGAACAGACCCATTCCCTGCCCCCTTTCCTCTGCCTGCTGTACTGGAGCATATGGGACTCGAACCCACGACCTTCACACTGCCAGTGTGACGCGCTCCCAACTGCGCTAATGCCCCGCATCCATTTCCATGGATCAGATCCTGTCCAAACGGTTACTTCCTGCTCTTCACCAGATTGGAGAATTCCAATGCTTTCCCGACATCTCCGTCAACTTTTATCTTGCCCAACGTATACCCGGCGATCGGGTCCAGCTTCCCGGACATCAATTTATTGAAATTGTCCATGGAGATCGTGATCGCGCAATTCCGGTCATGGTAATCATACGGCTCTACGCTGATCCGGCCATCCTTCACCTCGACATAGAACACACCCTCATTCTCTCCGGTAATGTTAATCTGTACCGCCAGAAAACCGATCCCGCTGATGTCGACACCTTCCGCGGCTTTCCGTACCTTCTTCACCAGATTATCAAATGTCATGGGCTGCTTTCCTCCCTGTTTCCTCGGTCCTTCTGCCAGGATCTGCCCGATCGGTCCCGAATACATGACCTTCCTATCGCTTATCATAACATATTCTGTCTCCGAGCGGGTACTATTTATTTCAATTCTACCAGGACGGCTTCTTCCGGATCAAAATAATCATCCATATTGCTGCTTAATCCTGCCGCCATAAATGCACGCTCAAAGGAAATATCCTCTATATTGCTCAGATACACAAAAGTGCTGTCTTTTGCCGCTCCGCCCATTCTTCCGGTGATCTCAAGCCGGTACTTATATGCATGGTCATCGGTCTTCCAGGTACCATCCCGCAGCTCATAGTATCGCACCATGGTCACCAGCCGGTCCTCTTTGAAGTATTCCTCGGCAAGATCCACATCCGTCACCTCATAAGTCCGGATAATGTCTCCCCCGGCTTCATCGGCAGCAAACGTGGCCGGTGCATCCTCTGTGCCGCATCCCGTCAGGACCATCAGCAACAGAAAAACCATCGGCAAAACAATTCTCTTCATCCTGCTTCCTCCAAAGTGACATTCTGCTGTAAACGTACGCCTCAGAAAAAATGCTCAAAAACCGGACAACCACCACAGATTTTCCCGTGATGGCTGCCCGCCGGATCATTCGTAACGCAGGGCCTCGATGGGATTCATGCGGGCCGCCTTGTTCGCCGGATAGTATCCGAAGAAGACACCGATGAACATGGAGAAAAGAAGGCTCCCCAGGATGCTCGAAAGGGATGGATCCGCGGGGTATCCCATCAGCTTCGCGCCGAGGGCTCCGAGAAGCAGACCGAGGATGACACCGATCGCGCCGCCGATGAGGCAGATGATGATCGCCTCGGTGATGAACTGGACGCGGATCGATGCATTGGTCGCACCAAGGGCCTTGCGGGTTCCGATCTCGCGCGTGCGCTCGGTGATGGAGACAAGCATGATATTCATGACACCGATCCCACCGACCAGAAGCGCGATCCCGGCGATGATGGAGATGGCCATGGTGACGGTTCCCATCATCTGTCCGAGGGACTCGACCAGCGAGGCCATACAGAAGGCTTCCACGGTGAAGAAATCATTGCTGCGGTAATAACCTTCGAGATAATCGCGGATCCGGCCCGTAAGCTCGTTGGGATCGATGCCCGGTGACGCAACGACATCAAAGCTCCCATAACAGTCACGATGGGTCAGTTCATTCGAATAGGTCAGGGGAACATATGCATTCGTGGAATTGCTCCGGTAGAGCAGCGCCACCGCATTCTGCGTGGATTTGTAGACACCCACGATGGTCAACTCGGCCGCCGAATAATTGATCTCCGTAGTAAAGCTCCGTCCGATGGCATCCTCCGGGGAAATGTCCCAGAGGTCGGAGACAAATTTATCGTCCACGACGACCACGGGGCGGCCGGCGGCATAATCCTCGGGTGCGAAATAGGTTCCGGCCAGAAGCTCAAAGGTGGTCGCCTGGAAATAGCCGTTGCTGACGCCGCTCAGCTCCAGATCGGCCGAAGAAGTGCCCGCTTTCACGGTCACGGTTTCAATACTCTGCTGCACGGAGATCGCCTGGATCTCCTCCCGGAATTCTTCCCGGAGACCCAGGATCATCTCCGTTTGGATCAGATCACTTCTGTTCGGATTTCGCTGTGACTGGAGGGTTCCGAAGGTGATTCCGTTCTCCCGGCGATCCTCCTCCGGCTCGCGCAGGGTCAGATAGACGGAGATATTGCTGGCTCCCTGGCTCTGCATGGTGTCGGACAGGGAATTGGTCAGGGAGTTGCCGACGGTCATGATCGCGATGACGGACGCGATACCGATGATGATCCCGAGCATGGTAAGAAGCGCCCGGGACTTGTTTGCTCGCAGGCTGGTGAAGGCCATGCGGATATTTTCACCTAATAGCATACCATCGCCTCCTCTCCTGCCGGCTGCGGCTGCCCCGCCGGCTGCATGACCGGCTGCACCACCGGATGCTCATGAACGGGAACATGATAGATCCGCTGCCCCGAGCCGGGACGCTGGCCGGTGATATTGCCGTCGCTGATGGAGACGATGCGCTGCGTCTCGTTGGCGAGCTCCTCGGAGTGGGTGATGAGCAGGATCGTCTTGCCGCTTTCCTCGTTCATCCTGTGGAAAAGGTCCATAACGACGCGGCCGGTCTTGGAATCGAGAGCGCCGGTCGGCTCATCGGCGAGGATGATGGCCGGGTTGTTGGCCAGGCTTCTGGCGATGGCGACACGCTGCTTCTGACCGCCGGATAGTTCCTCGGGCATATGCTTCATGCGGTCGCTCATCCCGACCATCTCCAGCAGGGCCTCCGCCCGCTCGGTGCGCTCCTTGCGGGGGACACCGGCATAGAGCATCGGAAGCTCCACATTTTTCAGGGCATTCGTCTTGGGGACGAGATTGTAGGTCTGAAAGACGAAGCCGATTTTCTGGTTGCGGATATAGGACAGCTCCGTGTCATTGGCCCGGTCGATGTCGACGCCGTCGATGATGTATTTCCCGAAGGTGGGTCGGTCGAGGAGACCGATGACATTCATCAGGGTCGTCTTGCCCGAGCCGGAAGCGCCGACGATGGAGACGAATTCTCCCTCGGATACATCGAGGTTAATGCCGTTTAAGATCTGGAGTTCGTTCGGCTGTCCGATGTAAAAGCGCTTGATGATCCCGCGGAGAAACAGGATATTTTTTCGATCATTCTCTGTCATGGTAGGTGTCATGATGCGTTTTCTTTCCTCATCAGAAGAGTTCCGAATAGATATCAAAATCGTCCGTCGTGGAGATGGTGCGGACTTCATCCCCTTCCTTCAGGCCTTCGCCGGCGACTTCGGTGTAATAATTGCTCTCGAGGATGACGGTGACAGGAACCGTGGCAAAGGTGCCGTCCGCCTGTTTGACCTCCACGAAGGTGCTCCCGTCCTCCGCCGTCTGGACGGCATTGTAGGGGACCGTGAGGGCGCCCGTATGTTCGTCCACGATGATGCTTAAGGAGGCGGCCATATCGAGGCGCAGACGCTCCTGGGGCTCCCGGAGATCGATGCGTACCTCGTAGGAGGCATCATTCGATCCGGCCGCTGCAGGTGCGGCCGTCGGCGATACGAAGGATACGACCCCTTCAAATTCGGTGTTGCCGGTGGCGCGCGTCTTGATCAGGACCTTCTGACCGACCGCGATGTCGGCGATGTCATAGTCACTGACATAGGCGCGGATCCGGTAAGCGGAGGTATCCTGGATCGTGAGGATCGGTCCTTGGGCATATTTGTCACCCGCCTTGTAATTCACGGCGGTCACGATGCCGGAGATCGGTGCCGTCACCTCGCTTATTCCCCGCTGCTCTTCGATCGTGTCGATCTGCTTCTCCTGAGCGGAGGTGCTCAGGGAAAGCTCGTTGGTCGCCCGGGAATTCTTCGCGCTGGTGATTGAGCTCTGGGCATTGGCAACGGTCTGCTCGTAAGAGCGCTGGAGATCATGGTGAGCCTTGGTCGCGCTCTTGAGGACGAAGAACTGGGCATTGGCCGCATCGGCTGCCGCATCGGAGATGACTTTTGCCGCCTGGTGCGCCTTGTCCGCAGCATCTGCTTCCAGTCGGGCTGCCTCTAAGGCCGCCCGGAGCTCCTCCAGGTTCTCCGCGCCTTCCGGCGCTTCGTCGAGGGCCTTCTGGGCTGCGTCCTTTTTGGCAAGTGCTTCCTGATAAACGCGCCAGGCCTCATCCGTCGCGCCCTGCTTGCCATTGTAGATACTGCAGAGCTGATCATACTTGCTCTGCTCATTGTTCATGGTCTCTTCGGCATCCGCCACGCTCTCGGCCGCGGTCTCGATCTGGTAATCGGTCGTGCGCTTGGTGTCGGACACAGACGCATTGCTGGCGGCTTTGCTGAGGTCGTTCAGCTTCTGTGTCTTCTCGAGGGCTTCCTGTGCATCGGTCAGGCTCTCCTCGAGATCCTCCGTATCGAAGCGCACAAGCACATCGCCCGCCTTCACCTGATCACCGACGGTGACATCCAGCATCTCGATCTTCGATCCGGCCAGCTCTGCGGCTACATCGACCGTCTCAAGGCTGATCACGGTACCTGTGGTGCCGACGCTCTGTATGAGATCTCTGGTAGCGACCGTCTCGGTCGGCTCTGCGGACACGCTGGACGAAAGGGTATCCATCGCCTGCCGGACCGTAAGAACAAGCCAGACGATGAGTCCGATGACCACGGCCGTTACGACGATGGCGATGATCCAGCCTCTCTTCTTTTTCTTCTTCTTGAGATCCGAGAAGACATCGCCCTCGGCAGGAGGCATATTTTGCCCGGGCACGGGTCCTCTGCCCTGCGGGGGTACTACGCCTCCCTGCGGGGGTACAACGCTGCCCTGCGGCGCTGCATTTGGCTGCGGCGCCGGTGCATTCTGCGGATTTGGCTTTGGTTCGGAGAGCTGCTCCTTGTGTTTCATCGGTTTCTTCCTTTCCGTCTGTTCTTACTCTGTAAAAGGCCGGTATCCCGGCACGTGTCTGCGGTTCATCCTATGACAGGATACCGCACCGTGCCGGCTGATACCAGCCAAATATCCTTATGATTTTCTTAAGATATCCTTAAAGGTCAGGTTTTCATCACCTGGCGGATGATCATCGGCGAGAGGGTTCTGCGGGTCAGCGCCCTGGTGATCAGGACATGCAGCACGTCCGCAAGCACCATCAGAAGAAGGCTTGCCACGAAGATGCCGCCGAGGGAGATCCGCTTCGACATAAGATCCGCAAGTGTGGCGATGAAATCTCCCATTCCGCTTCCGTTGATAAACCGGAAATATCCGAGCATCATCAGCACCACCAGAACAACCGCTGCCCCATAGCATTTATATACGACAGAGCTGTAGATCGTCAGCATAAAGATGCAGACGGCCTCCATGAGGATCAGCTCCGCGGCGAAGGCCTTCTCGCTCATAAAGAGTGCGCGCACGGCGGTGAGGAGGAAGATAAAGGCATTTCCGGTGATCATCAGAAAATTCGGTAACTCCACATCATAGAAATACCGGTATACGGAGGAGCCGATCATCTCCGATGCGACCATCTGGTGGGACATCTGCGCGACAAACATCGGCACCATCGCCAGATAGAGGATTCCGAAGCCGGTGAAGGTCATATCCCGGACGGAAACCGCCAGGATGAGGGCCGTCAGGCCGAGCGCGCCAAAAACCAGAGCACAGAAGATATTCAGTTTGAACTGCTTTGCAAGGGGAAGCATTTTCAGACCCTGTCTGTATTTATTCATTTTCGTCTCCTTTTGTTTTACGTCAGCCGAAAACTTCTTATTTATCCGTATAGCTTCTCGCGAAGCGCTTTTCTCCGAGGAGGAACAGTACGCATCCCATAGCGATCGCAAGTGCGATCCAGCCGAGGGATAAGACAAGTGCGATGCGGGTTCCTTCCATCAGGTTTAGCAGAAGGGACATGATCAGATAGATCGCACTCTGCAGCCAGTAGCCCACCATCATGACCCCGATCCGCACCATCCGGTTCGCGACAAAGCGCATGACCAGACTGACCACCTGCATAAAGAAGAGGCTGATACCGGCGACCATACCGGACAGGGCCAGCGCATCGGCAACGCCGATCTCCGCCCCCTGCGCAGCCAGGCAGCTTGAAAACAG
>JAEEGF010505072.1_pt1 | contig 14446 bp, 14 predicted proteins | sample 9134171 | NCBI WGS metagenome assembly JAEEGF01 (sample SAMN16246542, study PRJNA631951) | gut metagenome | biome: gut microbiome; feature: rumen; material: AP-attached | host: Bos | place: Iran: Karaj | collected 2018-10
TTTCGAGTTCTTCGTGGATGGAGAGCCTATCGAGTTCAAATATAAAAAGACTAAGGAAATCGTGGCTCTTCTTGTTAACAACAAGGGCGCCCAGACCACAAACGGAGAAATCATCGCATCCCTTTGGGAGGATGACGGCGATCCTGAAAAGAAGCTCTCCTACCTTTGTAATCTTCGTCAGGACCTACAGAACACCTTCAAAAAGTACAAGCTGGATGGAATTCTTCTTAAGCAGAGAGGAAGCCTTGCCATCGCAAAAGACAAGATAGAATGTGATCTTTACGACTGGCTTGAAAAGAAGAATGACTCCAAGTACAAATACACAGGAGATTACATGAACCAGTACAGCTGGGCTGAGTACTATCACGCGGATCTTGATGAGATAAGCTATGATCTCGAGGACATTTAAATATTGGTGTGTATAGCTGCGGGCTGCTCTATTTAAGGGCTGCCCGTTTCTTATTGCTATTATACGGCTATATTATCAAATTTTTAGTATCTTTTAATAATTCACTCCCGCTAAATAACGTATCATTATCATAGGAGGTAAATGCGATGAGAAAAAAAATATTATCATTTTTCATGGCTATCCTGCTTACTCTCTCGATAAGTAATTTTCCCAGGCGTGTTGTAACTCTGAAAGGTAGTGTGTGCTTATGGATTTTAACTTAATTGCAAATAGTATGGGGGCTTTAACCTGCGTTTTATCAGTTGAAAAAAAGCCAAATGGAGAAATCGGCGACATTCGAATCGTCACAGGAAATAAGGCTTATATAGACTCCATTGAAAACCCGATGGAAAATCTTAACATGGAAAAGCATCACTTTATTCCCGACTCAATTTATACGGACTATATCCCAAAGGATCGTAATTTTGAGGCCGCTTGTATTCAGGCTGCGGTAAATAAAAAGATGCTTCATACATATGTCCGGCCTGAGAGACATGGAGCCTGGCTCAATATGATTTTCATGCCACTCATGACAGATCATGACAACCTGTACTACTGCACTTATTCCATGGAGATAGATCTTGCCCCGGATACGGAAGCGCTATCTGATGTATCCGGTGAAATTGCTGCCGCTGTTTTGAAAAACTGCATAGTTCTTAGTGGCAACAATGATTTTGAAAAGTCCATGAATGAGGTGGTTAAATCCATCAGGCAAATGTGTACAGCAGAAATGTGTGTAATTCTGCTTCTCGATAATGAAGCGCACTCCTGCAGAGTACTTAGCGAGGATCTGGCTGAGGGTACTGTGCTTAAGCCCTTTGGCGAGCATATTGAGCAGGGCTTTTACGAGGTTGTTACAACCTGGAAGGATACTATTTCAGGAAGCAACTGCCTGATCCTTAAGGACGACGATGACATGAATTATTTAAAGGAAAAGAATCGCGCCTGGTATGACTCTTTAGTAAATGAGAAAATCTTTTCCCTTGTACTGTTTCCAATCAAGTCCGGCGAAGAAATCATCGGATATATCTGGGCTGACAATTTTGACCCCGATAAGTCAGATACAATAAAGGAGACCCTTGAAATAACTACCTTTATTTTAGGGTCAGAAATAAACAACTATCTCCTGCTCGACCGCCTGGAAACCTTAAGCTCCAGAGATATGCTTACCGGTGTCATGAACCGTAATATAATGAACAATTTTGTGGACAGGCTGGCTCAGGAATCTGAGAAGAAAGGCCATTCTCTTGGTGTTATTTTCGCTGACCTGAACGGCCTTAAATATGTAAATGACACAGAGGGGCATCCTGCAGGTGACAGACTTATTAAGAGAACCGCCGATCTCCTTTCAGAGGTATTCTCAATTGATCAGATTTTCAGAGCAGGCGGTGATGAGTTTTCAATAATCATCCCTTCAACCACGGAGGAAGAGGTTGAAAGTAAGGTACAGAAAATCAGGGATCTTTCCCATAAATATGAGGGTGTGAGCCTTGCTATCGGAAGCTACGTTGTAGACGACCAAAAGGATATAAAATATGCGCTAAAAAGGGCTGATGAAAATATGTATGCCGACAAAAAGCGCTATTATGCGGCTCATCCCGAAAAAGAGCGAAGAAAAAACGGAAAGTAGGGAGTATAAAATATTTCATTTGCCTATAATCATATAGCATACTATATAATCACTTCACGTTTTTTGTATAAAATGTCTTTATAGGAGACATTTTGGATGAAAGACGCTAGTACACAAATTGGAAAAAAGCTTAAGGAGCTTCGCAAAGCCCACGGCTATACACAGACTTACATAGCATCAAACATTGATGTCAAGCAGCCTACTTATCAGCAATATGAAAGTGGCAAGCGCATTCCCAGCACTCCAATAGTCTACAAGTTAGCCAATTTCTATGGGCTTACTACAGACGAGCTGTTGAAGCTGTGTATTCCTTTGGATAATGATATCTATTATGATGCGCCCGAAAAGACTGAGCGAACTCTCGAAGAAGCAGAGCTTTCTTCCTATGGCTCATCAAAGAAGTTCGATAAGTTCACCTCCGATGAGATTCAGATGCTCTTCTATTTTTCCAAGCTGAGTAAAGAAGCCCGCAGAGAGATTATCGACTTTGCAAAGTTCAAGGCTTCACAGGAACAAAAATAGAATTATTGCAGCTTGTTATTCTTATATAGGCAATTGTTATATTTATATATTATTAACGCCCTTTTAGATTATTTTCTATTATAGAAAAGACGTTGCTGAGTAGTTTATTTCTTCCATCAGCAGCGTCTTTTCCTTTTTTATTTCGATATAGGCAGTTGCAACTTTTGTCTGTTTACATAATTCCTTGCAAAGGCTACGTTTTTCCCCTCGGGAAAAGTTCCAAGACGCCGGCAGATACGATTTTTATCAAGGTATTCGCCAATAAATACGCACTGGTTGGAATCCATGGGTGAATCCGCAATGGTGTAAAGGCCGTCTGCCAGGTCAAAGCGAAGCATCTCATTGCCAACAGGTATCGTACCCTTGGCGCGGACCACATGTCCGAATTCTCCTCTGAGGCAGTCCTCTAAAAGGGATATGAGCTGTGCGGGATTCTCCATCACTGCACTATCTATCGTGATCTGAGAAAACCTGCTCGCCTCATCCCCTGTCTCTGTTACTTCGATGCTCTCTGATGAAAGCGACATAAGCCCCTTCCACCACTCATCACTTTGCAGGGTATAATGTCCATCTAAGATATCTGCCTCCGGGTTTATCTTCTTTATCGCAGCTTTTGTCTCCTCCAGAACTTCGGGTGACTCGCTTTCGCATTTTGAAAATACCACCGTTTTGGCATTTGCTATCTGATCCTTGTACAGAGCTTCAAACTCGCTCATGTTCTGCCTGTAGCTCCTTGGAGCAATGACCACGATAGGGTCAAGAAGTGTTACGTTCCCAACAAGTATGGGCTTTAAGTTATTTATGATGTTGCCAAGCTTCCCGACTCCTGTGGGCTCAATGATCAGGTACTCGGGCGATAGTCCTGAAAAAATCGTTAGAACAGAGTTAACAAAGCTGTCCTTCATGGTGCAGCATACGCACCCTTCCATGAATTCCAGAACCTCCAGCTTCTTCTCCCCTGTATCTGTGCTCCTTAATTCACCTGCATCTATGCTGTTATCGCCATATTCATTTTCAAGGATAACGGGATTCGTGCCTGTACGGCGGATGAGCTCTTTTATAAAAGTAGTTTTGCCGGCACCTAAAAAGCCGGACACTATAAGAATATTCATATAACCTCAACAGAAGGAGCGGCACAGGGCCGCTCCCACCTTAATTTTTTTATGGCTGATTATCAAGAATAACAACCGGCTTAATAAGATCAGCAGGCTTATCCTTCATGAGCTGCAGAGCCTCCGGAATGTGCTCCCAGCCGTGGAATACGTGAGTTGAAAGCTTGCTTACATCAAGTTTTCCTGATGAAACAAGTGCACCAAGCTTCTCCATACGGAGACGTCCGCCGGGCATCAGACCACCGTTGATCTGCTTGTGACCCATACCAACACCCCACTCAACACGAGGAATAGTAACAAAGTCGCCGCTTCCAAGGTAGTTAACGTTACCGATCTTTCCGCCGGGCTTAAGAGACTTGATAGCAGACTCAAAGGTCTTAACAGTACCGCCTGCAACAACAACGCGGTCAACACCCTTGCCGTCTGTGAGCTCCATAACCTGATCCTCGATGCTGCCGTTCTTGTAGCTGATGAATTCATCTGCGCCATAGTACTTAGCGACCTCTACGCACTTAGGACGTGTACCAACTGCCAGGATACGGGATGCACCGCGCATGTGAACACCTGCAACTGACATAAGACCAACAGGTCCGATACCGATAACGAGAACAGTATCACCGAACTGAACGTCAGCAAGCTCTACGCCGTGGAATCCTGTGGGAACCATATCGGACAGCATACAAGCATCCTCAAGGCTCATTCCCTCAGGCATGTGTGCCAGATTACCATCTGCATCGTTTACATGGAAAAATTCAGAATCAAGACCATCCTTGAAGTTAGAGAACTTCCAGCCGGCGAGCATGCCGTTTGAGTGCATGGAGTAACCACCCTGAGCTTCAAGTGAGTTCCAGTCAGGAGTAATAGCCGGAACAAGTACCTTGTCACCGGGCTTGAAGTCCTTAACCATTGAACCAACTTCAACAACCTCTGCACATCCCTCATGTCCCAGAATCATGTTGTGGCGATCCCCTACAGCGCCTTCCCATACTGTGTGAACATCTGATGTACAGATAGCGATTGCCAGTGGCTTACAGATAGCGTCCATAGGTCCGCAGACCGGGCGCTCTTTCTCAATCCAACCGACTTCGCCGATTTTCAGCATCGCAAAACCTTTCATACCTTCTTCTCCTATTGTTTTATTTACATACCCATACGGGTTTGTATTCAGCAATATGATCCCCTAAAACATGTATCTATCATAACATACGAAGCACTATTACGCCCAGCAAAATATGGAAAGCGGCCAGGACCGCATCGTCCTGACCGCTTGAAATCATACATGTTTAAATATTTAGTTTTCAGGCAAGGTGTGAACCTTTTTGCCATAGACTCTCTTAAAGAAGAAGCCTGACAGGATGAGTGATGCGATCTCCGCAATAGGGAAGGCCCACCATACCATATTTACATTACCTGTCTGTGCAAGAAGCCATGCTGCAGGAATAAGAACTACTAGCTGACGTCCAACGGAAACAACCAGTGAGTAAATACTCTCTGAAAATGCCTGGAACACTGATCCCATCGCAATACATATACCTGCAATCGGGAAGCTCAGGCTTATGATCCTGAGGGCAGGCTTACCGATATTTATCATTTCAAGGGATGCGTTGAACAACCCAAGGAGTCTGTCAGGAATAAGCTGGAATGTAATTGTTCCGATGATCATTATTGTTGCAGCAAGTGCCATTGAGAATCTGAGCGCTTCGCGGATCCTCTTTTTCTTTTTAGCTCCAAAGTTGTAAGCAAGAACGGGAATAAGTCCGTTGTTCAGTCCGAATACCGGCATGAAGAAAAAGCTCTGAAGCTTGAAGTAAACACCAAATACAGCAGTTGCTGTGGTTGAGAAGGTGATAAGTATAATGTTCATTGCGTAGGTCATAAGTGAACCTATGGACATCATAAGAATTGAAGGAACACCTACATAGTAGATTTCTTTTACAATATCTGCTCTTGGCTTGAATATCAGTGAAGTCCTGAGGTGAATATCAGGGTTAAGACTCTTGTTGCAGTAAAGACCTATCAGTGAACCAACCACCTGTCCGAAAACAGTAGCAAGGGCTGCACCTGCAACTCCGAGCCTGGGAAGTCCAAACATACCAAAAATAAGGATGGGGTCCATTACGATGTTGATGATGGCTCCTGACATCTGGGAATACATACTGTACAGGGTTCTTCCCGTAGACTGGAGCATTCTCTCAAAGGTCATCTGGCAGAACAGTCCGATTGAGCAGCAGCAGATGATTGAAACGTATGACATTCCGTATTCAAGTATCTTGGCATCATCTGTCTGAGACATCAAAAAGGGCTTTGCCACAAAGATTCCTATAAAGAGGAATATAATATAATTGATCAGGGTCAGCATCAGTGTTGTGTTAGCTGCTCTGTCCGCTCTGTCAAAATTCTTCTCACCAAGGGATCTTGAAAGCAGCGCGTTCATTCCGACGCCGGTACCTGAACCAAGAGCAATCATAAAGTTCTGAAGCGGAAACGCAAGGGTAACTGCAGTAAGTGCGCTCTCATCTATCTGCGCAACGAAAATACTATCAACTACATTGTAAAGAGCCTGTACCAGCATCGATGCCATCATGGGAAGTGACATTGATACGATCAGCTGCTTTACGGGCATTACACCCATCTTGTTTTCAGTGTATTTGGACATATATAACCTCGTAAATATTTATATTTTCAAGTGAAGCAAATGGGTTCTCATGAAAAAAGAATGCCCAAAGACATTCTTTTTTATCTGCTTCATCGCATACCAAGTAATACTACTATAAACAATCCAAATTAACAACCGCTTAATTCTGCGTAGTCGTAGTCGCATCGTCCGAATTAAGATTGTTCGGATCATAGGTACTCTTTATGCCGGCAGCCTTATTGAAAATAGTTGCAAGTGTTCTTCCATCATTTATATGAAGCTCATGGCGATACCAGCCACCTGAAACCTTCACAAACAGGAATCCGTCGCATCTTACACTTGTTCTCTTGGTGCGTCTTACTGATTTATCAAGGAAATTAGCAAGCTCGCTGCCATTATAAATATAAGCCGCAGGGATGTACCAGCCGTTATACTTTCTGATGAATGTATACTTACCGTAGGTAACCGTGGTGTTACCTTCTTCATCCTGTCCGACCGTTATATTCATCTGGTCTTCCTTGATGCCTGTATTGGTCTTTGCAGCCGCTGCAGGTATGGAAACCAGCGATATAACCAGCGCAAAAGCAATTAACGCTGCACTCAGTTTTTTAAGTACTCTCCTCATAACACTTACCCCACATAGCATTTCGTGACATTCTGTTACCCTCTTACAATTACTCCCGCAGCATTTTTTCCAATAAGCTGTAAAAGCTTCTCCCTGGCTTCATCTCTGTTTTCAGCCTCAACTTCAACTCCGAAAGCAAACTTCTTGACCTGTGACATTCGGTCATCGTGCTCCTGAAACTGCTGCTGCATTGCTGCCAGCGAATAGTGCTGTCTCAGCTCCACTATGTCCTTTGCAACGAAGTCGGTGTATTCGGTTTTTTCGTCCTCACTCTGCGAATATTTAGCGATTATCCGCATCGTGGCACCAAGATTGAGATAGTCAGTGGCTATATAATCCTCAAGACTTTTCCAGTGAAGACCTTCCTCGTCCGGCAGTTGTGACAATCTGCTATCGATGTAGTCATCAAAGGAAATATCCTGACTTTCAAGCCAGTCCATGGCGTACATTTTCCAAATGCTCTCACGTTTATCAAATACGGCCTGATCGTGCAGGATCTGCATCTTCTTAAAAAGATCCTCAACTACAGGAACAATGTCTTTCTCGCTGGATCTTTTAATATTAAATGCACGTCCCGAAAACTGCGAGCCATCTTTCACATTCTCCAGTGAAAGAGCAAAGGAATTCTCGTCAATAAGTGACATGTTTACCGCGAGATCGCCCAATCTGGCAACACAAATATTGCGGTCTTTAAGTATTGTGTCCCGCTGCTTACAAAAAGCATGTATCATAAATTCAGGCTTAATATAGGTAAACATGGTCTACATCTTCTTCCACCTTTCACATACACTCACTCATCCTGATTATAGCCTTTTTTCTTCCACAAAAAAGGGATTTTATAAAAAGTTTATTAACTTATCAGAACGAGTTAATATTAGGTCTCTCATTTAATTGTTATATAATGGCAGATTTTCAAATTCTTCAAAAACAACCGGTCTTGAATAGTAATATCCCTGATAAAGGTCAACCGGATATTTGAAAAGTCTGTGCTCTGTATCGGCGCTCTCTACTCCCGTCGCACAGATGCTCATATTCATGTTGGCCGCAAAGCCTGTTATTGCCTCTGCCATGTACCTGCTAAGAGGGTTCTTTCCTATATTCTCAGTTATCTCGGGTCCCAGCTTTATTATATTGATCGGAAGCCTTGTGGCGAGATCCAGTGTGGTAAAGTCCACAACATCAAGGGCTATCCTTATTCCGCAGGACTTAAGGAATATTACCTGGCTCTTAAGGTAATCAAAGTTTATATCCCTTGATACATTGGAAAGCTCGATACAAAGCGCCGTTCCGGGAAATCTATTTATCCTCAGGAGCTCAAGTATCGTTGTTCTGAACTCACTTCGTTCAAGCTGCACATAGGCAAGGTTGATACTCAGGTAAAATTTCGGATGCTTTTTTAGTATCTTAAGGCCATCCTTCATGGCTTTATCAAGAATCCAGTTTCCAAGTCGGTAGAAGGTGCTGTCCTGCTCGAGCCAGGGCACAAACTCGCTGGGTGAGACATCGCCATAAGGGTCCATTTTCCAGCGAAGGAGCACCTCTGCTCCGCAGAGCTTACCGTCGTTTTTAGATATTATGGGCTGGTAGTTTAAATAAAAGCCTCTGTAATGGTTAATAACGCTCTCTCTTACAGCTCCCACCAGCTCAATGGTACTCTTGTTAAACTCAAGCTCGTTATTATGGAAAATGATAAGATTTCCGTGCTTCTCTGTCTTGGAGTGGGCCAGCGCATATTTGGCACTTGTGTAGACCGCATGAACGTCGATACCCACTTCATCAACTACTATTACGCCGCCTCCAAGCTCCGCAGATACCCTGTTGGGGCCTATCTGCATATTCTGGCGGACGAACTTTCTCATCTGCTGATAGAGGGCTGTCACCTCATCGAGATCCATCTGCACGGTACAAAGACCTAAAATAGTGCCCTCTCCGCGATATACATGTCCCTTTTCACCGCCCTCGTTCTGGAGCCATTCAGCCATCAGCTTCAGCATCCTGTTTCCGAACATGTAGCCATAGAGCCTGTTTATATCACCAAAATCGATGACGTTAACAAGGAGAAGAATGTACTTTTCCCTCTCACTCTCCAGCTTGTGCATGTAGTTGAACATCTCGTAGTGGTTGGCCAGGCCTGTTATGGGATCCGTGTTGTCCACGATACCCTTATTGATAAGGGAACAGGCATAAAAAGCAGCTTTTCCAGAGTAATCCTTAATGACAACGCCCCTGCAGGAGCAGGCCACATATTCGCCGTTCTTATTCTTGGCACGGTACTCGAAGGTGGGATTAACGCGTTTTCCCTCAAACGCGGTCTTAAGATGCTCTCTGTAGGTCGCTCTGTCCTCTGGATGAACGTGAACCTCCCAGACCTTATCCGCTCTGTAGACGTATTCTCCCGGAAGGCCAAAGTAGGATACGGCGTTATCCGACCACTTGGCCATATCATTTTCAATATCGTATACATAGACATATCTGCTCTTCGATGTTACGGCAAACGTGTCATAGATTTTCGCAATATTATCGTATGCCCCCTGATTCTTTACCATAGCTCCTCCAAACTCTATATAGTTAACCTGACTTCTAATCGTCCCCCAAAAAACTATATTATGATACAATGGTACTAATATTATTGTATCACAATGAATATAATGTGCGAGTGCACATAGAAAAATGGGGTAAATTACTAATGGCAAAAATCGCAAATCCTACACAGAACGAAGCTTCTCTTACAGCAAAGGGTACTCTTCAGTACAAGGAATACGGAAGACTCCTGTTATTCGGTATCCCGTGGCCCTTCAAGCGCTACGAGATCTATGAAAATGAGATGACAATCATCTCAGGATTCCTGAGTGTCAAAGAGGATGACTGCTTCATGTATAAGATATCTGACGTTGAACTCTCACGCTCACTTTTACAGAGAATGGCAGGTCTTTCAACAATCACTCTCTTCACCTCAGATGTAACTGATAAGACAATCGTCATGAAAAACATCAAGCACGGAAGAGAAATAAAGGATTTCATCAATCAGGAATCTGAGCGAGCACGTCTTCGCCGCAGAACCGTGAATATGCAGAACATCGGATTTAACGATGATCTGGAAGACGACGGAAATCTTGAGTAAAACAATCCCCGGGATATGTGTATTTGGTGATTACCTCCAAATATACATATTCCGGGGATATTTTTTAATTCAGGTATGTTTCATAAATATCAACCTGGTCGTATATGCAGCGCCATGAGCTCCATGCGTTTGCAGATACGCAGATATAATGTCCACCACTGTTTGAGATGGAATAGCTTGCTGCACAGCATCCGGACTGATTAACGAATCCGGTCTTGGCACACAGTACTGTTCCATTTGTCTCCTTATCCTCTATTCTTCTGAGGAACCAGTTAGAGATTGTTATTCCTTCGGGATGCTCGGCAGTAGCACTTGTGGTGTACTTGTGCGCTGAAAGCACCTCTCTTGCAAGGTCATTCTCAACTGCTGCCTTCAGGATCATAGCCATGTCAGTAAGTGTGCAGTAATGATCCTCATCATAGATTCCCACACAGTTTGTGAAATGAGCTGTATCGGAAAGGCCAAGCTCCTCGAGCTTCTGATTCATGAGGTCCACGAACGCTTCGTGTGAGCCTGCAACGTAGGTTGCAAGGGCTATTCCTGCATCTGCACCTGAGGGAAGGATTGTTCCGTACATGAGGTCCCTAACGGTTACTGTCTCACCAACCTCAAAGCCTACAATACTGCATTCATTTGAAAATGAATAATCTGTTATGTCTCTTGTTATGGTGAAGGTGTCATCAAGATTCTCAACATGCTCTGCAGCAACAAGAACTGTAAGGATCTTGGTCATTGATGCAGGTGAGATTCTCACATCTGCAGCCTTTTTCGCAACTACCTCAGCCTTATCAACATCAATGAGTATTGCATTTTCACTTATAACATCTTCACTTACGATCTCTGCAGTAGAGCTTGTGCTCTCTACAGTGTATCCCATGGCGAAGCTCTGAACCTCGGGAGAACGGGTATCTACCTCAACCTCCGGCTCGGGCTCCGGTTCCGGCTCAGGCTCTTGTACCTGTACCTCTTCTACAGGTGCTACCTCCTCAGTGGTCGATGCTTCAGCCACGCTGCTTTCTGTATCATTCTTTTTATGCAAGATCAAAAATATCACTGCAATAACAGTTACCAGTACAAGCGCTGCGCAAACACCAATGATGATTGGCAGCTTGGACCTTCTCCTTCTTGGTCTGCTGTGCTTTATATAGTAACTGCTATCAAGTTTTCTGTAACGATTATTACCCAATACCTCTTACCTTGTAGAAAGGAATATCTCTTCCCTTTCCGCATCCGCATCATCCGGATACGCCTTCCTGTATTTTTCCATTAAAGTTTTTGCCTGTGCAAAATTGCCGGCATACTCATAAGCTGTTATCTCATTGAGCATAAGTGACTGATGATATTCACTGTTCCCCAGTGAAAGTCCTGCCTCAAATGAGCTGACAGCATTATCGTAATCCCCCATTTTCACCTGACATAAACCAAGCTGATTGTATATGTCGGGATGATTGGGATCCTCTGCCAGAAAAGTCTTGTATACACTGATGGCATAGTTATAGTCGCCCTGCTTCTCACCTGTTTGTCCAAGCAGAACCACAATAGGTGCCTTCTGCGCATCTCTCTCATTCCTAGCAAGCTCCAAATAGCTCTGAGCATCCGCATTATTCCCAAGATAATACGAAATCTGTCCCTTTTCATAATTGGTCATGTTGGGATCAACATTATTAAGACATGATTCCAGAATCGCGGCGCCTTCATCCTCGTAACCGTTGGCAGAAAGTGCCTTGTAAATCATGATCCTGAGATCGTAATCCTTGGGTGAAATTGTTATTGCTTTGTTAAAATCTATCGTTGCACCATCATGATCCTGGCTGTAAAGCTTAGCAACCCCGCGCATGTAATAGGCGTCTTTTTCCTTCTTACGAAGTCCTAAAATTGCGTCATATACCTGTATAGCCTCGGCATATTTCCCCTGCTTGATATAGGTATCCGCAAGATAGTAGTTCGTATCGAAATCCATATCTCTGGCAATTCCATCTGTTGATGCCAGAGATTTAAGAAACTCGGTGACAGCATTATCGTAATCACCGAGGTTCCTGTACAGGATTCCCTTTGCCCTGCTAAGGAGATGTACATCCTCTTCAGCCTTCTCCGCAGCTTCAAGACTCTCCCTGGCCTCATCATATTCAAGGTTCTGAATATGCAAAAGCGCAGAGTCAACATTACCATGCTTAAGTGCCGGACCGCATCCGCAAAGCATGGCTAAACCTGCGGTGAGCATAATGGTCTTTGCCATTTTCCTGTATAACATTTACTTAGTCCTCGCCAAGATATGCTATTACCTCTACTTCACACAATACGTCCTTGGGAAGCTGCTTAACTGCAACACAGCTTCTTGCAGGCTTGCCTGTGAAATATTTCTCATATACTGCATTGAAAGCACCAAAATCTGCCATCTCAGCAAGGAAGCAGCTTGTCTTTACTACGTGCTCATAGTCTGTGCCTGCTGCCTTTAAAATCTCCCCAATATTCTTGCAAACAAGATCAGCCTGAGCTGTAACATCATCTCCTTCAATCTCACCTGTTGCGGGATTGATTGGAATCTGTCCTGAAGCATAAAGGAAATTACCTGCCTTTATAGCCTGTGAATAGGGTCCGATTGCTGCGGGTGCCTTGTCTGTAACGATTTTCTGCATTTTTCATACCTCCGTTAAAAAAATTATGTATTCTCTTTTTGTTTTTCAGAATCGAATGCTGCTGTAACATAGAATCCCCTGGCATTCTCCTCCACATTAAGAACCACGCCCTGTCTCATGGACATTCTCTCCCTGAAGGGGAAATTCCCTGACATTGCAAGGGATGGATCAATGGTGTAATACACGTTACTGGGGAGTTCTCCCTCCGTCACCGTGATCTCATCGCCCTCCTTCAAAAGTCCCGGGCGTTCCATCTTAAAAACCATTTCTCTAACCATTTTACTATCTACTCCGTAGCCACATTATCTGCAATTACATAAGCATGGTTTTTCAAATAATCATACCATAATGCGTAAGATTTTGCTTTCAAATGTACGTTATCAAATGAAAGATCCTGAGTCAGTGCCCCGTTCTCATCATCAGTGGCTTCATTCATATCAATATAAAAAATGTGCTGATTGTCCGCTAGCTGCGCAATTACCTGGTTGCGCTCATTTATGCGGTCATTCTTAAATACCTTGTCTTTATTACTCTTCGCAGCGGTTACATGCATTATGCCCTGAATATATATCTGCGCATCGGGTTGCAGCTCTCTTATTCTGTTAACTACGTTCCCGTATGCTTCTCCGAAGGATTCCGGTGTTCCGCCGCCAAGCTCGTTAAGACCGAGCATAATATATATTTTACCAAATTTCTTCTGCTCTAGCGCCTGTGCAATTGTAATTTTTTCAGAATTATCTTCAAGTTTTACAAAGGACTTTTTCTCAAAATCATAAATAGTGAGAGAAATCTTGGCATAGAAGGTGGCTCTGTCCATGAGCTCCTGACAATACTCCGAAAGTCCAACTGTTCTGGAATCGCCAATAAAGAGCGCATCGCAGAAATAATCATCATCCACGGATGCAATCTGATATACCGGGGGCTCAGGTTCTGCTTCTTCTACAGGCTGTTCTGCAGGTTCTTCAGTAACTGCAGCCTCTGCAGGTGCCTCCTGGCTCTCTGCCGTTTGTTCGCCCTCTGCAGGCGCTTCCTGATTCTCTGCCGGCTGCTCGCCCTCTGCCTGAGTCTCAGTAGCTTCAGGATTCTCACCCTCTGCGGGATTCTGCTGCTCTCCGATGGCTTCCTCTGAAGGCTGTTCCTCTACAGATTGCTCTTCTGTCAGCTGTTCTGCATTCTCAGTCTGCTGCGCATCTGCTTCAGCTACATCAGTCTGCTCAGAACCATCTGATATCTGCTGCTCAGATCCATCAGCGGTCACTACATCCTCATTCTGAGCTTCGCTCTCAGGGTTCTGTGACAGCTGCCCATTGCCGGTACCCATCACATTATTTGCAAGAGCCACAAGATAAGGCTGATTGCCGTCAAAGAGACTACGAAGTGTCAGCGACATCACAGGGGCTGCCTGTGGATCATATTCAATTTCTCCGTACTGAGTATCTTTTCCCAATATTGAATCAGCAGTTGTCAGTATGTAAAACAACAACACCAATATAGTAAGCAGATACTTTGAGAGTTTTTTCAAAATACACTACCTCAAAAATTAAAATACAAGAACGGATTGCCCGCCTTAGTAGATGAAATACATGCACACACAACAAAGAGTACAAATACCAATATTTTTATAACAGGGCTTTTCCTGTTCTCCTTAACAAATTCAAAAAGACACGGAACAAGCAGTATAAGCCCCGCAATCAAAAATGCTCCGTCTCTGTCTGTA
>JAEEGF010561663.1_pt1 | contig 14446 bp, 11 predicted proteins | sample 9134171 | NCBI WGS metagenome assembly JAEEGF01 (sample SAMN16246542, study PRJNA631951) | gut metagenome | biome: gut microbiome; feature: rumen; material: AP-attached | host: Bos | place: Iran: Karaj | collected 2018-10
CTGACCGATTACACCACCGACGTGAAGAACGGCGTGGAGCGCCGGCGGTACGAGTTCAGCAACATCGCCGCCAAGGAGATCGGCGACGACGTCCGCGTGACGCTGCTGGCGGACAAGGACGGCGTGACCTATCAGAGCGCGGTGGACGTGTACAGCGTCAGGCAGTACGCCATGAACCAGCTGGGCAAGACCAGCGACGCCAGACTGAAGACGCTGCTGGTGGATCTGCTGAACTACGGCGCGGCTGCGCAGACGTACTTCGGGTACAACACGGCGAACCTGGCCAACGGGGAGCTGACGGCGGAGCAGCTGGCGCTGGGCACGCAGACGCTGGGCGAGCTGACCAGCGTGGAGGCGACGGTGGAAACGCCGGGCGCCACAGCGCGGTTCAGCAGCAAGAGCGTGGCGCTGAACAACGAGATCGTCATGAACTTCTACATGACCTTCGACGAGGGTCAGAGCCTGGACAACGTGCGGGTGGAATTCACCTACGTGACGGCTACGGGCGTGACGAAGAAGGAGAGCGTGGCCGCCGGTGATTTCACCTACGACGCCACCAAGGATCGCTACCTGGCGACGCTGCGGACCGTGGCGGCCAAGGACGTGGGCCGGCCGGTGACGGCGCGGATCTACGACGGCGACACGCTGATCAGCAACGAGTTCACCTACAGCATCGAGACGTACGCGTACAACCAGCTGCAGAAGGAGAACCTGAGCGCGGGCGTGAGGGCCATCATCACGGCGATGATGAAGTACTGCAAGTCCGCGGAGACGTATTTCACCAACGGTTGAGATAAAACGGGGAGGAATGAACATGAAGCAGTATGAATCCGCAGAGATGGAGGTCATCCGTCTCCGGGAGGAGGACGTGATCGCGGCCAGCGGCTGCGAGAACGAGCTGCCGGAGGACGACTGACGGGAAACGCCCCGCCTCCGGGCGGGCAGCAAACGGAACAGCAGAGGCGCCTGTTTCCTTCCGGGGGAAGCAGGCGCCTCCTCTGACCTTGCCCGGGGGCGGCCCCGCGGACTCCCGGACAGGACGGGGACCGGCTTTTCGCCGGGGAAAACGGTTCTCCGATCCCGCCGACGGCGCGACGGAGAGGGAACAGGAGGAAGACCATGAACAGAAACCTGCGGCGGCTCTTGCCGCTGGCCCTGCTGCTGCTGGCGCTGGCCGGCTGCGGCGCAAAGAAAAGCGGAACGCCGCCTCCGGAGCTGCCGGAGGAGGGCGTGAAGGAAGGGGAGGAGGCGGGCAGGACGATCCCTCCCGGCAGGCGGCCCGTTATCCGGGTGGCCATCGCCCTGGAGGGGGACTCCCTGGCGGCCGCCGGCTACGGCTCCGGCCGGATCACCGACCCGGCGGGCCTGGCCTACATGGAGGAGCTGGAGCGGCGGCAGGACGAGATCATCGCCCGGATCGAGGAGGTCCTGGGCCACCCCCTGGACGTGGCGCACCGGTTCACCCGCAGCGTCAACGTGATCTCCGCCAACGTGCTGCCGGAGGAGGCGGAGCTGATCCGGGGCGTGGAGGGCGTGACGGGGGTCACCGAGGAGCGGTTGAACCGGCCCGACGCCGTCCGGCCCGGCGCCGCCCGGGGCTGACGGGCGCCTTGTATGATCCGACAGTTTTACCCCCGATAATCCAGCCGGATTTTACAGGAAAAACCGGAAAAAGAGGTTGCGCAATCGGCGAAAAAAGTTTATAATCAATTTAATGTGATGAAATGGGATCTCTGCACCCATCTGCCGAAAATAATGTGGAAACACTTTATTTTATAAGACATCGCAGACCCCCGCAAAAATCCCCCGCAAAACCAGGAAAATCCCAAAAAATGTCAGACCAGAGGAGGAAAAACGCATGAGGAAAACCTGGAAGAAGCTCCTTGCCGTCCTGCTGGCACTCTCGATGGTCCTGTCCCTCTCCGTAACGGGATGGGCCGCCGAGACCACCGGCGGAACGAAACTGGAGCTGGAGGACCTGGACCCCGCCAAGCTGAACGTACCGGCAGTGGGCCAGGTGGAGGAGGAGGAAACGACCGACGCACCGGCATATGAGGCCGACGACGTCGTCCGCGTCTCCATCTTCCTGAATCGGCCCGCTACCATCGACGCGGGCTATTCCACGCAGAACATCGCAGCAAACACCGGCGCAATGGCCTATCGTCAGGCCCTTCGCAACCAGCAGAGCCAGATGACCGCCGCCATCGAGCGGAAGCTGGGCTCCAAGCTGGACGTGAAGTGGAACCTGACCCTGGTCGCCAACGCGATCTCCGCCAACGTCCGCTTCGGCGACATCGCCGCCATCGAGGCGATCCCCGGCGTGAGGAGCGTTGTCATCGAGAAGCGCTACGAGATGGACAAGGGCGTTGACGCCGATCGTCCCGACACGGCCGTTACCACCGAGTACATGGTGGGCGCCACCGCTGCCTGGGCCGCCGGCTTCACCGGCGCCGGCAGCCGCATAGCGATCATCGACACCGGCCTGGACACCACCCACCAGTCCTTCGACGCCGAGGCCTTTGACCACGCCGTCGCCGAGGACGCCGAGAAGGCCGGCAAGACCGTGGCCGACTACAATCTGCTGACCGCCGACGAGATCAGCAGCCTGTCCGGCCAGCTGAACGGCAAGGGCGTGTTCCTGACCAACAAGATCGCCTACGGCTACAACTACGTGGACCGGAACACCACCGTCGACCACATGAGCGACACTCAGGGTGAGCACGGCTCCCACGTGGCCGGCATCGCCACCGCCAACCGCTACGTCAAGGTGGACGGCGAGTTCGTGGATGCCGTCACCGAGGTCGGCGCGGTGGGCGTTGCCCCCGACGCGCAGATCATGGTCATGAAGGTCTTCGGTGCCGGCGGCGGCGCCTATGACTCCGACTACATGGTCGCCATCGAGGACGCCATCGTCCTGAACGCCGACTCCGTGAACCTGTCCCTGGGCAGCGGCGCCCCCGGCTGGACCTTCTCCGGCCAGTATGAGGACATCATGAACGGCCTGGTGGAGAACCACACCGTGGTCACCATCTCCGCCGGCAACAGCGGCTCCTGGTCCGACAGCCTGGAGGGCGAGAACGCCATCGGCTACATCTACTCCCAGGATATCAGCCTGCACACCGGCGGCAGCCCCGGCTCCTTCACCAACAGCCTGTGCGTTGCCTCCGCCGACAACATCGGCGTCACCGGCGCCCCGCTGGTCTTCAACGAGTCCCAGACCGTCTTCTTCACCGAGACCTCCGGCTACGGCAACGAGCCCATGGCCAGCATCCCCGGTGTGTACGACTACGTCTATCTGAACAGCTTCGGTACCGACGAGGAGTGGGACGCTGTCGGTGAGTTCGTGGCCGGCAAGGTGGCCCTGTGCAACCGCGGCAGCACCTCCTTCTATGAGAAGGCCAACGCCGCCGTCCGGAACGGCGCCGTCGCCGTGATCATCGTCAACAACCAGGACGGCGTCATCAACATGAACCTGACGGGCTATGAGTACACCGCCCCCGCCGTCTCCATCACCAAGGCCGAGGGCGCTACCATCCGGTCCAACTCCACCACGGAGACGGTCGGCGAGACCACCGTCTACACCGGCAAGGTGGAGGTCACCAGCACCCTGCAGACCGGCGTCACCATGGACCGCAGCGAGGCCACCATCTCCAGCTTCAGCTCCTGGGGCGTTCCCGGCTCCCTGATCATGAAGCCCGAGATCACCGCCCCCGGCGGCAGCATCTACTCCGTGTTCGGCACCAACAAGACCAACTCCGGCGTCACGGGCGGCTCCGATCAGTACGAGGTGATGTCCGGTACCTCCATGGCCGCCCCCCAGATGGCCGGTATGGCCGCCGTCATGGGCCAGTACGTCCGTGAGAACGGCCTGGAGGAGTGGACGGACGGCAACGCCCGTACCCTGATCAACAGTCTGCTCATGTCCACCGCCACCCCCATGATCGAGGCGGACAGCGGCAGCTACTATTCCGTGCTGCGCCAGGGCGCCGGTCTGGCGGACGTGTACGCCGCCACCCAGGCCAAGTCCTTCATCACCATGAATGAGGACGCCACCGCCTCCTTCGCCGACGGCAAGGTCAAGGTGGAGCTGGGCGACAACCCCGAGCGCAACCCCATCTACACCTATTCCTTCAACCTCACCAACATGAGTGAGCAGGATCTGTCCTATGAGCTGAACACCGACATGTTCACCCAGGACGTGTTCGAATACGACGGCTGGAGCTACATGGACACCTGGACCGTCAAGCTGCCCGCCGAGGTCACCTACGTCTGGGACGACTTCGAGTTCGAGGAGCATGACGTGGACAAGAACGGCATCACCAACGCCGCCGACGCCGACGCCATCCTGAAGTGCATGATCGGCGAAGTGGCCGAGGAGGATCTGGATCTGGCCGCCGGCGACATGGACGGGGACGGCAAGTTCTCCACCTATGACGCCCACCTGCTGCTGGCTCTCCTGGCCGAGGAGCTGGAGGAGCGCGGCGATCTGGTGGTCCCCGCCGGTGAGACCGTTACCGTCGAGGTCACCATCCAGCTGACCGACACCGCCATGCTGGACGACGAGATCCGCAACGGCGCCTACGTGGAGGGCTACACCTTCGTCACCTGCGCCGACTCCACCGACGAGGGCGAGGCGCTGGACGTGGAGCACAGCATCCCCATCCTGGGCTTCTACGGCTCCTGGACGGACGCCTCCATGTTCGACCACAACACCGCCATCGAGGCCGCCTACGGCGATCTTGAGGCCTATATCCCCGACAACCAGGGCAAGGCCGGTCTGCAGATCAAGTATGCCGACGGCAAGAGCGCCATGTTCATGGGCAACCCCTACCTGGTGGAGGACGAGTTCCCCGCCGACCGTCTTGCCATCAGCAGCAAGACCACCCTGACCGCCTTCAAGTACGGCCTGATCCGCAACGCCGGCACCGCCGACTTCCTGATCACCGACGCCAACGACGAGGTCCTGTACTCCGGCGGCGTGGCCAACGAGGTCTACGGCGCCTGGTACTACGTGAACGGCAGCGCCTGGCAGGATACCAGCCTGCAGAACCAGCGCATCGGCCGCATGGTCTCCGACCTGGGCGTGGCTGAGGGCGACCAGTTCACCGCCGCCATGTACGCCATCCCCGAGTACAACGCCATGCAGATCAACGACGGTGCCTCCGGCAGCGCCACCGAGGCCGAGCTCCTTGACATCATCAAGAGCGGCGTCCTGGGCGAAGGCGCCTCCCTGGGCTACACCTTCACCGTGGACGACAAGGCCCCGGAGGTCATCTCCGCTGTCCTCAGCGAGGACGGCAAGACCATTACCGTCACCGCCAAGGACGACAACTACATCGCCTATCTGGGCCTGATGGACGTCAACGGCCAGGTCTCCTATGCCGGCGGCGTGCCTGAGCAGAGCGCCAAGGGCGAGACCGTCGAGGCCACCTTCCAGCTGGACGCCGAGACCATGGGCAACGCCGTGGCTCTGTTCGTGGGCGACTACGCCAAGAACGAGACCGCCTCCCTGGTCCGCCTGGCCGACGGTCCCGTCATCGTGAAGCTCCCCGTCTACCTGCTGACCGACACGCTGGTGGACGGCGAGGAGTATCTGATCGCCGAGGTCAATGAGGCCGGCAAGGCCAACATCCTCAACAGCAACGGCCAGAACTACTACACCGGCGTCGCGGCCGCCACCGTGGTGACCGACGAGCGCGGCACCTACATCCCGGCCGACGGTGTGGCCGACAGCTCCGTCTGGGTGGCCACCGCAGGCGACGGTGCCTTCACCTTCGCCAACAAGGACGACAACGGCGCGCTGGGCTTCAACAACGTCGACTCTCCGTACGTGTCCTGGGCCAATCCCGGCTATGCCGACGACTTCATCTATCAGGACGACATGCTGCTGTACGCCGCCTATGCTGCTTACGGCTACGGCATGTACTATGAGGGCGGCTCCTTCATGTTCGGCGCCGCCGCTCCGGTCTACCTGTATCAGAAGGTAGTGCTGGAGGAGGAGATCGATCCCGACAACGCCTCCGCCGTCCTCGTCTCCCCCCACGCCGTCACGCTGATCCTCGGCGTTCAGGAGACCGTCGCCCTGTCGGCCAGCGTCCAGCCCATCGTGCTGTCCGACAAGTCCGTTACCTGGACCTCCTCCGATGAGTCCGTCGCCACCGTTGACGCCGAGGGCGTCGTGACCGCTGTCGCCGAGGGCACGGCCGTCATCACCGCCGCCTCCAACGCCACGCCCGACGTGACCGACTCCTGCGTGGTGAGCGTCACCACCAAGACCCCGCTGGAGGCCAGCATCAACGGCCAGGTGGCCTTCGGCAAGGATCGCATCGAGTTCGCTGCCATCGACCTGAACGACATGTCCACCACCAACCTGGCGGAGGATGAGTCCAACAATCCCTTCAGCGCCTTCGTGGGCGGCGGCCGCAGCGGCGACTACCTGTACGGCTGCGACATCGACGGTGACTTCCACCGCTACAACGCCACCGAGGACTTCGCCTACGACAGCGACTATCACTGGGTCATCAACAAGACCTACATGCCGATGGATATCGCCAGCATGCCTCATTTCGCGGGCTATGACGCCGACGGCGAGGTGGTCGATACCTACGAGTACGACTTCATCGCCCCCACCGCCAACGGCTGGCTGGCCATGTTCTATGACGGCAGCAACGCTTCCTACTTCGATCTGTCCAGTCTCGCCAACTTCGTGGCTCTCTGCTTCGCAGGCATCGATGATTATGACGAGAACGGCAACATCTCCTACTACTACTACGCCATGGACGACCAGGGCATCCTGTACCTCTTCATGATCTATCCCGATCTGGAGAAGGGCGGCCTGAGCCTGGATTACATGGAGATCGGTCCCGTGACCGTCCTGTCCATGGGTGAGGATCCCACGGCCTACTCCCTGGGCTATGCCGGCGCCACCGGCCTGCCCGAGGGCGTGTTCATCGCCGACAACAACTCCCAGTCCATCTACTACGTGGAGCTGACGGAGCTGAAGCAGGAGTACGAGGCCGTGTACGTCGGCAAGGTCGCCGGCGCCAGCAACCTGTCCGCCCTGTTCGACGACCTGTTCGACACCGTCTCGTCCCTGATGGAGGAGGAGAAGGCCCCCGGCGCCGCCTCCCTGTTCAAGGCTGACGGCACCGTCCGCATGTCCGCCGAGTCCGTGAACGTGGCCGGCGAGAAGCGCAGCAGCGTCGTGGTGGGCGGTCTGAACGCCGTCACCAACGTGGCGCCCGCTCCCGACCGTCCCGAGTTCGCCTTCACCCGGCCTTACGACGATGAGGGCAACTACTACGAGGCGCTGGTCATGGACGACGCCACCAACGGCCTGTACGAGCTGACCTACGACGCCGAGAACACGAAGTTCCTGGACTATGCGGCGTTCGACAAGAACGACGAGGAGCTCCAGCACTTCTTCCTGACGGACGACGGCGAGGGAACCATCAGGTTCGACTTCGCCGCCGCGGAGGAGGAGAGCCCCTACATCATGCTGCTGTTCGCGGCCGGCTGCGAGGACGCCGAGATGCAGCTGGTGACCAGCGAGCTGGGCGATGACCTGGATGCCGGTATCACGGACGACATGGTCGTTCCCGGCCTGGGTCACGATTGGGGCGAGCCCACCTGGGATTGGTCCGACGATCTGACCTCCGCCACCGCCACCTTCGTGTGCCAGCGCAACGAGGAGCACGTTAAGGTCGTCGAGGCCGAGATCACCGTGGAGGAGACCGAGGACGGCTACGTCATCACCGCCACCGTCACCGGACCCGACGGCGAGACCTACACCGAGGTCAGGACCACCACCGGCTATCAGATCATCGTGGAGGACTACACCAACGGCAAGGCGACCACCAGCGTCGAGGAGGGCAAGCGTTACCTGCCCGGCCAGGTGCTCTTCACCGTGGATTGCGACGAGGTGTGCCTGGTGGCCCAGAAGAACGAGGACGGCACCTACACCGTGCTGCCCTGCACCGAGGCCGAAAGCACCCACATCTTCACCGTGAACATCGTGGATGCCGACGTGACCGTGGTCATCGCCCTGAAGGGCGACGCCAACCTGGACGGCACCGTCAGCGCCAAGGACGCCACCCTGGTCAAGCAGGTCTACCTGGGCACCGCCGCCTTCGAGACCGACGAGGCCCTGCAGAACCTGACCGGCGACGCCTTCCCCGACGGCAAGATCAGCACCAAGGACGCCACCGTCATCAAGCAGGTGGCCCTGGGCACCCGCACCCTGGAGTGGTAAAACGGAATAACCTGCGGCCTCCGTTCCCGGAGGCCGCAGGATCCGATCAAAGGTACCATCTTTGAAAAGGAGAATGGATATGAAGAGAATGAACAAGCTGCTGGCGTGTGTGCTGGCGCTGATCCTGGCGCTGAGCACGCTGTCAGTCGTCTTCGCCGCCGAGGCGGAGACGGAGCTGAAGGCGGAGAAATCCGGCGAGAACGTGGTCGTGACGCTGGTGAGCAACAGCGAACTGGTCCTGGGCGGCGTGTCCGGCACGCTGAACTATGACAAGGACGCCTTCGAGCTGACGGGGGTCGCCTCCGAGAAGCTGGACTGCGACAGCAACCTGGAGACGGGCGCGTTCGCCGCGGAGGACGCGGAGGTCAACGTGGCGGCCGGCGACGTGCTGGTGACGTTCACGCTGGCCAAGAAGGACGCCTTCGAGAAGAACAAGGAGTACACCTTCAGCGTGGAGTTCGACGAGTTCTATGACAACGAGCTGGAGGACCTGGAGGCCGAGGCTCCCAGCGCCGCGTACGTGGAGAAGCTGTACACGGTGACCTTCGACAGCGACGGCGGCAGCGCCGTGGAGGCCCAGGAGGTGGAGGAGGGCGAGACGGCCACGAAGCCGGCGGATCCCACCAAGGACGGCTACACCTTCAAGGGCTGGCAGCTGGACGGCAAGGACTTCGACTTCGGCACCGCCATCACCGGTGACATCACCCTGAAGGCCGTGTGGGAGAAGAACGAGGAGCCCAAGCCCGACGACTCTCCCGCCACCGGCGACACCATGAACATCGCCCTGTACGGCGTGCTGATGATGGCCGCCGCTGCCGGCGTGGTGGTTCTGAGCGCCAGGAAGAAGGAGCAGTAACACACCTCCTCAACAGGTACTGACATACCGGACAGAGGCCCCGTCCCAATGAGGGACGGGGCCTCGGCCTGTAAACGAAACGCCTGCACCGATCCGGTGCAGGCGTTTTTTGCGGATAGGGGAGGGAGAAACCGGCGGATCCGCCGGGGGGTCAGGATTCCTCCAGGTAGGTCGCCAGATAGAGGCGGTAGGCGTCCGACGGTTCCATGTGGTCGCTGCTGTTCTTGATCAGATAGCCGATGGTCCGGGTGGGGATGATGATGTTGCCGACGGGGAGCTCGCGCCTGCGGGAGCGGGCCATCTCCGCCACGGCGCGGGGCAGGTCGCTGTCGCCGTAGGCCCGGCGGTAGTATTCCGCATCCCGCTCCCGGCAGCGGCGGCAGCAGGAGTTGTGGGCCCAGCGGAGGAGCATGTCGATGCCGTAGGTGACGGGCAGGATCGACACCACGGGGATCCAGAGGGGGAGGCGGGTGGCGAAGCCGTAAAAATCGTTCCAGCCGCCGTTCTCCTCGCCGATGACCACCACCATGATCAGGTAGAGAGCGGCATAGAGGAATACGGGGATCAGCGGCAGGAAGGACTCCCAGAGGCGGACGATGTGGCTGCGGATGAAGAGGCAGAAGGTGAGGATGGACAGCACCGGGCAGACGCCGTGGAGGAAAAAGCGGGAGCCGGTGAAGATCAGCACGAAGCCCTTGACCGGAGCCAGGATGAACAGGGAGACCAGAAAGGTGAGGGAGACCGCCGTGACGGCGATGTGCATGAACACCACCACCCAGTCCGGCAGGTGATAGTCCCCGGTGCGCAGCCCGTCGATGGTATAGGGGAGGCACATCAGCATGGACAGACCCGCCAGGATGTTGGAGTTGACCGTGAACATGCAGAAGGTGCGGATCCCCATGTGGTCGAAGTTCTCGTCGTACAGGGTAATCAGATTCATGGTGACGCCGACGCAGACGCAGACGGCTACGACGGCGGCGCTGATCAGCGCCAGCAGACACTGGAGCCGGTTGCTCCGTATGGCGGGATCTCTCATGGGACGGGGCCTCCTTTCAGCCGGGTCGATCCAGGTCGTCTTTTGCCGATTATACCACGGCCCGCCGGAAATGTCCATTTTGGAATTTACGGAAAGTTCACAATAGTTCGGCGCCGAACATCTTGACAATGTTTCGGCACCGAACTATAATGCGGACAGTAAGGGCAGACGTGCGCTGCCCCGGAGAAGCCGCCGTCATGACAGGATTTCGGACCCACGAAAGGAGTACGATAAAATGATCACCAATTTTGAACTGTTCAGAAAGCTGATGCACACATCCAAGGAGCTCCGCATGCGGAGCTTCCAGGCCCGCTGCGGTGAGAACGACGGGCGTCCCGAGCCCCCCATGCCCCCGGAGATGGGGAAGGGGATGGGCTGCCGTCGGGGCGAGGGCATGCCGCCCATGCCTCCCATGCCGCCTATGCCGCCTATGCCGCCCCACGGGATGGATCCTCACGGCAGAGGCCCCGGCTGCCGGGGCGGGCGCCGCGGACACGGCATGTCCAGAGAGCGGCTGCTGCTCTTCATCGCCGCTCATCCCGACAAGGTTTGGCAGAAGGACGTCGCCGGAGACGAGGGCATTAACGCCTCCTCCGCCTCGGAGATGGTCTCCAAACTGGTGGAGGACGGCTATCTGATCCGCGAGAGCGACGAGACCGACAAGAGAGCGGTGGTCCTGAAGCTCACCGAGAAGGGGGCCGCCAGGGCCGAGGAGCTCCGGGCCGGGCGGGAGGCCGCGCTCACCGAGCTGTTTGCCAAGCTCACCGACCAGGAGAAGGAGACCCTCGCCAACCTGCTGGACAAGCTGCTGGACTGAGTCCGGCACGATGAACAAGAAACGCATCCCGCGGACGGGATGCGTTTCTCTTTTGTTTTGCGGCGTGGGATCAGTAGAGGAGCCACCAGAAGTCGGTCAGCCGGCGGTAGCGGTTGCCCTTCACGGGGACCTGGCCGCCCCAGCGGATGGCCCGGTTGGTCTCCCGCTTCAGGTCGGGCCTGCCGCCGCTGTTCCGAGGGTACTTCAGGTAAACGCCGGGGTCCTGCGGAGTCTTGCCCTTGTATCTGCGGTAGACAAAGCCGTTGTGGGGATTGCGGCCCCAATCGCCCAGGATCCGCATACGCTTGTTGTTCTTGCGGATCCGGGCGGTCCGGCGATTCCGGACCCGCTCCTTCTCGCTCCGGCGCCGGTCGGCCGGGTCATCGGTCAGGAAAGCGGCGATCATCTCGTTTAAGGCGGTTTCGGTCATAAGTCCTCCCATCCGGTACGAAGCGGGACACCGGGGAAACCCCGTTCCAGGAGCCCCGCATCGAGGCATAGTATGCGCGCTGCCTGCTCTTGCTCTGCTTTTTCAGGGGTACTACTTTCATGGGCGATTCCGGCTCCTTTCCGCGATTCGATATGAAATGCTGCGGATGATTATACCGGAGAGGGAGGGATTTTTCATGGAAAAAAAGTTGCGAACCCGGGAAAAAGGGGAAAACGGGGGAGAAAAGGGGAGCCGACGGGAGGAACGGATTGCCGCAAGAACATTGATAAAGAGGCGCGGTTGTAGTATAATAAACTAAATCGGTATCTTGAACTGAATCGGTATCTTGAACGAAACCGGCATCTCCGCGGCGGAAGTCCGGCCGGAGATGAAGGAGCGGCGGGGCGGAGCCGTGAGAGGGCCGGGGCGGAGCTTCCGCCGGGGCTCCGCAAATCACAGAAGGGACAACGCGAGGTGCAATATGGTCAATCATCACGACATCCACAGGAACGCGTTCATGCTCCACGGGCCGCTGGCCCACCACGGGTACGACTGGTGGTGGCACTCCTTCACGGCCCAGGACGCGGAGACGGGGGAGGACAAGCCCTTCTTCATCGAGTTCTTCATCTGCAATCCCGCCCTGGCGGAGGACGAGCCCGTCTTCGGCCAGCTGCCGGAGAACAAGGCCGCCGGCAAGCGGCCGTCCTATCTGATGGTGAAGGCGGGTTGGTGGGGAGAGGACCACGCCCAGCTGCACCGCTTCTTCTCCCTGAAGAAGGTGCGGATCCACGGCGCGGCGCCCTACGAGGTGGAGGCGGAGGACTGCTTCGCCTCAGAGACGGCGCTGCGGGGCAGCATCTCCATCGGCGACAGGGAGGCGGCGGAGCACCCCGAGTGGATGTGCGACGCCGGCGCCATGCGCTGGGACCTGACGCTGGACAAGGAGATCGCCTTCAACGTGGGCTACGGCGCCAGCAAGCCCCTCCGGGAGGCGGAGGCCTTTGCCATGTACTGGCACGCCGAGGGCATGAAGACGGCCTATAAGGGGACGATCGACTGCAACGGCAGGACGTACGTGGTGACCCCGGAGAAGAGCTTCGGCTACGCCGACAAGAACTGGGGCCGGGACTTCACCAGCCCCTGGGTGTGGCTGGCCTCCAGCGACCTGGTGAGCCGGACCAGCGGAGAGGCGCTCCGCCACAGCGCCTTTGACATCGGGGGAGGACGGCCCAAGATCTATTTCGTGCCGCTGGATCGCCGGCTGCTGGGCGTCTTCTGCCGCGAGGGAGAGGAATATGACTTCAATTTCTCCCACGTGTGGCTGAACGTGAAAACGGAGTTCGCCTTCGAGGAGCAGGAGGAGCGGGTACACTGGCACGTGCGCCAGGAGAACCGTCACGCCGTCATGGAGACGGATATCTGGTGCAACAAGAAGGATATGCTGCTGGTCAACTACGAGGCGCCCGACGGCGCCAAGCGCCACAACCGCCTGTGGAACGGCGGCAACGGCCGGGGCGTTGTCAAGCTCTGGGAGAAGGACGGAGAGGAGCTCCGGCTGGTGGACGAGTTTGAGACGGCCCACGTGGGCTGCGAGTACGGCGAGTACGACCAGCCGGAAAAGGACGCGGAGACAGAAGCGGGAACCGGGGACAGATGAGAGGAGAGCGGCTATGAAAACTGACAATCCGAGAAGCGCGGCGGACAGATTCCGGCAGAAGGCCAAGGGCAATCCCAGGGTCAGGAGGATGGTGGACTGCGGGGACTACTACCTCTTCGAGGGCGGCACGAAGGACGCGCCGGTATCCTACCGGGTCATGAAGAAGAACGGCAAGGTCAAAAAGGTCAAGGTGGCGAGTCCCGGAGCGAAGAAGCGCAAAAAGGCCGCCTCCACAGCCGGAGGAATCCTGAAAGCCGTTGTGCGGAAATTTCTGTAAAGTACAATCGCTATACAGCGCCGGGGGAGTTTCGGAAGCGTACGGGACAGCCGGCGGAGAATGAGCGGCGGCGAAAACGAGCGGCGGACCGGCTGCCGATGGAGACAGGCTGCCGGAATCCGTGCGCCAGAGGAGGAGAAAAATGAGAAGAGCGGTTGTTATCCTGTTGGCGCTGGCGGCTGCCGCGTGTCTGATTTCCTGCGGAAAGAAGACCGACGAGACCGTCCGGAAGGAGATCGCGGGGAAGACCTACGTCTGGGAGAAGGAGGGCTTCGGCGGCGATTTCTATATCTCGCTGCTGGAGGACGGCACCTACCAGTACTACGAGGGCTTCCTGAGCAGCTTCATCGGACTGGGGGAGTGGACCGTGGAGGACGGCGTCCTCATTCTGACGGACAATACCGGATACGGCCTGACCTTCCGGTTCAGAGTGGAAGAGGACCGTATCCTCTACATGGCGGAGGGGTCCGGCCGGTTCGGCCATGCCCGGGTGGAGGACGGGGACGCCTTCCTGTACCGGGAGGACGCCGGTCCCGCGTTCGTCGTCGACGAATAAGCGTCCTGCGGAAGTCGAAAGGGGAAAGATATGAGAAACAGCAATCTGGTGGAGGCGCTGATCGAGATCCCGCTCCACTCCAAAAACAAGTACGAGGTGGACGACAGGACCGGAAAGATCAAGCTGGACCGGGTCCTGTACGCCTCCATGGTCTATCCCGCCGAGTACGGGATCATCGAGGAGACGCTGGCTCCGGACGGGGATCCGCTGGACATCCTGGTCATCTGCGACAACCCGACCTTTCCCGGGTGCTACGTGCCCGCCAGGGTGCTGGGGTACCTGGAGATGACCGACGGCGGCAAGCTGGACTACAAGCTCATCTCCGTGGTGGACTGCGACCCGAGATATGCCGACTACGGCGACCTGGACGAACTGCCCGACTTCGTCCTGAAGGAGATCAGGAACTTCTTCGAGAACTACAAGGTCCTGCAGAAGGTGGAGGTCACCACGGGGGAGTATCACGGCAAGGAGGACGCCCTGCGGATCATTGAGGAGTGCCTGGCCAGGTATCTGGCGGAGAACAGTTGAGGAGAACGGTATGGTAAAGCCCATCGTGAGAGACGTCC
>JAEEGF011404495.1_pt1 | contig 14446 bp, 4 predicted proteins | sample 9134171 | NCBI WGS metagenome assembly JAEEGF01 (sample SAMN16246542, study PRJNA631951) | gut metagenome | biome: gut microbiome; feature: rumen; material: AP-attached | host: Bos | place: Iran: Karaj | collected 2018-10
TCATGAGTTTGGTCGAAATAGAAGAGGTCATAGCCTCCCGAGGTAGGAATCATGTTAGTGACGTTATCAGGATCCACATCGCCGAAAGGCGGAGCAATGAGGTAGTAGCCGCCAGTCTCGGTATAAGGCTCGACGGTGAGTTCGAGGGGTTGAGCGGGGGTGGTGAAGCTGAGAATAAGAGGGTGTTCGGGATCATCAGTGAATTCCCAATGTTCCTCACCAGTTTTAATAGTGATGAGGTCTCCACCCCAAATTAAAGTCGTACATTCTTCATACAAAACGCGAGTAGCATGGTTGTACATCTTAAAAGAAACCACCTCGCCACTTTGACTTGGATTGTAATAAACAGCATCACCAAAGGTTGTCGGAAACAATGCCCACTCATCTTCTACCAAAAACATTCCATAGGAACGTTGTTCCTCACCTACAAAAGCTACAATTTCCATCATCTCCCATTGTTCATGCGTGTAGGAGACTGGCTCGCCATCTATCATAATGGAGGCGCATAATCCACATTGCAAGTCATAATCTTTATCATTAAAACCTGGCCAATAGGTTTCAGGGTGTTGGGCCATGGTTAAACCACATATTGCCAAGGTTGCTATTAATGTCAAAACTAACTTTTTCATAGTGCTCTATTTTTTATCGTTCGTTATAATCACTTTCATTGGTACATCTTATTGGGCAGCAGGGAACACAAAAACCTTTCCATCGTCTGACGACGAAACATAAATGCAGCCCATACCTGGCTCAAGGTTTGTCAATGGTCCAATCCATCTGCCATTCATGTATCTCACGTTCTGGGTTTTCGATTTTACGATATCACCGTTGGCAGGAGGAAGAGTACCAAAGAAGTTAGCGGGAGCTATACTTTCATTGTAGGGGAAAGCAATATAGTTTGATCCTTTGTCAATAGTGATGGAAAGAGTTGAAGGATCGATAAGCGTACCTTCCAATTCAATTGTACAATCAGCACTAACTGTAATCATATACATCATGGCAGGGTTGAAGCTATTCAATGGTCCAATCCATCTGCCATTTATGTATCTCACGTTCTGGGTTTTCGACTTGATGATTATTGTCGTACCAGAAGGCACAGCCTCAACAAGCGCAGCCTTCAAATCATCCAATGTGATGTCTACATACGTCGAGAACCAGTTCGTTCCAGCAGTCAATGCAATTGTCTGCGTCTCTGTTTGCGGCGTAGCCGTGAAATTCAGCTCCACAGGGTTGCTTGGTGTGCCCCAGCCTTCGTCTTGGGTTGTGGTGGGCGGGGTGACAGTGCAGGTGGTGTACTCGGTCTGAGTAGCAGCATCATACAGTTTGAAGCTGATGGCCTCGGTGGTATTGAAGTCGTAGTACACTTGGATCCAAACCTGGTAGTTGTAAACGCTGTTGGTGTTATAAGTGGTGCCGCGCAGCCCATCGCTCGCGAAGGCACCCAGCGTCAGGTTGGTGAAGTCGGTTTGGGCATCGCCATCAATCGAAATGGCGGCAACAATAGGTGTATTGCTGCTCCAATTGTGCGAATTCGGGGCGGTTTCCCACCAGGATTGTGCATTCACCACTCCCACCAGGAGCAGGGACGCCATTAAACATAGTATTCTTCTTTTCATATTCTAGTGATTTTTGTATTATTATTCCTTTTATAGGCTGCGAAGTTAGTGATTATTTCTTTTCTTGCAATGTTTTTTTCAAAAAAAATTCCCTTGGGCATGAAATTGAGGAGATTTCTCCTTGTATCTTGTTGCCCTCATATAAGCCATTATTGTTGCCTCAGATAGACATAACCATGTCCAGGCTGCAGTGTGGTAAGGCTACCAATCCAGCTGCTGCCGTTGTAGGTGGCAGTGTTGCTGTCCTCGTCGGTAATCGTGTCACCGTTGGTGGGCGTGAAGCTGCCGAGGGCTGTGGCGATGTCGGCGGCTTGCGTGCCCGTGTAGCCAAACCAGTTGTAGCCCGCAACGATGCTGACGCTGACCGTGGCGGGACGGTCGCCAGCCATCGTAAGGGTTGCGCCCGCGGTAGTCTTGATCTTGTACATCTTGCCTAGCTCGATGCTTGTGAGCGTGCCGCCCCATGTGCCACCCGTGCGGCGGGCGAAGCCTTCGTCCTGCGAGTTGATGAGAATGTCGCCACTGATGCCGACAAGAGCCGCCTCGAAGTCTTCCATGCTCATCTCAACCGTGGGCGCCCACCAGTTCCAGCCAGCCTCCAGGGCCGTCGACTGCTCGCAGTCGCCAACAATGTGGGTGAAGTTGCTCCAGCCCGAGGCACTCTGGTAAGCCGAAACCGACTCGCAAGGCACGGTCAGCGTGGCACTGTTGTACGTGGCGCTACTGAAAGCGTTGCTCACAAACGTTGGTGGCGTGGTAGGAAGGCAAGTGATCGACTGAAGGTTTGTGCAGCTATAAAACGCTTGGCTTCCGATGGAAGTCACGGCATTGGGAATCTCTATTGAAGTTAGGCTGCTGCAATATCGGAACGCAGCGTTTTCGATGGAAGTCACGGCATCGGGGATGATGACCGAAGTCAAGCTGCTGCATCCTTCAAATAAACTGGTTTCGATGGTAGTCAAAGAATTGGGGAGGGTGGCCGAAGTCAGGCCAGTGCACTGAGAAAACACATAGCGTCCGAGGGAATTCACTGTGTTGGGAATATCTATCGTGGTCAGACTGCTGCAATCACTAAATGCATAGTCTAGGATGGTAGTCAAGGAATTGGGGAGGGTGACCGATTCAAGGCTTGAGCAATCTCGGAACGCATTAGACCCGATGGTAGTCAAGGCATCGGGGAGGGTGATTGATTCAAGGCTTGAGCAATCTCGGAACGCATTAGACCCGATGGTAGTCAAGGCATCGGGGAGGGTGACCGATTCAAGGCCGCTGCAACCAGAAAACGCACTGACTTGGATGACGGTCACGCTAGTGAAGTATTGCAGCTCGTCGAAAGAGGTGATTCCCGCGTTGCCTTGGAACACGCCGCCCAAGGAGGTCACCTCGGCGGCCTCGGGATAGCTCAGTTCACCGTCGCTGTTGGTGTCCCAGTTGGCCACGCAGACGGCTTTCACGGCGGGGTCTTCGAAAACGATAACAGGGTCGCAGCCGTCGCCCACGATGTTGGTGAAGCCGCCCCAAGGCTGGTTGGTGTTGTTGTAGTTCTGGTAAGCTGCTAATGCCTCGCACGGCACGGTGACTGGGATGTCGGTGGGGACGTTTTGGAAGGCATAGGTGTCTAAAGTGGGCGGTGTGGTGGCCAAAACCGTCATCTCGGTGAGGCCCGAGCAGCCACTGAAGGCTGAGCTTCCAATGGAAGTGACCGTGCCTGGGATGGTGATGGAAGTCAAGCCGTTGCAGTAATTGAAAGCGGAGTGCCCGATAGTACTAACACCGCTTGGAATGGTGATAGAAGTCAAACCAGTACAACCATAGAAGGCACTTCCGCCAATAGTAGTGACTGTATTAGGGATGACCGTGTTCTTGCAGCCCGCAATCAGTGTGTTCGTGGCCGTCTCGATGATGGCGTTGCAGTTGTCACGCGAGTCGTAGACGGTGTTGCCCGCCTCCACGGTGATGCTCGCCAATGCTGGGCAATTAGGGAAGAGATTACCAATCATGGTAGTGACAGTGCTTGGGATGGTGACGGAAGTAAGGCTGGAGCAACCGTAGAAGGCATCATAACCAATGGTGGTGACACCGTTTGGGATGATGATGGAGGTGAGGCTGGAACAATCACTGAAGGCTTCATAGCCGATGGTGGTAACACTGCCGGGGATGGTGACGGAGGTGAGGCTGGAGCAATCATAGAAGGCTTCGTCGCCGATGGTGGTAACACTGCTGGGGATGGTGACAGAGGTGAGGCTGGAGCAATTCCAGAAGCTTTCATAGGCGATGAGGGTAACACTGCTTGGAATGATGACAGAGGTAAGTTGGGTGCAATTGGCAAACGCCTCGTCATCGATATATTCCAATCCTGTGAAATACTGCAACTCGTCGAAGGTGGTGATGGGCTCTTCGTAGAACACACTCCCTAAACTCGTCACTGCGGCGGCCTCGGCGTAGCTCAGCTCGCCGTCATTGTTGGTATCCCAGTTGGCCACGCAGAGGGCTTTCACCGCCGGGTCGGCGAAGCAGATGTATTCGTTGCTCTCCTGGTAGTTGGTGAAGTTGCTCCAACCCGTGGTGGCCTGGTAGGCCTCGATGCTCTCGCAAATCACGTAGACCGGGATGTCGGTGGGGACGTTTTGGAAGACATAGGTGTCTAAAGTTGGCGGTGTGGTGGCCTCCACGGTGATGGAAGTGAGACCAGTACAGTTTTTGAAGGCATAGTTGCCGATGGAGGTGACGCTGCTCGGGATAGTGATGGATGTGAGACTGCTGCAGCCGTAGAAGGCTGAGCTGTAGATGGTGGTGAGCCCGTTTGAGAGAGAGATAGAAGCCAATGACGTACAACCATAGAAGGCATATTGTCCAATGGAAGTCACACTACTAGGAATAGTGATGGAAGCCAATGATATGCATTCTTCGAAGGCGGTATAGCCGATGGAGGTAACCGTGCTTGGGATAACAGTGTTCTTACAGCCTGCCTGCAGCGTGTTACTGGCCGTCTCGATAATGGCATTGCAGTCGTTCCGCGAGTCATACACGGTGTTGTCCGCCTCCACAATGATGCTCGCCAAGGCGGGGCAGCCTTTGAATGGATTACCTTCGATGTGGTTGACACTGCTCGGAATAGTGATGGAAGTGAGACTCGTGCAATCCTCGAAGGCAAACTCGTCAATGAAGGTGAGCGTATTGGGAAGACTAATGGAAACCAGACTTGTACATGCATAGAAGGCGTTGTATCCGATTTCAGTGACACCGCTGGGGATGGTGACAGAATGGAGGTTGGTGCACTCATAGAAAGCTTCGCTGACAATGGTAGTGACCCCGCTTGGTATGATTACGGAGGTGAGGTTTGTGCAGTAATAGAACGCCTCGTATTCAATAGCGGTCAACCCAGTGAAATACTGCAGTTCGTTGAACGAGGTGATTTCGTCGTTCTCACTAAACACATCACCAATATCATTCACCATAGCCGCCTCGTCGTAGCTCAGCTCGCCGTCATTGTTGGTGTCCCAATTCTGAACGCAGATGGCCTTTACATTAGCGTCGGCGAAGACGATGTTGGGGCTGGAGACGATGTCGAGGGTCACGTCGTCGATGCAGAGGCCACGATAATTCATGTCAGACGAAGCGGCAGGCATCTTGATAGCGATGTAATGGCCTTCGCCCGAGTAGCTGTTGAACGCAACGGTGTATTGCTGATAGGTAGTAGTGGTTGGGGCAAAGGTGGCCAATGGGGTGAAGGTGCTGACATCCGTTGGGTCGGTCATCACGCCCACCATGAAGGTGCCGTTGCGTCCTCCCGCAGGAATTCTTGCAGAGAGGCTCAGCACCAAGTCGGACACGTTGTCGACAGACGGCAGGATGGCGTATTGGTCTTGGGGGTCCTCATAGGAACCAACAACGTAAGATGACATGAAATACAAGAAATTAGGTGCTGATTGGGCATAACTATATTCGGTAATCGTGGGATAGCCTTGTTGGCTGCTTACCGTCGTTGTGTTGATGCGGCTCCAGCAGTCGGGCAGGACGTTCACCATGCCCGAGGTGACGCCTGGGTAGCTGTCGAAGTTTTCGCTAAGGGGCAGTTCGACGGTGCAGTCATCGCATTGGATGTTGCTGAAGCCGCCCCAAGGCTGGCCGTTGTTGTAGGTCTGGTAGGTCTCCAACGATTCGCAAGGCACGATGACGGGAATGCCGGTGTTGACGTGGTTGAAGACAGTAGTGCCGTCTAACGTGGGCGGTGCGGAGGCCTCCACGGTGATGGAGGTCAAGCCAATGCAATTGTAGAAGGCACTTGAACCAATCGAAGCCAGGGTGCTGGGAAGGGTTATCGAGGACAGCCCGCTGCAATTCCAGAAAGCACATGTCCCGATAGAAGACAGGGTGTTGGAAAAGGTTATCGAGGTCAGGCCGGTGCATTCGCGGAAGGAATAATCCCCAATGGATACCACAGCGTCGGGAATGGTTATGGAGGTGAGCCCGTTGCAGCCATAGAAAGCATAAGCTGCGATGGAAGTCACGGTGCTGGGGATGACGCTGTTCTTGCAACCCACGACCAGTTCGTTGGTACCAGTCTTGATGATGGCATTGCAGTTGTTGGGTGAGCTGTACACCGGATTGTTTTCATCCACTGTGATGGTGGCTTGAGATGGGAATCGAAAGGGATTATCAACTAAACTCGTCACAGAGGCGGGAATCACGATGGAGGTCAAGCTAGTGTTATTGAAAGCTCTGTTACCGATGGAGGTCAGGGAATTGGGTAATTCAATGGCGGTTAAGCTGGTGCAGTCTTCGAAGGCAAAATTGCCTATCGTGGTCACCGTATTGGGAAGGGTCACAGAAGCCAACTGGCTGCAATAGCTGAAAGCATTATTATCAATGGTGACCACGGAATTGCCGAGGCTTACCGAGACCAGACTTGTGCAACGATTGAAGGCATATTGCCCGATGGTGGTCACCGAATTCGGTAGAGTCACAGAAGCCAGCGAGCTGCAATAATTGAAGGCATTTGGGGCAAGGCTTGTCAACCCCGTAAAGTACTGCAACTCGTTGAACGAAGTGATGTTTGGCTTATTATAAAATACGCTATTCGTTACCCCTTGAGGTTTCAGCGTCGTCACAGCGGCAGCCTCGTCGTAGCTCAATTCGCCGTCTTGGTTGCTGTCCCAGTATTGCACGCATAGGGATTTTACGTTGGCGTCGGCGAAGGTGATGATGCCGCAAGGATCCACGATGTTGGTGAAATAATTCCAGTTCGTTGCTTGGTAGGCTTCCTTGGTGCCACACGGCACATAGATTGGGATAGTGTTGGGGACATTGCTGAATGTGTTTGCGGCAGCATTGGGCGGTGTAGTGCGCTCCACCGTCATCTCGGTGAGACCCGTGCAGTCACTGAAAGCATAGTTTCCGATGGAAGTCACACTATTGGGGATGGTGATGGAGTTCAAGCCGCTACAGCCGCGGAACGCATATTGTCCGATAGAAGTCACGGAGTTGCCGATAGTCACTGAGGTCAGTCCGCTGCAACCATAAAACGTATAACTATTGATGGAAGTCACACTGTTGGGGATGGTGATGGAGTTCAAGCCGCTACAGCCGCGGAACGCATATTGTCCGATAGAAGTCACGGAATTAGGAATATCCAGCGAGGTCATGCCGCTGCAACCATAAAACGCATAGTTTCCGATGGCCTGTATAGGATATGAAGGTAGGCCGGATAAGGTATAACTTTCGACTTGGTTGCCGAAAATGGTACTGAAATTATTGGAGGAAGTGTAGGTTGCCGAGACCACGGCATTGCTTCTTAAGGTCACCGAAGTCAGGGCAGTGCAGCCACCAAATGCACTATTTCCGATAGAGGTAACGCTAAGGGGAATAGTCACCGAATTCAGGCCCGTGCAACCATAAAACGCATAGGGCTTGATGATGGTCACGGAACCAGAGATGGACCAATTCGCCGTCGTCACAAGTTCATCGTTGATATACAAGTTATGTGCATATAAGAGAGGATTGGAAGACTGGGTTGAGAACGAAATATTGCACCACCCTCCGAGAGTGCCCGTATAATTGACCCGGGTCAAGCCGCTGCATTCAGAAAACGCATAGCCGCCAATGGAAGTCACGGAACTGGGGATGGTCACCGAGGTCATGCCGCTGCATTGGCCAAATGTAGAGTTGCTGATAGAAGTCAAGGAGTTGCCGATGATCACCGAGGTCATGCCGCTGCAATTGTAAAACGCATACTCCCCGATGGAAGTCACATAATTGGGGATAGTCAACGAGGTCAAGCCGCTGCAACCTCTGAACGCATAGTTTCCGATGGTAGCCACGTAACTGAGGTTCACCGAGGTCATGCCGGTGCAATTATAGCACGCATAGTCTCCGATGGCCGTCACGTTGGAGCCGAAGGTGTAGCTCGTCACTTGGTTGCCGAACCTCGACCTGAAATTGTCATAGTGTATACCAGACAAATCTTCCGAAATCGAATAGGTTGCCGAGGCCAAGGCGTTGCTGTTGATGGTGACGTAGGTCAGGTTGGTGCAATTATTAAACGCATTTTTCTTGATGGTGGTCACGGAAGAGGGGATGGTCAACGATGACAGTCCGATGCAACCCTCAAAAGCATATTCTTTGATGGTAGTCACGTGGCTACCGAGGTCCAACGAAGTCAGGCTGCTACAGTTCTCGAACGCATATTTTTCGATGGTGGTCACGTAATTAGGGATGGTCACCACGATCAGGCTGCTGCAATTTTTGAACGCTGATTCTCCTATGATTTGCACGAAGCTGCCGATATTCAACGTAGTCAGGCCACTGCAATTTTGGAACGTGGATTCTTCTATGGAATGCAAGGAGCTGCCGATATTCAACGTAGTCAGGCCAGTGCAGTTTTGGAACGCAGATGCTCCTATGGAAGTCACGGAATTAGGGATGCCCAGCGTGGTCAGCACGCTGCAATCTTCAAACGCAGATTCTCCGATAGAAGTCAAGTTATTACACAAGGTCAACGTTCTCAGGAAGACACAATGATAAAACGCATAGTTGCCTATGGAAGTCACTTGGGAAGGGATTTCGATTTGCCTCAGGCCTGAGTAACTGAATGTATTTGCACTTATTTCTGTCACACCATAAGGGATGCTGAACGAAGTCAGTACGTCGCACCTCGAGAAAGCCCCTTCGTTGATGGTATTGAGGGAACTATAATCACAACCGCCGCGATAGTCCACCGTATAAAGTGACCAACAACTCTCGAACGCGGACTCATCGATGAGTGTCACTGCGCTGGGGATCTCAATCCTTCTCAGAGCGCGGCAATCATAGAACGCATATCTTCCGATGGTGGTCAAGGCATCGGGAAGGTTAACTAAATCCAGGTTGTAGCAGGCCTGAAAGGTACCATAACCATCATCACAAGTGAGTGAGGTCAAACTCGTGAAGTATTGTAACTCGAGAAAAGAGGAAATCGACGTATTCCCTCGGAACGCTGTGCCTAAAGAGGTCACTGCTGCGGCTTCGGCAAAGCTCAGCTCGCCGTCGCCGTCGGTGTCCCAGTTGGCCACGCAGATGGCCTTCACGGCGGGGTCTTGGAAGGAAAAGGCTTTTGCTGCCCTGGGCATTGCCAGCGCGAGAAGCAGCACGAATAGTGTAAGTCTTTTCATAATGTGATGTTTTTGTTGGTTAGTAATTTGCCAACAAAAATAGGGGGGATTGCCGGAAAGATTGTAAGTAAATTTACTTATTACGGCGAAAAACTATCAGTATTTTGCCACCAACCCGGCATCATAGGCGTATTTCACCAGATCTGCCGTGGTCTTGAGGTCGAGCTTTTCGAAGATATGGCTTTTGTGCACTTCCACCGTGCGACGGCTCAGGCCAAGGTGGTCGGCAATCTGTTGGGCCGACATGCCGTTGGCGCACAACTGGATGATTTCTATCTCGCGTGCCGACAGGTCGGCTTTTGCACTGATGCGATATTGCTTCTCTTCGTCGTCACCATGGATGCCAAACAGGGCAGTGAGCTCGGCCTTCAGCGTTTCCGGATCCGCATCCTTGCCCAAATACCCATCCACAAGACCTTGGGTGTGCGTCATAACTGTTTTGTTCTTGATTTCGCCTGAAAGTAGGACGATTTTGGCCTTGGGGTTGAGCGCTCGCGCATGATGGATCACATCAACGCCATTGCCGTCGGGCAGGAAGTAGTCGAGCAAGATCAGGTCCACCTCATCGGCATGTTGATCAAGATAGCTCTTGGCCGACTTCACGTCTTCGACCTCGGCTACGACGACGCTGTTCACACCCGAATAGTTGAGCGACAAGCGTGTGCCCACGCGATAAATCGGATGGTCCTCCACCAAAAGGATTCGTATTGGTTGTTGTTGGTTCATAGTTTCCTCATCTATTTCTTAATACTAAACACCACTGTGGTCCCCTTCCCTTCTTCGCTTTCGATGGCTATGGTTCCGCCGTTGCGTTCCATCATCTGCTGGCTGACGAAGAGGCCGATGCCTGTGCCCGACTCACCGAAGGTGCCTTCGGCCGAAGCGGTCGTCATCTTCAGCAACTTGTCTGGATTTTCGATGCCTTTGCCGTGGTCAATCACCTTGACCAGGTAACGCTCGCCACCATCTTCGGCTTCCAACCTGATTTCACCATTGGCGAAAGAGTATTTCACCGCATTCGAGAGGATGTTCTGCAACACCATCTCAATGATTGTGGGGTCGTCGTTGCCCATCCAATCCGTGGGTATGGCATTGGTGACCTTCAGTTGCTTCTGCTCGATTTCGAAGGCTTGGCTGTGCATCACCGTTTCGGCCAATTCGCATAAGTTGAAAGGCTCGGCTTGGCTCTCGGTGTCGCCAATCATGCTTTTCACCCAACCGATGATATTGATGGTCTTGCCTCTCAACTCCTTGGTTGACGACTTCAGAGTGACTAGATACTCCTTCAGGTCATCAAGAGGCATATCGTTGATGTGCTTGCAGAGAATGTCGAGGATTTTCTCGTGCGACAGCAGCGGTGTCTTGATGTCGTGCGAGACCACGGTGAGCAGTTGGTCTTTGGTGTTGTTGAGGCGGGTCAGCGTTTCGTTCTGTTTTTTTCGTTGTATGGCATTGCGGGCCAGCAACGCAACCAAGATGAGCAGTAAGGCGACCACAAGCAGCGACAAGGAAAGCTGGAGACGGCTTTGTCGGGTTTTCTCTTCCTGCATTTCCAGCGCATGCTCTTTCTCGGCCATTTGGTATCTCACTTGGTAGTCGCGAATCAAGGCTTGCTGGTCTTCGTTGTAGATGGAGTCCCTCATCTTGTTGCATTCCTCAAGATAACCGATGGCGCGTTCTGGGTGTGAGGCCTTTGTGGCCAGATATGCCCCTTGCATGCACTCCAGGTAAAACTGGTTATACTGGTTTTCTTTCGCGATGTCCAAGGCTTGGAGGAAGAGTTGCTCCGAAGCCATGTCGTCGCCACGGTCGTGGGCATATTGGCCGTTGAGCATGATGATGGCGGTTTCGAAATAGAGTTCCTTTTCGTGTTGTGCAATGACGAGTGCGGTGTCGAGTTGGGCATGGGCCTCGTCAAGGCGTCCTGCCGCCTGGTAGGCTCTCGACAAGGTGATATGCCTGTTGATGAGTTTTTCCTGGTTGTCGCCATATTGTTGCGACAAGGCCAAGGCTTGTTCGGCAAAGCCGATGGCCTCGGCTTGGGTTTTGTCGTGCTGCGGGTCGTCGGCTGCCATCAGTCCAAGTTGCATCAGCCGCACCCCCGAGAGGTTCTGGTAATAGGTGGCCAGGTCGAGGTTGGCTGTCGTATCGGTACCCACGTCGCCCAGCATCTCGATACACTTCCAGTACATCTCCTCCGACTGGTCGTATTCCTCCATGTCGAAATAAATCGATGCGATGTTGTTGATGACATACCGTTTGTTGATGGAGGCCATCTCACCTCCGATTTCATCCATGATTTCGGTGCAGAGGGTGTAGTTGCGTATGGCTTCATCATATTGCCCCATGCGCATATAGGCCCCTGCAATGGTGTTGTAGCATCCAGCCACATTGTATTTGTCGTCAGCCTGTTCATAGAGTTGCATCGCCTGCTTGCTGTAGTCGATCACCTCAACGAATCGGCTCTCGTTGAAGCATTGCAGTATCATGGCCCTAAGGCTGTCGGCGTCTTGTGCCTTCAGCCCTATGGCGAGGCAGGCAAGGATAATCGTGGAAAACAGTCTTTTCATACCGTACTCTGTTTTTATTTAAACAAATGACAATCAACTAAAAGCATACTATTTTGCGTGAATTAGCAGTATTTCATAAACTTGCAATTTACGATATACAAAATTAGTATAGACTTCGGAAATAGCTATAAGTAAATTTACTTATTGACTAATCTCATTTGAGTGTCATTTTTAATAATACATTTGTATAATTGTTTCATAATCAAATAATTAAATGTTTTTACATAATATTAGACGCTTCAAAGATAGTATTATTTCGAAAAAAGCGAAACAGTTGAGTGTCAAGATTTTTGGGGAGAACCCTCAACAAGGGCAAAAAAAAGGCCGCCCCGCGGGGCGGCCTCGTTACTGTTTGGCAGCATTACTGCCTCCAATAGACATAACCATGTCCAGGCTGCAGTGTGGTGAGCTCTCCGCTCCAGCTGCTGCCGTTGTAGGTGGCAGTGTTGCCGTCCTTGTCGGTGATGGTATCGCCGTTGGCGGGCGTGATGCCGAGGTTGCCGAGGGCCGTGGCGATGTCGGTGGCCTGCGCGCCCGTGTAGCCGAACCAGTTATAGCCAGATATGATGGTCAGGCTGACGTTCGTGGCTGGTGTGCCGCTCATGGTGAGGCTGACGGGAGTCGTCGCCTCAATCTTATACATCTGTCCGGGATTGATCTCCGTCAGCGTGCCGCTCCACTGGCCACCATCATAGCGGGCAAAGCCAGCGTCTTGCGAGTTGATGAGGACGGCGTTGCCGCCAAGAGCCTCTTTGAGTTGCTCAAGCGTCATCGCCTTGGTGGGGGTCCACCAGTTGCAGCCGGCAGCCAAGGTGGGATAGACCTCGCCGTTGAGGCTGACGTTGGAGGTGATGTCGCCCGTGGTGACAGCCAAGGTCTCGTTGTAGACACCTTGATTGAGACCTTCCTTGAGGCGGACATAGACGTTGGCGGCGAGCAGGTCAGTGGTCGGGGTGGGTGGCGTCACTGGCTCTTCGCCCTCCACGATGGTGACGTCGTCCACATAGAGCAGATGCTGATCATTACAATCATAGTGGCGAATGGCCACATAACCCATGCCACTGTAGGCACTCAGGTCAATAGTATACTCATGCCAGCTATTATCTGACAAAGTAACTGTCAACTCTGTATGGGTAAAATCACTGGTGTTGGTGTTACCCGACTCTGATACCAATACAGAGAACTTTTCTGCATAGTAATTACTCATTCGTGAAGCTGCATAGAAGGTGAAGCTGCCACCTAACTGAATCTGCGGAGAGATAAGGTAATTGTCAGGAGTGACTGCTTGTCCAGAACCACCCGATGTACCAGCGGAGATATAGGACTCGGAAAGCATCATTCCAGAAGAGGAATTATGACATTCGGGAATGATTTGATTACCGTTGGAGTCGTATGCGGTGTATTCCGTGTTATGCATCCAGTTGTGCGGCGAGGTGCCTTGGGTGCCTTTAATTGCCGTCCAACCTTGCCAACCATCCTCAAAGTCGTAGGTCAGCGTCTCACGGCCTCCCCTGCCACCAGCAGTGAGCGTCACCGTGCTGCCATACGTGCCGTTCTCCTCATCGCTAATCTCATAATCCGTCGGCGCCGTCACGGTGATGTCGCCCGACAGGTCGGCACCGATCACGGCGACGCTCTTCACCGCCGACGGGCCGTTGCCCTCGGCATAGCTGAAGCCGTCCATGGCATTGGGTGCAACGGCCAGGCTCGTGCTTGAACCACCCACTTGTATGGTGAAGGTGACTTGGTTGTTGGAAGTGACCTGGGTGCCGGAATTGGAGGAGGCAGAAGCGGGATTGTAATTGGTATCGTCGCTGTAAATCCTCAAAGCGCGGTTAGCACTTGTAGAATAGACATAGAATTTTGGTGAGTTGTTCGAGTTGCTGACATAAGAGCCCGTGTTGTCGTCCATACAGACGAGCAAGTTGCTTTCGCCGTCATACTCGAAGGGAGTGGTCAAAGTAATGGTAGTCCAACCCGAGGCATTGAAAGCAACGCTGCCACTAAACACCTTGTCGCTGTTCGAGCAAGTCGCCCAGTCGGTACCACTGCTGAAAGCGGTTTTGGAGGTGTGCTTCAGATAGAGGTCGATAGTTCTGGTGGTGGACTTTGAGTTGGAAACCTTAAAGGCGACGGCGGTGATGGCACCGGCGCTGCCAACTTCCGCAGCAGTATAGATTTGTTGCGTCAGGCTGTACTTATAGTAGGCGTAAGTCGGCAGGTATTGGTTCGTATTCGTCCCACTACCGATGGTTATTTCAGCCTCTTGGGTCATCTTAAAGATACCCACGACAGTCACGTCAAAGGCAGGCAAGGTGAACTGGTTGTTCGTCACGGTCACGGTGGTGTTCACGTCGCCCGTCTTGAAGACGATCCAGGTGCTCAAGTAGTAGCCATCCTCGGGCGTGGCTGTCAAAACAACAACCGTTCCGGGAGCGCCTCCCGTTGTTGATGCCGTCACGGTGCCATGCTCCACCTCGGCCACCGTGACGGTGCAGCCGCTGACGAAGGTGGCACCGACGGTGACGTCGCTGTCGGGCATGGTGAACTGGTTGTCGGTCACCGTGATGCTGTTGTTGCTCGCATCCCGCACATCCCAAGCCGCGAAGAA
>JAEEGF011735302.1_pt1 | contig 14445 bp, 14 predicted proteins | sample 9134171 | NCBI WGS metagenome assembly JAEEGF01 (sample SAMN16246542, study PRJNA631951) | gut metagenome | biome: gut microbiome; feature: rumen; material: AP-attached | host: Bos | place: Iran: Karaj | collected 2018-10
TTCCGGCATTTCTGCGTACCGTTCCAGACATTTTTGAAGCTCTTCATTGTTTACTGCGCGCATTTCATCATATGGATAATCCTCTCCGTATGCACGGGCATCGATCTTCGAAAGAATAAGAGCCAAACGGTCAATATTTGCTTTTAGCCGTTCTTTCTTTGTTCGTTCACGGTTACGCTCATAGTATGGCCCTTCTCCAAGAAGCACTTTTGCGATTTTTGCCTTTTCCTCCGGCGTGAAAGCTTTGATTTGTATCAAAAAGACCGGAACGGCAGATACGTTCGGAATTTCAATATCCGCGTCGATTTCGATCTGCAGCATACCGCCGTAGACCTTGCCTTCCGCGCTGTCTGTGCAGTGCTTTGGCGCGCCGAGCGAAGACCGCAGTGTGCCGGTCGGTTCTTCGATCGGCTGCGGATCGTTTTTTTTCGGCGCATTCTGCTCCGTCCCGTTCAGCTGTGCTTCGATCTGCTCTGTCACGTACGCGGGCATGGGCGCGGTCTCCGTGATCGCCGCCTCCAGCCGCCCTTCGGTCTTGTTCAGCACGACTTCGCTCTCCGGCGTGGGGACGCAGGCAAGAAACAGCATAAGCGGCAGCAGAATGCGTAAAATCCTTTTCATCAAGGTCTCCTTTCCTTCCTGCTTCCCCTCAAGGGGAAGGCCTTTCGGGGCGGTCCGTCAGATTCCGCGACATGCGCAGTGCATTTGTCTCCTTGCAGACCGCGCCGCCCGGTGGACCTGTGATCCATAGGCGCGGGCTGAAAACTCGACGGAAGCCCGCTTCCGTCGAAAGCGAAGCTTACAGCATCGTCATCACGCCTGCGTCCATCTCGCAGACCGTGTCGCAAAGGACCTCGATATCCGCGATGTTGTGGCTTGCAAGCAGGATCGTGCGGCCGTCGGTGGCAAGCGACTTGAAGAGGTCGCGCATTTCTGCGACGCCGTGCTTGTCAAGACCGTTCATCGGCTCGTCAAGGATTAGCAACGACGGACTTTCCATGATTGCCTGCGCGATCCCGAGGCGCTGCCGCATACCGAGGGAATACTTTCCGACGGGTTTAGAGCTCATCGGATCGAGCCCCACGCGGCGGATCGTGTCGGCGATCTGTTTTAGATTGATTTTGCGCTTCAGCGACGCCAGAATCTCCAGATTCTTGAGCCCCGAAAGCTGCGGCAGAAAGCCCGGCGTTTCAATGATCAGCCCGATGTCCTCGGGAAAGTCGACGTCCTTGCCGATTTGCTTGCCGTTCACGAGCACCTTGCCGCTGGTCGGCTGCAGAAAGCCGCAGATGCACTTGAACATAACGGTCTTGCCGCTTCCGTTGTTGCCGACGACGCCGTGGATCTTTCCCGTCTCAAAGTTGCGGTTGATCCCCTTCAGAACCGTATCCTGTCCGAACACCTTTACCAAATCGTGTACTTCAATTGCGTTTGCCATGATGGTTCTCCTTTACGATTGTTCCGTTCCGAGGAACATGAAGTTATAGCGGCGGATGGCGAGTAGGATGCCGATCATCAGCAGCACAATCACACCGCCGAAGATTGCGTAGGTCTGCCAGAGCCGCGGCAGAAGGTCATAGCCGAAGTTGTGCATGTGATAGGTCGCCTGGTTGAGGGGCGAAAGCCAGCCGACCGCGACGTTTGCCTTGTACATCAGCTCGTCCGGGAGGTTAAACATCTGCTTGATAAGCTGCGGGTTCAGCAGCAGCCCGTAGAGAGAGAAGCCGAACGCCGCGACCACGCCCGCACTCTTGCCGCGCAGCAGCTTAAAGAGAAGCATCAGCAGCGCAAGCACGAGCGTGTACAGCAGCATAAGGAGGAAGATCGTTTCGGTGCATTGGTACGGACGCGACATCTCAAGCGTTTTAACCAGCGCCGGGAGTGCGACCGCCTTGCCTGCGCCGGAATAGCCGAGAATCGCCGCCGTCTCCGACCACATATTGCCGATGAAGCTGTTTTGCATACAGATCAGCGTCGTCGCAATCAGAATGAAAACCATATAGATGAGCGTCGCAAGGATCAGATAGATCAATTGTCCCCACGCCCAGGTGCTGCGCTTCATGCGTACCAGATAATACGGCACGCCCGCGCCGAGGAACGGGATATCCGCAAACAGCAGAATGAGCAATAGCGAGATCAGCAGCACGGAGTTCGCGTCTCCGAACGTCCACACGAACGGCTCGAACGCCTGCATGGCAGTTCCCATATCATAGGCGAAGCTTGCCGCCTTGTCGGAAAGCAGGAAGCACAGGATGAACGCGAGCGCGAACGTCAGCACAATGCGCACATTCCCGCGCCACATGCGGAAGTTATAGCGCACGACCGCCGCGACCTGCGAAATTCCGTAGAGCCCCGGAATCTTCTTTCCGCTTTTCGGCTTGGCGCGCTCGATGCGCTTTGCAAGGCGTTTCTGCGAAAGGTTCTGTGCAAAGTAGTGCCGATTCTGCCGCTTGTCGTCTCTGAGTTCCGTCTGCGCAGTCATATAAAAGACGAGCTGTAAAATGAGCACAAGCATCAGAAGCGTCAGCGCCGCGCTCTTGCCCTCCAGCGGCCACGCGCCCTCCATGGTGAGATAATTCTTGGGGTTCAGCATGAAGGTTGTGCGGAAATAGCGCTCCTGCAGGATGATCAACACATAATAGAAGATGAACGGCGCGGCATACGCAAGGTACACGTTCTGCGTGAGCGAGGAGGCAAGCAAGCCCACGCTTGCCCACAGCGCGCCGGAGAGGAAGAACAGCACGAGCCGCAAAAGGATGTCCGGGATCAGCGACTTGACAGCCCACTCGCCGTAGACCTCGATCGGCGCGAACACGAGGAAAAACACGCCGAGCGCCGTCACGATACCGAGCACCAGCGCAAGCCCGCCGGACACAGCCGCGCCGATGCCCTTGCCGAGGATATAGCGCGATACGCTTGTCCGCGTCAGGTACGGCTTCAGATAGCCGGATTTCACGTCGTCGGTGAACGCGGTTGTGTACGGGATCGCCGCAAGGATCGGCACCGCGAACAGAATGACGTCGCTGCCGAGTGCTCTCAACAGAAGTTCACGGTGATAGCCGTACATGACGCGGACCTCCTCCATGCGGAACACGGAAAGCGCGTCCGAAAACGCGCCGATGCACAGGCACAGCGCCATGCCCAGGAATGCGATCAGAAACGACCGTCCGAACACCGCTCTTTTGATGTCTCCAAAGATCTGTCTCATATTGACTTTTTACTTAATCAATACCCCTTTTGCGGATCGATGATGCTACCGTCGATCGCGTCGATGATCAGCAACGGGTTCAAATTATCGAAATGGAACTGTTCCCAATCCTGATAACCGTTTCTCTTTCGTTCCGACTGCACGGATTCGGAAAAGGTAAACGTCCCGGTAAAGAACCACGCTGGCACAAGAAGTCCGGTATCAAAGCTGTTCTGTTCACGGATGCGATATAATCCAAGCTGAACCGTGTCAACGCGTAGCGTTCCGTCGCGGTACATCGGCTCTGCAAACTGACGACCGATCTGCGACATGAAGATGCTCTGCATTTCATCCTTTGACAGAATCTGCGTTTGTTCCGCAATAACGTCTGTCACTTTCAGCGGCGCAGCCCATGCAAGCGAGATCAGGTTCCCATCGCCGTCCACTACAGCCATTAACGTTTCATTCGCCCAGGAACGAACAACGTTCGTTTCATAATTGATATCATATACCGACGCGTCGCAATACGGCGTGTTCGCTCCGAAATAATCTGTCGTCAACACGAGAAAATAAGCCCGCCGCGTGATCTGTAACTTTCCCTGCTCATTTTCCGTACCGTTGTTCGTCCAGAAAATGTCTGCGATCCGAAAGCTTCCGATCCCTTCAAAACAGGATTGGACGATCATATACGCATCTCTCGGTGATATGACAGCGTCTTCATGCGGCCGATCATAGTCATTCGGGCTGATACGCTCCGTATCCTCCTTTCTCGTCGAGAAAAACGCCGTGCCCGTCAGATCCGAAAAATCCTTCTTCTTGATTTGGTATTCGATCGGTCGATCCATCTCGTTTGCCCAAACTGTGACATGATCGAGATACCCAAGATCGCCCGTATCCGTATCGTTTCGAACGATCATCATGTCATTTCTGTGGTTTGCATAATCCTCGCTGTATACAGGCGCAACGCCGTTCCATGTGGAAAGCGGTGGGAAGGAATCGTTTTCGGGCAGTTCGTTATACTGTTTCTGCAGCGTTTCAAGATATTTCTGCCGGTTCCTGAGATACTGATTCCAGTCCTCCTCTGAGGAATCCGTTTCCCGCATCCACTCCGCTTTTTCTTCTAGCGTCGGTTCGTGCATATAGGAGCGGATCTGGTCTTCTATCTGTGCGCGCGTCAGCTTGTATTCCCAGACAAACAGGGACTGGCTGTTCAAAAGACGATTCGAAAGAGTAAGACGTTCTCTGTCGGACAAATAACGATGCTCTACACGCAGAGTCGGAAAAACGCCGGTTTCCGACAGCACTTCGATCGATATGTCCGCCGTGACATTGACGTTCTGTATCGATGTTACAAAGTCACATTGAAAACGACCCGATGAAACAGTTTTAGTCTGTGATTGATTATTCTGTGACTGTCCAGAATTATCCTGTTCTTGTTGGGAAACAACCGTATCGATCAAAACATTTGTGTTCTTTTGCTTTACAGCATCTTCTTCCGGCGTAGGCTGACATGCCAAAAAGAGCACTATTATGATAAGTATAATCGCGAAGTAACGATCCTGTTTCATGTTTCCTCCTAATAATTTTGATAATATTCCTGCAAAGGAATTCACGGAAAGGTCCCAGCGTATTGATACGCTGGGACTTTCATTCCTTAATACGTTTGGATTAGGGTTCCATCAACCGCATTAACCAGCAAAACATTATCTTCAAAACCCAAAGATTTCAATAGAGTGCTCTGGTAATATACTGCCCAAGCAGGTATTAGTATCGCATGATTGGAATCACTCTTTTGTGGAACAATAGCTTCTGTAAGTAACATTTTTGAAACTACAAGGCTATCTCCTATTCCCGCATCGCTTTTTTCGGTCCATTCATACCCTTGTTTAATGAATGTGCAAACGCTATTCTGCACTTCTGTAAACGGAAGCAGGGGAACGTTTTCATTTGCAACACTAACAATTTCATAAGGATAAGAATAAACTATTTGTTCAATACCGCGGTTTGAAATATAGAACTCTACAGCTTCGTACTTCCATCCTTTAGTATATGGTCTATTGTAGCGAAAAGCTGCGCCAGCATTTTGTTCATTATAAAATGCTGCTTCAGTCCCAGCAATGCTTGGCGTGTAAATAAGATACCATCCTACGGATGTAATATCGCCCCATGTCGGAAAAATACTGACATTTCTTGCTTTTTGGGCATATGCAAGTTGATATTCATCTCTACCATAGCGCTTGAACACAGTTGAAGCTATTTCCTCTGCCTCTGATTGCGTTAGTTTAATGTTATCAATTGGGCCAGGTCCTCCCGGCATTCTTTCCCCTTGCATCAACCAAGACTCTCTTTGGATATTAGGATCGTGTTCCGTATTTAAAAAAACAATACTGCCGGTGTCATTGGCAAATCCTGATATCCAAACGAAAGAACCGTCTGCTTGGAGAAGTCCTATCGGGGTGTCCTGCAAAACAATGTTTTCTTCAGCAAGAGGTAAGAATGACAGTTTTTCCGGCATTGATTCGATCTGCGCCTGAATTGCGTCCTGCATTTCTCGCTTCTCTTCTTCATCGTATGGCTCAAATATTGGAGCCCAGTTTTCATCCATTCCTGCATACATTCCTCTCTCTAGCCGCTGCAACTCGTTTTGTAATTCTTCCAACGATTTTGCTTCCTTACGCACACTATTTGTATTTGGAAATGCCGCTAGAATCCAATTAAGAAGGAACGACGAATCCGGCTTTTTATGAGAAACTACATATACTGGATGAGTGCTATCTCTAAGTTCAACTGATACATTTATTTCCAGTTTTAGCTTTTCATTCAATTCAATAGTTTCAAGCCATCGTTTAGGTGCCTCAAATGCTTCATTGGGAGCAGATGTAGAAAATATAATTTCTTCATAGTTGTTCGCTTTCCAATTACTATCGGAAGTCTCTGGTGCTTTATCTATTTCCTTATCACTATTACTATTAGAAAGGCCATCGGCACTTTGACAAGCAACTGATAGTAATACTAATAACCCAATAAGCAGGAAGACAACCCACGTTTTTGTTCTTTTCATATATATCTATTATATCTATTTAAAGAACATTTCCTGAAAAGCTCATAGGGTGCGTTTGATCGCCAGATTCATAGTAATATGCATTCTCGATTTTGATTTTGTATGATGTTGCGGCTGTTCCAGATGTGTTGAATGATAAAGGCGTGGGTGCCCCGTAGTAAACCTGTGCTCTGCTGCCATATAAATTTCCGTCTACTGAATATGCTCTAGCATAATGATATGTCTTTGTTCCACCAACATAACTTACGCTGCTTGTTTGAATGTATTTAGTGTTTACTCCACTCGATTTCGTGTACGTTCCACAGTATTTTGCCCTGTATATTTCACTTCCTGAGTAGGTTTCGGATGCGACGGCAGCAAAGCTGTTATCCACGAAAGCAAAGACCATGATGAAGGCAATGACAACAACAAATACTCTTTTTTTCATTATTAGTTCTCCTTTTTGAATAATATCTTGTCTTAGATGTCTTTTGATATGAAACAACCAAATCTACTATTCGTTTAGCTCCTTTCCTGCTAATGATTACTCCGCCGAAGAAATACGGAAAAAACACATAGCACACACGTAGTATGTTCTTATCCCTTGCCATTGTCGATCGACTAAAGCAACGCTCTATATTCTATATCGACTCAACATAGCGAAGTGCAACACACGCAAAATAATATAATAATATTCGACGTGTAACTGGAAAAGAACAGATGGAAACATATATCATCCACATACTGAAGTAAAACGAAACAAGACATCAGTCATCGTATTATCGATAGTATCGTGATCTGCTTCGCAACTGTTTTAAGCGCTGTACGCATTTTTCGAATTCATCATAATGCTTTCCGTGAAGTCTGTTGTTTATCCGTTTGACTTGAATGATCGGACGAAAAGTCTCGAAAACGTCGCAGAAAAAGCTTCCGCCCATTCGATTCAGCGTTTTAATGGAATAAACCTTCATATTAACGCCAACGCAAAAGTATTCAATTCGAACTAAACAGACTGTGATCTCTGTATTGGCTGATATCAAATCACTGATTTGAGCGTTATTCATACTCATCAGATCGACACCGCGCTCTCTAAACATATTCTTAATTCTGCTAATTTCAGGGACGACTTCGTTTTGAAAAAGCGTGTAAGCTCTTATCGTTGATTCTCTTCTTTCCCGCAAGAAGTTCCAAAGAGCAGAAGTCAGAGATATAAAAAGCGCAAAAGCTGATATAATAATTGTCACAATATCCATTTCAAATCACCTGATTATTCTTCGCAACCTGTATAATTGATCGCTTTTCCATTCTCTTCAATTAACAGTTGTTTATCCTTCAGCAAAACGATTGATGTATTCCTGTTCACACAAATAACCATTATTTGACCTCCCAGTTTTGTATTATGAAGTTTTCTTTTATCCTCTTGAAAGTGAAAAAAGGGCTATCAGCTTCTTAGTTGCAATCAATTTATTCTTGCTCGATTTTACCATCCTTCATTTTGAGGAGGACGTCGGCTTCAGCGGCAACGGAGGGATCGTGTGTTACGACCACCACGCAGCAATTCTCTTCGTGCGCAAGACGCTTCAGAATCGCCACAATGTTCTTTCCATTCTCGCTGTCCAGATTTCCGGTCGGTTCATCTGCAAGAATGATCTTACTGCCGGAAGCAAGTGTTCTTGCAATCGCTACACGCTGCTGCTCACCGCCGGAAAGCATATGCGGGAGTTGTTTCATCATCGACTCTGTGATACCTACTGTTTCGAGTTTATCCTTAGCAATTTGCTCTGCTGAGGGCTTATCTCGTTTTTGTATCAGCAGGGGATAAGTCACGTTCTCCAACACGGTTAAGAGCGGGAACAGATTGAAATCCTGATAAATGACAGAGATTGTTTCCCTGCGGAGCTTGCAGCGATCAGCGGTATTCAACGGCATATCACCAACCGTTACTTCTCCGGCGGTTGGAAGGCGCAGCCCCGCCATAATAGAAAGAAGAGTGCTTTTTCCACTGCCGGATGATCCCATTATTGCGTATAACTTACCTCCTTCAAATCGGCAAGAAACATTTTTCACTGCCTCTACACGGCGGTATTTATTCTGATACACGTAGCAAACGCTTTTTAAAACCAGTTCCATACTTTTCCTTTCTTGTTGGCAAAAATGGGCCAAAACTTTATTCGCTCTTCGTCATCATAAGAACATCTTTGCTTATGAGAATCGGCAATGCTCCGACAGCAATGCCCAGACATCCTGCCAATAGAATAGCCGCAACATAGAACCACGGCAGAAGAGTTCTCGAGGCAACGGTTAGCATCGTAATGCTGAATCCAAGGCAGAGAATATTTATAATTATATACTCGACAAACACCTCAAAATATATACTGTGACTTGGTAGGCCGAGTACGTTTTGAAGCGCCAGTTCCTTCTGCCTTTGTTTCACCGAAAGACTGCCTATAATGAACCCCAAACCAAGGGTTAGGATAATGACAGCTATTTGACAAACGTGGAATATCACTATCCCGTTCTCCAATGTCTTAACCGTTTCATTCAGCGTCTCATCATATATCGCAAGTGCATATGGATACGAATCGTAGATCGGGGATGCCTCCCACAGCTGAGGAATACCGCGGGGATCCACCGAGGCGAAATACACTTTCGCACATTTCTCCTCAAACTCATGAATCTTGCGGTTGTCTTTGATCGTTGCAGATATACAATCGACACTTAAATGCCCATTTAGGTCTATGCAGACTCTGGAAGCTGGGATCCACGGGCAGTATGTTTTCATGCTTTTCCCGTGAAGGACACCAACGATTCTCAGCGTCAAATCCGCAGTACGTTTACTGTCATTTCTTGCTTTTATCGACAGTGTTATTTGTCCCTTGCCATCTTGCTGCAGAAGGACGTATAAATCCTCCGATACTACACATACATTTGTGTCGCTCTCAAAGACAGGATCGTCATAGGCGTCCAACCAATCTATCGAGTGCTCCTGCTGCGAGATGCTTCGATCTGCGTAAATGGAAGTTGCTCCGAAAACCTGTACACTTCCGTAAGGCGAGTCAGCTTCCATCGTAAATTTCATACGGACGTCTTTGACATAATCCAGGAACGAGGTTGCGGGAATATGCACGCTTTCCGGTGTTGTCTCCCCAAAAAGATTTGCAGCCCAATCGGGAAGCATAAGACCATCCTGTTGGGTGCCTGTAAGATTTGTGACCGCACAAGTTACAACGGAATTGTCTGTCACCTCCTCAAGCTGATGAGATAGAGAAAGACTGCTTAAATGAAACCCGAATACTAGCACGCCTGCAATAAATGAGGAGAGCCCCACAATAATACATGTTTTCTTTCTGCGCCACATTCTACGCAGCAGGTAAGGCATATTCATGTCATCCTCCGATCACTTATACAGTCGATGCGTCGTTGACCTGGCAATCAAGAAGTCTGAACCGAGGATAATCATAAACTGGAATATTAGTAGTCCGACAACCAAAAGCGGTGCTCGCGCAGCATCAAATGCAATGTTCGCTTGTTCCGTATATTTTTTGAGTACAACCTGAAGTAATAAAATCGACAAAACTCCACCAAAGACTGTACCGGGTAAAGCCATCCCGATTCCGCTGACAATGTAATTCCGAACAACAAAAGATTTTGGCGCACCGAGCGTCCATAACCGATTAGCCTCTGTCTTTTGCTGCGCGGGGAACATGAACAGGAAAACAAGAAGGAATACCATCCAACCGGCGATACCGACCAAGAGGATCTTGACGGAGGTGGAGAAGAATCTGGAAAGGTTGTCAGAGATATTCGAATAACCTTGATCGTAATATGCAAGCAATCCTTCATACCCGTTATCAACAAGGTATGCTTCCACCGAGTCCGCTGATCCGTTCTTCAGGATTAGGGAGTAGAAAATGCCGCTGTCATTGGTCGTTGTCTGCCCTATTACGCTTGCTTTAGGAATAAAAATTGTATTTGGGGTAAAAGCGTATGGCCCATCCGACCATTCCTGCTTCTGTCGGTACAGACCTACTATCTTGAATTCGATTTCTTCGCTGCTAAAGCCTTTTTGGTCAGAGAAAAAAGCCGCCTCCGGATTTGCAGTCTTTATGGACGAAAACGCACCGGGTAAATACTCATCGGTCTCGTAAAATCTCATAGGTATAGAATCACCAATGTTCAACCCGTTGAGAATTGCCATAGTCTCTGAAACGATACAGACGTTACTTCCATTTTCATACTCCGTCTTTAAGAAGAATCGTCCTTCGGAGAGTAACGTATCTTGCAGACCAAAAGGAGCGATGCCCATCAGGTTATCGGTGGCTATAACAGGAAATGCATGATTGTTTATTTCGATCACATCGGCTGTCGTGCGCCAGATCCCATTTTCTTCTTGCGCTAAAAAGTCCTCAATCGAACCGTCAAGCCGCGTGATCCCGGGTCTCGCATACATGGAATTGAAATCGTCTTTTGTTACTGTATGAAACGAACCTGTCTTTGCATCATAGAGCTTGATTTCACCGTTGAATGAAACAGCCAATAAATTCGGGGAACAAACGACTTCCATTGAGCAACTTTCAATTTGGTCGAGATCGGTTTGTGATAGGTACAATTCCTTTCCTGTTTCAGGGTCTGAATATAGTGCTATTATCTTATCCGAACGCCCTTCTCTCAGCATCTCGTTAGGATCATTTATCGGCAGATTATCTATTTCTTCCTGTGTGAGCATCCGAATGTTATCCCATGAACAGCGTTCATAAGTTCCCGATCCAAGTAAACCGACTATTTGTCTCATGCTCCAGTTCCAATCATAATAATCCATTCCATATGCAAGGTATCGCACGCCTTCCCGCAGATCGAGTTTCGATAGCATTTCTTCCGTTTCACAGCGGACGGTCAAGCGAATCGTATATCCGGCCGGATCGTCAAAACCTTTATGCAGGAAACATGCTTTCTCGACAGTTCCGGTTATTTCAACTGCCATGCCTTGGTCCGGAATCGAGATTTCCGGAATTTCGTGCAGATCTGATATCGTATCAAGAGAAATATCCCACGCGCCATAACGATAGGCATCCGAAACTTCGGTTGCCGTAAATACAATCATTGCGCAAGTGTATGGATACTCGGAAATAGAAGTTGTGCCATCATTTTTCCCTGTGTACGCAGATTTATTGTAATACTCTGCCCAATTGAGAGGATCCATTGCATTACAATAAGCCGTTATCAGGCCGTGGTATTCTACCGAATGAATTGCCTCTGGTAATATTTCCGGCAGCTGCGACAGGAACTTCTTTATCTCCGGTGGTTGAGTAGAAGAATAACTCACAGCAGCAGGACCATTTTCACCTTCTTCGGTCGAGATTTTAAACTTGTTTGTCGGCAGGGCAATAGTAGCGTATTGTGTTTCCACGGAATCTCGTGCCCATACGAAAGACAGATACTGAGTCAGGCTGACACACAACATTGCGGTTGCCAGCAAAACAAGCAGAATGCCCAAAAAAGTCTTAAAAGGTTTTCGAATCAACTGCTTTATTTGAGTCATCTATTCTTCTCCTTCTCATAACTGCGTAAAAAACATGAAAAGATTTTTCGATAATAGTATCGTGACCGATATAATCGGCGATACCGGTCACGATATGCTTTACATTAACTTGGATCAACACATGCGTTGGGCTTGCACGCTGCAGTTACATGCCATGTATATGTAGCATCACAAATACCGCAAGTATGTCCATAAACATAGTAATGATTTGAATAGTGTCCAACATGAACACTATTAAGATAATGACCACCCGGATAGTCAAAAGAATGAGCTTGATATGTCATTACGGGATCTGACATATCCATTATTTCATCGCATAGTGAACAATAGTAAACAGTTGTAGTGAATTTTTTATGATAGTTATGATTATAATCGTAATACGTGATTAGATTTCGAGTATAGTATCCTCCAGAGTGTGAACAGTCTCTTAAAGCTTCATCCGCTTCATTCTCGGCTAAAGATACATGCACAGGAACCATCATAATAAGCAGCAGCACTACAAGGACGAGAGACAGAGCCTTTTTCATACAAAAACCTCCTTTTAAATTTGTCTTTATTATGGTGTAAATAGAGAGAATCCGTTATTTGAAGTTTCACCTCCTTTATTTGTTATCTCCGGTCAAACTGGCGCCTTATTTGACAGAAGAGCACACTTTTGGATAATTCAAAGTACAAACAGTGGTTCTTGGAAAGATAATAATGAAAACCTGGAAAACATTATTGTTAGATCGTACAGGTTTGTGAATATACGGTTGTAGACTCCACAAAAACACCGTTGGAATCATACACGCGTACATACGCTTTGCAACGGTAAGTGCCGGAAGAGAGGCCGGATTTGGTCTTGTTTAAGACAATGCCACTAATCCCGCTCCCAGTACCGCTCCAACTGATGATAGTATTCCAGCTTGTACCGGATTTCTTTTGTAAAGACAAAGTCAGAGAAAGTGAATAGTTCGAGGTCTTCGCTTTGGCAACGCCTGTACAGCTTGCTGTGCCGCTGGCTATGGACAGCGTTGCGTATGCCCTATATAACCCAATATATCTATCCAAGAATATGCTTTCTTCCGTATCAATGCCATCGGCTGATGTTACACCAATTGACGATATCAGCAACAAAATTGTTAGAACAATGGCGAAACATTTTTTCATAAAAAACACCTCCTATGTCTTATATTACCTATATCGACATAGGAGACGAAAGTGCAACAGTAATTATTAGTATTCGTGGATACTATTTGCGATTTGTAGAATCTCGGCTTCTTCGAGATCGTTTGCGCCTAACATAAAAACGAGTTCGTCATATGACCAGACAATTGTAGTGATGCCATCGCATACAATCAGTGTCCCGGCCTCGTCCCCAATATGAACAGTATCTATTCTTTCTGCATTTTCTGTATCAATATGAGCAACGCCTGTCGGTCCCATTACATCGAGGACTATGAAATGATCATTGGCAGCCCAGTATAATGCGTTGAACGAAGTGGCACTGCTCTTCTCGCTATCCAAGTGATAGCCTTCAGGGACATATCCGAGTGTATAACGTTTAACTTCAGAATTCGGCACTTCTTCATAGTCAGTAAGGGAATACTCAGTATGTGTTGGAAACACCTTTCCGATTAGTGAAGTGATCCATTTGCGTCCGGCCTCTGTCGTGGAAGGAATCATGACAAGAAGAATGACAACCGAAGCAACGGCGATCGAGACCTTCTTTGCTGTGGGCGTATACCAATGCCGTTCTTTGGCGTGCTTTTTCTTTTTTTCAATCGCAGCAAACAGACGGGCTCGCGCTTCCGGTGATGCCGGCTCGCACGGTTCTTCGCTGTCCGCATCGATAAGCTCTTGTCCATCTCGCTGCGCCGCAAGAAGCACGGCAGCTTTTAGCTTTTCTTCGTTACTCTTCATTAGATTCGCCTTCACATAACTCATAGATTTTTCTTCTTGCTCGTGTCAAATACTGTCTCACGCTTGCTTTTCTTATTCCGAGCTCTTTTGCAATCTCGCCATCCGTTAGGTTCAATATATATTTTGCTTCGATCGCATATCGGTAATGATCGGGTAGCTTACGGATTGCTTCGGCCAATTCCTCGACGGTCAGGTTGTTAAGCGCTACTTCTTCAGTGTTCGCATTTGTGCTCGAAACAGAAATGAAACTGTCGTCATCATCGAGGCTGCCGGAGAGATGCTTCTTTCTAACATTCTGCTTTTTGAAGTAATCATAGCATCGTCTCTTAATACTTATATCGAGAATATGGCGCAAAGTGCAACAATCCATTTGACGGAACTTCTGGATATGCTTAACAACGTACAGATAAACATCCTGTACGAGATCCTCCGAGACCTGTTTGTTCTGCGTAATTGCAGCAGCTTTCTTGCACAGTCGAACGTAATGCGCGTCAAACAACTGCTCAAGAAAAGCTCGATCGTCTTCTGATTCAATTGTCTGGAGTATCAAAAGAAACATAGTGCTCGCCTCATTATCGTTATTGTCATTTTACAAGTTTGTTGTCGTTTGTCAATGGTGTGAAGATAATAACTGTAACTTTTGATCACAGTCACCTATTACTTATAAACACCACTATTCGACAAAATGTCCATTGGAAAGATATATTTTTTATTCAATGGATATGTCTTTTTGTGCTGGTGTTATTTATGTTAAGTCGACTTATTATAAGAAAAATA